>Ga0318567_10000703_pt1 | contig 13469 bp, 10 predicted proteins | sample GRESIP088b5f20_FD_203691 | JGI IMG/M metagenome (GOLD analysis project Ga0318567, IMG submission 203691) | Tropical soil microbial communities from Luquillo Experimental Forest, Puerto Rico - GRE.SIPMG.088b5f20 | ecosystem: Environmental > Terrestrial > Soil > Tropical forest > Bulk soil...
CGATGCGCGCTGGACGGCCGGACGCCCGTGAGGTGGACGACCGCGTCCGTGCCCTCGAACAGCCGCGGATCGGGCGCGAGCGAATCCCACGTGCGCTCGTGCGGATCGCGCGGCGCGGCACGCGTGAGCACGAGGACGTCGCGCCCTTCGCTCCGCAGGCGCGCGGCGAGCGCGGCGCCGATCATCCCGCGCCCGCCGGTGATCACGACTCGGCCCGGAGCGGCGCTCATGTCGCGCGGCTCCGGCTAGGCCTTGGCTTCAGCCGCCTTCATGAACACGCGCAGGAAGTCGATCGGCACCGGGAAGATGGTGGTGGAATTGTTCTCGGTCGCGATCTCGGAGAGCGTCTGCAGGTAGCGCAGCTGAATCGCCGCCGGCTCCTTCGCGATCACCGCCGCGGCCTCCGCGAGCCGCTGCGCGGCCTGGTACTCGCCCTCGGCGTTGATCACCTTCGCGCGGCGCTCGCGCTCGGCCTCGGCCTGGCGCGCGATCGCGCGCTGCATGTCCTGCGGCAGGTCCACGTTCTTGACCTCGACGGTCGAGACCTTGACGCCCCATGGCTCGGTCTGCCGGTCGATCACCTGCTGGAGCGCCTGGTTCAGCTTCTCGCGCTCCGAGAGCAGCTCGTCGAGCTCCTGCTGCCCGAGGATCGAGCGCAGCGTCGTCTGCGCGATTTGCGAGGTCGCGAACAGGTAGTTCTGCACCTGCACGACGGCGTCCTTCGCGCTGATCACGCGATAGAACACCACGGCGTTCACCTTCACCGAGACGTTGTCGCGCGTGATGATGTCCTGGGCCGGGACGTCGAGCGTGATGGTGCGCAGATCCACCTTGATCGCGCGCTGGACGATCGGCCACAGCAGCACGAGGCCCGGGCCCTTCTCGCCCTCGAGGCGTCCGAGCGTGAACACCACGAGCCGCTCGTATTCGCGCACCACCCGGATCGCGTTCGCGAGGATGATGAAGAACAGCACCGCCACCAGGATCAGGAACGGCACGAATAGCTGCGTCATGACGAGTCCTCCGTGGACGCCGGTCGCACGCGCAGCGTGAGCCGCTCGGCCCCGGTCACCTCGATCTCCCTTCCCGCTTCGATCTCAACCTCGGAACGCGCCTGCCACAGCTCGCCGCGCACCCGCACCTGCCCGCGCGGCGCGAGGCGCTCGATGCTCTCGCCGCGCGCGCCGACCAGCCCCGCGGCCCCGGTCACGACCGGGCGCCGCCGCGCGCGCAGCCCCACGCCGACGACCAGGAGGAAGAACAGCGCCGTCACGAGCGTGACGCCGATCATGATCCCCCAAGAGAGGCGCACCTCGCCGCGGAACAGGATCATGGACCCGAGCAGCATGGACAGGATGCCGCCGGCCGCGAGCAGCCCGTGGCTCGCGACCTTGACCTCGGCGATGAAGAACACGATCGCGAGCGCGATCAGCGCGACGCCCGCGGAGTTCACGGGCAGCGTGGAGAGCGCGAGGAACGCGAGGATCAGGCTGATGCCGCCCACGATGCCGGGCAGGATCGCGCCCGGGTTCTGGAGCTCGAACAGGACGCCGTAGAAGCCCAGCATGAGAAGAATGTAGGCGACATTCGGATCCGCGATCAGCGCGAGCAGGCGCTGGCGGAACCCCGGCTCGAGCCGGTCCACCGGAGCGCGCGACAGATCCGCGAACTTCGTCCTCGTGTCGTTGCGCCGCCACTCGCGCCCGGCGCACTTCGCGAGCAGCTCGGGGAGCGATGCGGCGATGAAGTCCACGACGTGCAGCTGGACCGCCTCCTGCTCGTCGACCGCGACCGCCTCGCGCACGGCGCGCACCGCCCAGTCCGCGTTGCGACCGCGCTGCGTCGCGATCGTGTGCGCGAACGCTGCGGCGTCGTTCGTGACCTTGCGCGCGAGCGTGGAGTCCATCGGGCCCTGCATGTTGATCGGGGTCGCGGCCCCGATGTTCGTGCCGGGCGACATCGCCGCGACGTCCGCCGCCATCATCAGGAACACGCCCGCCGATGCGGCGCGCGCGCCGCCGGGCGTCACCCACGCGACGATCGGACGCGGCGAGGCGAGCATGCGCTGCACCATCGTGCGCATCGTGGACTCGAGCCCGCCGGGCGTATCCATCTCGATCACGAGCGCTTCGTAGCCCTCGCGGTCCGCGCGCCGCACCGCGGCGTCCAGCGCCTCGCCCATCACCGGCGTGACCGCGCCCTCGAGGCGCGTGACCAGCACGCGCCCGTGGCCGGGCGGAGCGGGCGCCGGTTTCGCATGCGCCGCGCCGGCGACGCCGAGCAGCGCGGCGAGCACGAACGCAAGGGGACGCGCGAGGCGGAGCGCGCTCATGCGAGGCTCGGTGCGCGGCGTCGCGCCGCCGCCTGTTGCCAGGCTTCGAGGTATTTGAGCCCGCTGCCCGTGTTGTAGACCACCACGCGTTCCTTTCCGGTGACCTCGCCGCTCGTGCGCAGCTGCCTGAGCGCGGCGATCGTCGCGCCGCCCTCCGGGCAGGCGAAGCATCCTTCGCTCATCGCGAGCGCGCTCATGCCGTCCAGCAGCTCCTCCTCGCTCACAGCGACCGCGGTGCCGCCGCTCCCGCGCATCGCCTCGAGGATCAGCGTGTCCGCGAACGGCGCCGGCACGCGCAGCCCGCTCGCCACCGTCGCGGCGGTGCCGCCGCCGGTAGGATAGAGGATGATCTCCGGCAGTCGCCACCCGCACTGCTCCGCGATCTCGTAGCCGAGCGTCTTCTTGCCCTCGAGACGGAACGGCTCCTTGAACGTGGCGACGTTCCACCATTCCGGCGCGGGGGCCCAGGACGCGAGCTCGCGCCCGGCGTCCGAGATCGTGCCGGGCACCGTCTTCACCTCGGCGCCGAGCGCGCGCTGCTCGATCAGGAACGCTTCCGGCGTGTCGTCCGGCACGGTGATGCGGCAGCGCAGCCCGGCCGCGGACGCGTACGCCGCGGCCGCGCTGCCGGCGTTCCCGGCGGACGGCAGCGCGATCGCGCGCTTGCCGAACGCCACCGCGCCGTTCACCGCGAGCGCGAGCCCGCGCGCCTTGAACGACTGGGTGGGATTGCCGGATTCCTCCTTGAGCCACAGCTCGGCGACGCCGATCTCGGCCGCGAGCCGCGGCAGCGGGAGCAGCGGCGTGCCGCCCTCGCCGAGACGCGTGACCGGGAACTCGGGCGCGAACGGCAGCACGGCGCGGTAGCGCCAGAGGTCGGTGCCGGCGCGCGGCAGGTCGGTGCGGGACAGCACGCCGCGCAGGAGTCCGAGATCGTAGCGCGCGACGAGCGGGCGGCCGCAGGACTCGCACACCGAGCGCGGCGCGGAGAGGTCGTGCGCGCGGCCGCACGCGGGACAATCCAGCGAGGCGAGATGGGGATTGAACGCGGACCGGGGCACGCCGCTCATTCGCGCAGCATAGCGCATGCGGGCCGGCGCCGCGCGCGGCCCCGGGCTCAGCCGCTCGCGCCGAGCTCCGCGCGCAGGCGCAGGAACGATTCGTAGCGCCGCGCCCGCACCGCTCCCGCCTCGACCGCCTCGCGCAGCGCGCAACCGGGCTCCGCGTCGTGATGGCAATCCGTGAAGCGGCAGGCGCCGAGCAGCGCGCGGAATTCCGGATAGGCCTGCTCGAGATCGCGCGCGCCGATCCCCCACAGGCTGAACGCGCGCATGCCGGGCGTGTCGATCAGCTCGAGCCCCGGCTCCGGGAACAGCAGCCACGCCGCGGTCGTGGTGTGACGACCCTTGCCGGTCTTCGCGTTCACCATGCCTTCCGTCAGCGCGAGCGCGGGCGCGAGCGCGTTCAAGAGCGTGCTCTTGCCGACGCCGGACTGGCCGAGGAACAGGCTGCGCCGCCCGTGACACGCGTGGCGCAGCGCCTCCACGCCCTCGCCGGTCCTCGCGCACGTGGGGTGAACGGGATAGCCCGCCGCCGCGTAGTCCTCGAGCACCGCCGCGGCGACGCGCTCACGATCCAGATCCGCCTTGTTGATCACGAGGCGCGCCGGCAGTCCGGCGTGCTCCGCCTGCGCGAGCACGCGGTCCGCGAAGCCGGCGCGGAACTCGGGCTCGGCGACCGACGCGACGAGCACGACCTGGTCGAGATTCGCCGCCACCACCTGCTCGACCGGCCGCTCGCCGGCGGCGCGGCGCGAGAACGCGTTGCGCCGCGGCAGCACCTCGGCGATCGCGGCGGCCGCGCCCTCACCCTCGCAGCGCACACGGTCCCCGACCACGACCGCGTTGCCGAGCGACTTCCGCGGCCCCATGAGCCGCGCGCGCACCGGCACCTCGCGCACCTCGCCGGCGTCGCCGAGCAGCGTGCACGAACCGAAGTCCACGCGCGCCACCGTGGCGAGCGGCTCCCCGCCGCCGCGGCGCTCCGCGGACGCCGGGGCCGGCGCGCGCTTCAGCGCCACACGCCCGGACCCTGGAGCGGCAGCGTGACGATGAACGTCGAGCCTTCTCCCGGACGGCTCTCGGCCGTGATCTTGCCGCCGTGATTCTCGATGATGGTGTACGAAGTGGAGAGCCCGAATCCGTGCCCGGTAGTCTTGGTCGTGAACTGGGGATCGAAGATGCGCGCCAGCGTCGCGGACGCGATGCCGACGCCCGTGTCGCGCACCTTCACCACGACACGCTGGCTCTCCTCGCTCCACTCGCACGTCACGGTCAGCAGCTTGTGTCCGGCCGGAACCTCCTGCATCGCGTCGGCGGCGTTGATGAGCAGGTTCAGGAACACCTGCTGGAGCTGCACCGGATCGGCCTGCATCTCGGGCACCCGGTTGCCGAGGTGGATGTCCCACTCCACCTCGTTCAGCTGCTTCTGCGTGCGTGCGAGCTCGATCGAGCGCTGCACGAGGTTGTTGATGTCCACGCGCTCGATCTTGAGGCGGGTCTGCGCGAAGTCCATCAGGCTGTCGGCGAGCCGCTTCAGCGCGTGCGACTGCTCGAGCACGATCTGAGCGTGCCGCGGCGCCTGGTCGTGCGAGCCCTGCTCCGAGGCCTTGAGGATCATCTGCGCACGCGCGCTGATCGCGGTGAGCTGCTGGCGCATGTTGTGGCCGATGCCGGCCGCCATCTGCCCCATCGCCGCCATCCGCTCGCGCTGCACCATCTGATCCTGCGTGCGCCGCAGCTCGATGTAGCGCCGCGACGAGAGGTAGATCATGTAGAGCGGCGCGAAGAACAGGATCACGCCCAGGTACTGGATGACGCGGTACGACAGCACCATGACGGGCGCAAGCAAGAACGCCGCGGCGTCCTCGATCAGGCGCTCGGCGTGGAACCAGTCCTCGCGCAGCACCTTGAGATAGCCGCGATCCGTGGACCACGCGACCGCCACGCCGACCAGCGCGCGGCTCACGAGCAGGTAGGTCGCCGCGAGCCCGACGATCGGCAGCATGAGGCGCAGCGCAGTCGCGATGTTCAGCACCATCGCCGAGAACGACACGAGCCCGCCGCTCGGACCGCCGAGCAGCGCGAACACCGCGGTCGCCGCCCACAGCGTGATCGCGGTCTGCCCGGCGTTGAACAGCACGCGCACGAGCGGCTTCTTGCGGACCAGCAGCAGCTCGCCTGCCAAAGTGCTGAGCGCGCACACCCACATCGCGGGAGCGGCGCCCCACAGCATCGCGGTCGCGAGGTTCGCGGTCGAGGCCATGCTCGTGCTGCCCTCGCCGGACACCACCGGCACGACCATGCTCTCGGAAATCACGCAGATCAGGATCCACAGCACGAAGTGAATCCAGTGCGCCTCGAGATCGCCCGGCACGTGCGTCGCGAGCAGGGCGACCGCGACGGCGATGACGCCGAAGACGAACAGCCGGAGCTTCGTGCTCATGCCGCGTCCGCCCCGACGACGCCGAGCCCGGGGCGCTCGGAGAGCCTGATCTCGCCGCGTTCGCCCGGCGCGCCAGAGAACGGATCGTTCTTCAGCAGCCAGTGCCCGTCGAGGTCCAGATGATCGGCGAGCGGCGCGACCTGCGCCGCGGCGGAGAGCGCGAGGCTCGATTCCAGCATCGACCCCAGCATCACGCCCATGCCGTGGGCGCGCGCGGCGTGGATCATGCGCAGCATCTCGCGCAGGCCGCCGGTCTTCATGATCTTCAGGTTCACGCCGTCCACGCGCCCGGCGAGATTCGCGAGATCGCCGAGCCGGTGGCAGCTCTCGTCCGCGTACACCGGGATCCCGATCCGCTCGCGCACCCAGCGCAGCCCGTCGAGATCGGCGCGCGCGACCGGCTGCTCGACGAGCTCGATGCCGAGCGGCTCGATCTCGCGCAGGACGCGCACCGCGTCGGTCGCGCTCCACGAGGCGTTCGCGTCCACGCGGATCACGCCGCGATAGCGCGCGCGGATGCGGCGCAGGTTCTCGACGTCACCGGGGGCGCCGAGCTTGACCTTGAGGATCGGGAAGTCCGCGACGGTCTCGAGCTTGCGCTCCATCTCCTCGGGCGAGGCGAGGCCGAGCGTGACGCACGAGCGCGGCGTGGCCGCGGGATCGAGCCCGAGCCACTTCCAGACCGGCAGGCCGAGCCGGTGCCCGATCCAGTCGTGGAACGCCATGTCGATCGCAGCGTGCGCGGCGCCGTTCTGCTGCAGCACCGTGTCCAGGCGCTCGAAAATCGGATCGAGGGCGAACGGATCGTCGCCGAGATGCGGCGCCCAGGTGTCGAGCGCGGCCTCGACCAGCGCGCGATTCTCGCCGTAGTAGTGGGACGGCGCCGCCTCGCCGAGCCCGGTCACCCCGCCGTGCTCGATCCGCACCAGCACGTTCTCCTTGTCGAGCCGCGCGGGCGCGTGGGCGATGCGGAACTCGAACCGCGTCGAGATCGGGAGCGGTTCACGCGTGAGGCGCATGCAGACCTCCCGCGTTCGGCGCGCGCGTCCCGCCCGGCGCGGTCGCGGCCGGCGTTCCGCCGCGCCGGGCGCGGCGCTCGCGCAGCGCGGCCTCGATCGCGTCCGCGAGCGCGGCGCAGCCGAAGCGCACCGGATCGGTCGCGGCGAGTCCGGTCTCGCGCGTCGCGGCCGCGCACGCGGCGCGCGCGCGATCTTCGGCGAGCGCCGCGGTGTGGAGCGCGATCCCGATCACGCGCGCCTCCGAGACCCAGGCGGCGGCGCTCTCGTAATCGCGCCGCAGCTCCCCGAGCGTAGGCAGGTCGCGCGCCAGCTCGTCCGCCACGCCATAGCGCAGCCGCTCGCGGCCCGCCTGGTGGCACAGCACCAGCGCGGCCGGCGCGGCGCCGTGCAGGAGCGCGAGCGTCACGCCGGAATACGCGGGATGCAGCAGCGAGCCCTGGCCCTCGACCAGCACCACGTCGGCGCCGCGCGCCGCCTCGAGCACCAGCGCCTCGATCGCGCCGGCGGCGAAATCGGCCGGCACGGCGTCGATCGCGACGCCGTGATCCGCGATGAAGATCCCGGTTTGCCCGGTCGCGACGAACGCCGTGACCACGCCACGGCCCGAGAGCTCGGCCTCGAGCTCGAGCGCCGCGGTCATCTTGCCCACGTTGCAGTCGCTGCCCACGGTGAGCACCACGAGCGGATCGAGCGCGGCCGCGCGCCCGGCGGCGAGCGGACGCGTGCGCGGCGGGCGCCGCGCGTCGATCAGCCGCGCGCCGTGCGCCTCGGCGAGCGCGCGGAGCTCCGGATCGTCGCCGAGGAACACGTGGAGCCCGGCGAGTACGTCCCAGCCGCGCTCGAGCGCATCGCGCACCAGCGCGCGCCACGCCGGCGGCAGGTCGCCGCCCTGCGGCGCGATCCCGATCAGCAGGCTGTCGGCGCCGGCGCGCGCCGCGTCCGCGATCCCCGGGACCACCGGGATCGCGCCCCCCACGCCCGCGCATTCCGCGGCGGTGCGGCCCGCGCGCGTGGAATCGATCACGGCCGCCACCTCCGCGGCGCGATAGCGCAGGATGCCGACCGCGGTCTTCGCGTCGGACGGCGTGAAGCAGCCCTCCGCGAGCAACGCCAGTCGCCGGTGTCGTCCCAGCATGCGATCAACCCAGGGATTCGTAGACCTGCACGTAACGCCCGACCATCTCGTCGGTGCTGAAGCGCTGGCGCGCTTCGCGGCGCGCGCGGCGGCCCATGGCGCGGCGCAGCGGCTCGTTCGTGAGCAGCTTCATCACCGACTGCACGAACCCGCTGACGTGCGCCGGATCGTGCAGGAATCCCGTCACGCCATGCTCGACCACTTCCGGCAGTCCACCCGCGTTCGAGACCACCACCGGCACCTCGGCCGACATCGCCTCCAGCGCCACGAGACCGAAGCTTTCCGAGGAGCTCGGCAATAAGAAAACATCGGCCAAAGGCAGCAGCTCCTCCATGCAATCCTGGTTGCCGAGGAACAGCACGTCGCGCTCCACGCCGAGCTCGCGCGTGAGCTGCTCCGCCCCCGCCTTTTCCGGCCCGTCCCCGATCATCACGAGCTTCGCCTGCATGCGCTTTCTGACCTCCGCGAACACATGAATCACGGCCGGGATGTTCTTGACCGGACGGAAGTTGGACGCGTGCATCAGGATCCGGGTGTCCGGCGAGGCGAGGCGCAGTCCGGCGCGGCGGCGCGGGGCGAAAACCTCGGAGTCCACGAAGTTGTAGATCACCTCGATCGGCCGGGTGATCCCGAATGTGGATTCCGCCCTTTGCTTCAGGAACCGGCTCACCGCGGTGACGCGGTCGCTCGACTGGATGCTGAACTGGGTGACGCGGAAGAAAGCCGGCTCGAGCCCGACCACCGTGATGTCGGTTCCGTGCAGCGTGGTCACCACGCCGAGCTGGCGCGGGAGCAGGAGCTGGCGTGCGAGGTAGGCACTGGCCGCGAACGGCATCGCGTAGTGCACGTGCAGGATGTCGAGATTGTAGTTCTCGACCACCTCCACCATCTTCGTCGTGAGCGCGAGATTCGCCGGCGCCTGATCGAACACCGGGTAGCTCGCCGGCATGGCCTCGTGGAAGTAAACGCCCGCCTCGAACGTGCGCAGCCGGAACGGCAGCCGGTTCGCGATGAAGTGCACTTCGAAGCCGCGCCGCGCGAGCGCGAGCCCGAGCTCGGTCGCGACCACGCCGCTCCCGCCGAAGTGCGAGTAGCACGTGATGCCGATGCGATGGCGCCGGCGGACGCGCGACGGGCGCTCGCTCTTCGCGGCGCGCCGCTCGCGCGGTTTCGTCTCGCGGTCCGTGCTGCGCGTGCGCGGTTGCGCCGGCGGGGCCTCTTCCGTGCGCCCGCCCTCCCCCGACTTGCGCCGGACGTTCGTCCGCTTCATCGGTACGCCGCACCCAGCGCGAGCAGCGCGCGCGCATCCGACAGCGCGAGCGGCCCGCGCGAGCGGTACGCCTCACCGTAGCGCACGCCGATCGCCGCGCCCCACGCGCGCGCGCGCGCTTCGATCTCGGAGAGGAAGCCGGGATCGGTGAGGTACGTCGGCGGCCCCTTCGCCGGATCGAGCTGACTGGCGTGCGCCTGGAGCGCGGCGCTGCGCCGCTCCCACGTCGGCGTGATGTCCACGATGAGATGCGGCCGCACGTCGGTGCGGTAGAGCGCGAACAGCAGGCGCACGGGGCGGTGACGCTCGCCCGCCGCCGGGAAGCGCGCGAGGCCGGCGAGATAGCACGCGCGCGTCACGAGGTGGAACGCCTCGACGTGATCGGGGTGCACGTCCTCGCGATCCGGGGCGATGACGAGGCCGGGACGGTGCGTGCGCAGGCACTCGACGACCGCGCCGAGCTGCGCGCGATCGAGGCGCGAGAGGCCGAGATCGGGGAGCCCGAGATTCACGCGCCCGGCGACGCCGAGCCTCGATCCCGCCTCGGCCGCCTCGCGGGCGCGCTCCTCGGGCGTGCCGCGCGAGGCCGCCTCGCCGCGCGTGAGGTCGGCGAGCACGACGCGGTGGCCATGCGAGGCGAGCAGGGCCGCGAGACCGCCGCTCGTGAGCTCGATGTCGTCGGGGTGCGCGCCGAAGAACAGCGCGTCCGCGTTCACAGCTCCACCACGAAGTGCTCGAGCACGTGGCCGGTGAGGCGGCGCGCGTGATCCGCCGCGAGGTCCGCGATCTCGCCGCCGAGCGACTTCCCGCGATAGGCCGCGACCTCGAGCGACGCGAGCCTGCGCTCCTGCCACTTGTCCCCGGGCAGCAGGTAGTAGCGCAGCCTCAGCCATTCGGGGTGCTGATGCTCGACCTTCTTCCGCACCTTGCCGACGATCCCCTCCCGCAGCCGCTGGTACTGGAAGTCGAGCTTCGTGCGCGCCGACTCCACCATCTGCGGCAGGCTCGCGTCCACGGTCCGCGACGCGTCGCTCACGCGCTCGAGACCCGCGATCGCCTCGCGATGCGCGCGCTCCAGCACCTCGAGCGGAGCGCCCGGCACCGAGCGCTTCGCGAGCTCGTGCAGCACCGCGTCGGACGAGGTCACGACGTCCGCGGCGTCCGCGCCCGACGCCTCGATCAGGCGGACCGCGGCGGGCGGCAGCCAGGTCGCGGCGAAGCGCGGCACGGGACATGCCGCGCGCACAGCCAGCCCATCGAACACCTCACGCAGCTGGAGCAGGTAGGCGATCTCCCCCGGACCGCACGCCATCGCGACGGTCGGCAGCACCGCGTCCTGCACCACCGGCCGGAGCGCGACGCTCGGCGAGAGCGCGAGGTGCGCGGCGCCGCGCGCTTCGGCAGCCGAGATCTTGTGGCGCACGCCGTCCTCGACCGCGAACACGAACGAATCCAGCGCGGCGTCCGTGAGCGCGCGCCGGCCGATCCGGGACTCGAGCCACGCGCCGGCGCGCCGCGCCGCCGCCGAGAACTCGTCCGCCCGATCGAGGTAGCGCTCGATCACTTCGCGCGCGGCCGCGCGGAACGCGGGGAGGCGCGGATCGACGACCACCATGCCCTGCTCGGCGAACAGCGCGAGCATGAGCGCGCTCATGCACTCGCCGAGATCGCGCGCGCGCGGATGCGTGCGCGCGAGCAGCGCGCGAACGTCCGCGACTCCGGGGAGCCCGTCCCAGTGCGCGAGCGCCTCGCGCTCCAGCTCCTCGAGCGGTCCGGTCGCGAGCGCACCCACGAGCCCGCCCTCGCGGTGCATCGCGGCGGGCAGGGCGAGCTCGCGCTGCGTGAGCGCGCGATCGGCGATCAGCGCGCCGTGGATTTCCTCGAAGTCGGAGTCCTCGCCGTGCATCCAGAACAGCGGCACGCACGGCATCCCGGTGCGCGCGGTGAATTCCGTGGAGAGCCCGGCCGCGGCCGCGGCCTTGTGCAGCGAATAGAGCGGTCCGCCGAGCGGGGCGGGCTGCTGGCCCGCGACCACGGCCACCGACTGGCCGCGCGCGAGCCGGTCGAGCGACTCGAGCGAGCGCGCCGAGGCGCCGAGGCGCTGGTGGTACTCGAGCAGCGCGGCGGCGAGCGCAGCCGGCAGCGGGGCGCGCTTCTGCTCGGCGAGCGCGGCGAGCGCGGCGGTGTCGCTCCAGTCGAGGCCGAACCGCTCGGTGGAGAGCGGGCCGTGGTGGGCCAGATCCTCGAGCAGTGGATCGCCGAAATGCGCGGCTTTCGCGCCGGCGCCGACCGGCACGCGGGCGCGGACGGCGATTGCTCCGGTCAACGAGGACACGTCCCGTGCGGCGCCGGAGACGTGCGGCGGAGGGACGCGACACGGCTGGCCAGGGGCATCACGACGGGCATCCTATGGTCGGGGGAACAGGCGGTCAATCCGGTGGGGACGAAGCCTTTGGATGCGCGCGGGCCCGCGAGGATCGCGGCCGCGGAGCGCCCCGGGCCGCCCCGCGCGGGCGCGTCAGCGCGTGCGCGGAGCCGGCATTCCCGCACGACACGCGAGGCGCCCGCGGCGCGCCGCCCCGAGCAGGTGCATCGCCTCGAGCGCGGCCGTTGCGCCGGCCGGGGACTTGCCTCTCACGCGCGGCCCGTGACGCGCCGCAGCATCCCCCGGATCAGCGCCTCGACCGTCTCCAGCTCCTCGACGCGCGTCAGCTTCATCATGCCGTAGCCGACCGCAAGCGCGAACGCCGCACCGCCGAGCACGACGAGCAGCGCGCCGATCAGGCCGTGCTGCCAGCGATCGCCGAGCAGCCCGAGCCCGAGCGCGCAGCCACCCGCCGCGACCACGGATGCGAGCCCGACGCGCACGAGCGTGGTCGCGATGCGGCGCCCTTCGAAGCGCCCGACGCGGCGCCTGAGATAGAGCGTGAGCTGCACGAAGTTCACGATCGCCGTGAGCGAGGTCGCGAGCGCGAGCCCGCGATGGCCGAGTCCGAGCGGGCGCAACGGGCCGATGAAGAGCAGGTTCAGCGCCAGGTTCAGCGCGACCGAGACGAAGCTCGCCTGCACCGGAAAGCGCGTCTCGCCGAGCGCGTAGAACGTGCGCGTCAGGATGCCGACCGCCGCAAACGCCGGCAGGCCGATGCAGTACATGACGAGCGCGCCCGCCGACTGCTGCGTGTCGAACGCGTGAAAGCGCCCGTGCTGGTAGAGCAGCGCCACGATCGGGCGTCCCATCACCGCCATCCACAGCGCGGCCGGGAGCGTGAGCAGGAACACGAGCCTGAGCGTGGCGGACAGCGTGCGCTTCAGACCCGGCATGTCCTGCTCGACCGCGGCGCGCGACAGCGCGGGCATGCTGACGGTGGCGAGCGCGACGCCGAACACGCCGATCGGCAGCTGCATCAGGCGGAACGCGTACCACAGCCACGAGACGCTGCCCTGCTCGAGCAGGCTCGCGATCTGCGTGCTGACGAGGAGATTGAGCTGCGTGGCCGCGAGGCCGAGCGTCGCGGGCAGCATCAGGGTCGCGACGCGCTGCACCGCGGGATGCGGCCGCGGCCATTCGAGGCGCAGCCGGAACCCGAGCCGGAACAGCGACGGCAGCTGGACGGTGAACTGCAGCAGCCCGCCGATCAGCACGCCGATCGCCATCGCGAGGATCGGCGGCTGGCCGGTCGCGCGGCAGAGCGGGATCAGGCCGACGCCGAACGCCACCATGCCGACGTTCATGAGCGCGGGCGCGATCGCGGGAACCGCGAACCGGCCGCGCGCGTTCAGCATGCCCATCGCGGCGGCCGCGAGCGCGACGAGCGGCAGCATCGGCAGCATCACGCGCGTGAGCAGCACTGTGAGCTCGATCTTGCCCGGCACCGAGGCGAACCCGGCGGCGAACGCTCGCACCAGCCACGGCGCGGCGAGCCAGCCGATCGCGCACAGCGCGAACAGCACCGAGCCGAGCGTCATCATGAGCTGGCGCCCGAATGCCCAGGCCTCCTCCTCGCCGCGCCGGTGCAGCATCTCGGTGAACGTCGGCACGAACGCGGAGGACATCGCGCCCTCGGCGAACAGGTCGCGGAGCAGGTTCGGGATGCGGAACGCGACGATGAACGCGTCCGAGAACTGGTTCGCGCCGATCAGGATCGCGAAGATCTGATCGCGGATCAGGCCGAGGACGCGCGACGCCATCGTCGCGGCCGAGAGCCAGAC
>Ga0318567_10000706_pt1 | contig 13438 bp, 12 predicted proteins | sample GRESIP088b5f20_FD_203691 | JGI IMG/M metagenome (GOLD analysis project Ga0318567, IMG submission 203691) | Tropical soil microbial communities from Luquillo Experimental Forest, Puerto Rico - GRE.SIPMG.088b5f20 | ecosystem: Environmental > Terrestrial > Soil > Tropical forest > Bulk soil...
CATCTATTACCTATGCTTGTATTCTTGTTGCCCCTTATTTCAAAGGCTCAAACAGGCGGATTGAATTATAAAGTCGAGGACCGATACATGTATTATGGAGAAGTTGTTACGCTTGACAGTACTTATACCACTGCCACGCTGTACAAGAATGCGAAATTGTTTGTCGTTAAGCTGGCTCTGCCGGATATTAAAACACTTACCGATGACGCAACCGGAGCTACAGTGGCGGTTGCAGTGGAAGAACCGGGCACCTATAAAACAGAAACCGGTATTGGCACCATTAAAATGAAATTGAAATACAATATTAAAATAGAAATGAAAGATGGCCGGTACCGTTATACTATTGATAACATCATGATCAATTATGAAGAAGATAACAGGAGCGTGGACCATCCTCTATACGATGTTGACAAAGGAAAGGGCGGTGGCATGTTAGGAAACGGTGAAAGAAAACGCGTGCTTAAAGCCATGGATGCATTGTTTATGCGTAAGATTGAACTGTTGAAAAATACGATGAAATCAAAGGATAACTTCTGATTTATTTAGGGATCCGGTTAAAAAAAAGTTTAGAAGCCATGTAATTTTAATTTCTGTGCAAAGATTTATTTTCTGGATTTGCTATCTCGTTATACAGTTAAATGAATCTTTGAAGCTTGTACTATACAAGGGTTCATTTCATTTTGTTTAATTTTAAATGTCATAATTTAATACGAGAAAACCAACCCGATGAGCTCCCACATTCGCATCCGGTATGTTGTATTCCTACTTCTTCTAACTACTGCTTCAAGGATTGCCGTTGCTCAAAAGCGGCCAGATAGTTCCATTCAGAAAATAGATACTTCCATTAGTAAAATAAAAGCGGCTGTTGATTCATTTAAACTGCCATCCGAGACGGATAGTGAACATGTAGACACTGTAAAAAAAATATTGCAGCAAGGTTATGAAGACTCCAGTCTGAATCAATCGGATACGGTCATCCCAATACTTGTAAAGAAGATTCAATCGGTCAGTCAGCTGATTGCCGCTGCCAATCGAATTTCAGAAAAAGGTCTTGATACAGTTGCCATTTCAAAGGAATTAACGTCAACAGAATATCTGCTGAATATTGTTGAGTCAAATTTTATCCGCAAGAATGCTTTTCAAAATTTAAGGGCGCTAAAAAGTACAAAGGGCGTGTTGATTCAATCTGAGTTTCAATTGGAAGCCTGGCAAAACACCTTGTTTGAGTACACCGAGGAGATTGCAGATCTTAAAGTAAAACTTACGGAAGCAAGGGCGGATCCCATATTTAAGAAAATTCCAAAAGATTCGCTGCTGAGAGATATTTATTTCGGCCAGATAGCAGGTCAATTGGTCAACTGGAAAAAGGCCGAAGCCTCACTTAACGTTAACATGCTTCGATTGGGTGTGCTGGAAAACAGGGTAGCTTCTGATTTATTAAAAACAAAAGATTTTCTTGAAAAGACCGATGAGAAACTTAAAAAATACATAGCCAATCTTTGGGTGCCGGAAGAGCCTTCATTGTTCAATGCGAAACGAAGCGATTACGATGCCAGCTTTTTCTCAGCATTTGCAAGTTCAATAACCAGTGTAACCCGCCTGATTCTTTATTTTGCCCAACTTAAAATAAGATTTCTCGTCGTTACTGTGATTTTGATCCTGGCATTTTTTGGTTGGCTGATGCGGACTTTTTATCGGCTGAAAAGAGATGCATACTTTTCCCACGACCTGGTAAATACTTCACGTTTCGTTACAAAGCGTTCGCTGTTATCTGTAACAGCACTGGCATTGATTTTTATGGCGCTTTTCTTCTTTAGCATGCCACCATCCTGGAATTCGCTGGTGTGGACGTTAATAGCGATCGTTTTTTTTATGATCAGCAGGGTTGATGAAAAATCAAAAACTTTATTCCGGCCAGAGGTGCTCATTGTTTTCCTCGTATTCAATACGCTCAGCGTTTTTATCAAAAATTCACTGGGTGAAAGATGGCTGGAGTTTGTGTTCGACCTGGTAACCATTGGCTACTCAATATTTGTGTTCAGGCAAATCATTTCTAAACGAATTGTATTGGACAATTTGTCAATGCAGGTGCTTGGCGTGTTTGCTGTTTTTTCTGCCGGGGCGCTTATTTGTAACAGTTATGGCAGCTTCATGCTGGCGAAAATTCTTAATACCGGCGCTGTTTACGCGGTGTTGGCTGCCATTGTATTGTTTATGAGTTTGGAAATTATTGTCCATATTATTTTACTCCACGGCCAGGCTTTTAAGGGCAACAGGTTTCTGTCGTATTTTGATGTTCATAACCGCGAGCAGCTCATTCGCAAATTCTTGCGTGTTGTAATGATCGCCGCGTGGGTCCTGATTATGATACAGCAGCTTAATCTGTTTGATTATGGATACAATTGGATATTTGAGTTTTTTTCTTCCGAACGCAAACTGGCCAGCCACAGCTTTACTTTTGGAAGCATATTCATATTTATAGCGGTGATATGGTTGTCTGCCTTCATCGCAAAAATGTTATCGGTCTTTTTAGGAGACGGAGTAAGCAGCAGTGGCGCTAAGAAAAGTTGGTGGGGTAGTAAGCTGATTCTGATCCGGCTCGGCATACTATCATTTGGCATACTCATTGCGTTTCTTGCGGCAGACATACCGCTCGATAAAATTACCATTATCATCGGCGCCCTTGGAATTGGTATTGGTTTTGGTTTGCAGAATATTGTAAACAACCTTGTAAGTGGTGTGATACTTGCGTTTGAAAGACCTATGCAGGTAGGCGATGCAATAGAGGTAGGGAGCAGGTATGGCATAATAAAAGAAATAGGTATACGCGCCAGCAAGATCACCACGATGGAAGGTTCGGAGGTGATCGTTCCCAATGGTGACATGCTTTCGCAGCACATTGTCAACTGGACATTGACAAGCAATTACCGCAGGGTTGAAATTTTCATTGGTGTGTCTTACAACACTGATCTTGATTTTGCAGAAAAAATATTGAATGAAATTATTGCAGCGCAAAAAGGTATTGAGCATAAACCTTCGCCGTTGATCCTTGTGCATGATTTTGCTGAAAGCGCCGTAAATTTTCGCCTGTTGTTTTGGTGCCACATAGATATATGGATCAACATAAAAAGTGAAATATTGATGAAGGTGCACAAACTGTTTGCTGCGAATAACATTGAAATTCCTTTCCCTCAGCGAGATTTAAATATCAAAGGTGTAGACAACCTGCTCAATCGTGAGAATAAAGAAGAGCGGGACGAAGAGCCGCTGGATTATTAGGCTATCATCTCAGCACTGTCGTTTCTTTAAAGCCCTATGCTTTTGCTTTATTATTGCCCTACGGGCAATGTTTTACCCGGTGCTACCTATTCTACTGATGTTGATGCCCTACGGGCAACGGTTCCGTTTAGCGGAACAATATCATCCGGACATGGCCGCTTATCGAACTGTTTCTACTCATATTGTTCCCCTACAGGGAAGCCTTGCCCGTAGGGCATCAATATCAATAGAAAATATAACATCCTGTACGACATTGCCCATAGGGCATTAATACTGTAAAGGCTGAATAACTTAAGGAAACGGCATTGAAACGTCATCGAATATTTTATTTTTTTTAAACCAGATCGCGACAAAAAACTGCTTAAAAAATTTTCTCACTTGAGCAGTACAGTGCAGGACGCATGAATTCCAAACAAGAATTAATTTAATAGCTTCTAATATAGCAAGCAATATTGGGCCACTGTTTCTACGGTGGCTTTTTATTTACCAATATTGTTATTGTAATTAGGAAAATAGCCGTCACAATTCTATATTGATATTTTAACAGGCAAACCATGAAGTTTAATCTTCTGTACATTTTATTCAATTCCTTTTTTCTGTTGTCTTATGGACAGTCGGGTACTTTCATAAAAATTAAGAAAGTCAATGTTAAAGCGCCGTTTGTAATGCCAGCCATTGATGTGCCTGATTTTGGCAATTGTGTCCGGTTTAATATTGTAGATTTTGGAGCGGTTGCCGGAGACAAGAGTGCCACTTCACAGGCTATAGCCAAAGCAATTGATACCGCTAATAAAATTGGCGGCGGCATTGTAATCATTCCGAGAGGGGAGTGGCCAACGGCACAGGTGCATTTTAAAAGCAACGTTGAATTGCGACTTGAAGAAGGCTCCGTTCTGCTTTTCTCTGAGCGCCCTGAAGATTATTTGCCCGCCGTCGCTTCATCCTGGGAAGGAATGGAATGTTATAATTTCTCACCATTGATTTATGCATATAAATGTAGGAACATTGCCATCACTGGTAAAGGTGAATTGAAAGCAAGGATGGACGTTTGGAAACAATGGTTTGCCCGTCCCAGTGCGCACATGGAAAGCCTGAAAAGATTGTATAACATGGCATGGAACAATACGCCGGTAGAAAAGCGCCTGATGACAGATGATAGTTCTCATTTGCGCCCACAATTTTTGCAGTTCAACCGTTGCGAAAATATTTTGCTGGAAGGCATCAAAATAACCAACAGTCCATTTTGGACGATCCATCCATACCTCTCAAAAAATGTGGTGATAAGAAATGTTGAAGTGTATGCGCATGGACATAATAACGATGGAGTAGATCCTGAGATGAGCCAGAATGTGCTGATTGAAAATTGTTCATTCGACCAGGGCGATGATGCCATTGCCATTAAGTCGGGCAGAAACCCCGAAGGATGGCGCTTAAAAATGCCTGCGAAAAATGTGGTCATTCGTAACTGTGTCGTAAAGAATGGTCATCAGCTGGTAGCAATCGGCAGTGAGCTTTCGGGAGGAATTGAAAATGTATTTGTTGATAGCTGTACTGTTTTGGACGGCGCCAAATTGAACCATCTTCTGTTTATCAAAACCAATGAACGCATGGGCGGCTATGTGAAAAATATTTATGCCAGCAATATTACTTCAGGCAAAATAGACCTTGGCGTTTTGGGAATTGAGACGGATGTTTTATACCAGTGGAAAACGCTTGTGCCGACTTATGAGCGCAGGCTTACCCCAATAAGCGGCATTCATGTAGATCATGTTACATCCAGGGATGTGAAATTTATTGTGAGAATACTTGGACAGGCTGAGTTGCCAGTGAAGGATGTTTCCCTCAAAAATATTTCCGTTGAAAAAGTAGAGGACAAAGAAAGCATACTGGAAAATGTGGTTGGCTATTCTAAAGATTGATCACAGGTGAGTTTGCAACTACGTCTTTTATACTCAAACTGAATTTTACAACGTATTACACAGGTGGCGTAAAATGTTCAACGGCGCATACTTGTAACTTTATGAAAATTTGACTCTCTTCGCGATTGCCTGAAACAAGAGAATAATTTTTATTAAAGAAATTATGATGAAAACATTTGCCAAACTAGTTGTCTTAACGCTGCTTATATTTTTCTCAACAATAACCTTCGCATCCACCATTACGGTCCATACGCCAGAGGAACTGGAAACTGCTGTTAACAAGGCTCAACCGGGCGATGTGGTTATCATTGCCAATGGAAATTATGCCGGCTGGAGTTGCGCATTGACCGGTCACGGTAAGGCAGGCAGTCCTATAATTGTCAGGGCAGAATCCGTAGGAAAAGTAAACTTTAGCTCTCCTGTTGCGAAAACAATATTTAATATAACCGGATCCTACCTGGAGCTTTCCGGCATGTTGTTTAGTGATTGCAAAATATACAGAACGCCCGGACAAACCACAACACTCGTTCAACTCGAAGGTTCCACCAATTGTCGCATTACTGATTGCGTTTTTCAAAAGAATGAAGTGATGAGTCAATTCATGCCCATTTTTGTTATATCTGGTAAAGGAGAATCTAACAGGGTGGATCATTGTTCGTTTATCAGCAACGTAAACAACATGGAAGTGCAGGTAGTGGTCGCGAAAGAAACAACGCCATTGCATACGCTGGTTGATCACAACGAGTTTAAAAATAAAGCCAAAGTTACATGGCCGGTATTTAATGGAGGCGAGTGTGTGCAGGTTGGACAGGATCCTGTTTTGCTCGGCACCATTAGTTCTTATACAATCGTAAGAGATAATCGCTTTATCGAATGCAACGGAGAGCCGGAAGTGATCAGCAACAAAAGTTCGGACAACAAGTATATCAACAACTATCTTGAAAACTGCGAAGGAGAATTGGTTATGAGAGGCGGATTTGATTGTTTGGTAGATAGCAATACGATCAAAGGAGGAACGTGTGGCATTAGAGTCAATGGTGCACATCATACAATAACACATAACAATATCAGCAACGTAAAGACCGCTATCAGGCTGATGTATGGAATGGCAACCGGCAGAACAGAAATTGGTTTTTACATAGCACCAAATGACTGTGTTATTTCAAACAATAAAATCAACAATGTACAAACCGGCATATTTATCGGCGACAGTAAGAATGTGGACTGGACCGGCAAGTTCGATGTAAAAAGATATCCATCAAGAACCATTCAGGATGTGGCACCTGCCAATAATAAAATTGAAAACAATAGCATTACCGGTGCACAAACAGAGATGCGAAACGATTAGAGAAGGGAACGCAGATAGAGAGCGGAACGCAGATTTTCATGATTTGTTAGGATTTTTTTAGGAGATCAACTGTAGAATAAGAAATGGGCATTGTTGCGTCGCACACTTGACCTGTATTGCATTAATCAGCGACTTATACTAGAATCAAAAAATCATAACAAATCATGACAACCATGACGATCTGCGTTCCGTTCTCCCTCACAATAAATTAAAAGCCTGCGCAAAAAAGGTTATATCGTAATTAGATTGTGCATTTAATTTTTGTCTGATGTTGCGACGATGCGTAGTGGCCGTGCTTTCAGCGATGTTTAGTTGTTGGGAAATTTCTGATGCGCTGTGTCCGCTTCCCATCAATCCAAGTATTTCCTTTTCGCGTTTCGATAGCGAAGCAAATATGTGCTGGTTGCGGCGCAGGAAATTATTTTCTGCAAGCAGGCGATCAACTTTTGCAGTAATGTGATGCTCTTTGTCAATGGGAGTGGCATTAGAGATGATGTGTGAGACCTTGCCGTCTTCGTTTCTATGGAAAACCCGCGTGCTTGTCAAATACCATTTCCATTCAGCATCAGGCGAGGACCTTACCTGTTGAAAATAAGAAACGACAAGGTCATCATCTCCACTCATCATCAGATTGGTTACTTTCTCGCGATAATGAATTCCATCCTCGGGATTAAAAAAACGATCATGATATTCAACACCCAACGCCTGAAGATCTTCCAAAGAAAAACCCAGAATGGTTTGTCCCAATTTTGACATGTAAATCACGGCGGCACCATTGGCCATGTCATGCACGATTACAACAGTGGGCAGGAAGTCTGCGATCGTATTTAAATGAAATAATTTTTCAGCAAGGCTGAGATGGGATGGCGGAAATTCGCTTCCGGCACTTGTTCGTTCATTGGGTTCTTTGATCATGGCGGCGTACTATATGGTTTTAGGGTATTTTGCTAAGATAAAGAGTTTGCAAGTACTAGTGGTAATTTTGCTCAAACAGGTTTTTGGCTGGTCCAAACCGTTAATATTTTTTGTTTAAAAGAATATCGTCAAATGATTAAAGCTGAAGGCTCCCTGCGATGTTGCCTGACGTTTATGACCGCCTGAAAATCCATTTTACTTTTGAATCGTTTTTGGGATACTTGTCCGTACAAGAAATGCCTTCGCAAAATCCTAACGTCCATCCGGATGCCAATTTGTAGTAATAGCCCCAGCCGGGTTCTTTCGTCAATCTACTTCGAATGTGTTTGGGTAGCTTTTCGAACTTTGTTCCAATTTTATATCCTTCAGGAGTCAGAAAATTTTCGTCTCTGGTAACTAAATAAATTGTGTCTTTGTCCTTCGTTATCAGATCAAAATTGCATCCATTAATTTTCGTTGTCTCGTAAGGCGATGTCTGTCCGCTTGATACCTGGATCATCTTGCCAGGAGCCAATGTATCAGGAATTAATTTGTTGCTCGAAACAGAATGCTTCAGAGTGTCTGTTGACTGAGTTTTGCGTTGTTCTGCATTATTGCAGGAGTAAATGAGAAATATCAGCGTTGCGAACAGAATGGATGGTTTCATATAATGCAAGGGTTTCGGGTATTGGTGGACAATTTTTTGTCAAAGTTTATGTTGCATGAGTGCTACTCCTGCAACGAAGCCTCGGCCCCATATTTTATTGCCTCTTCAAGTACATCAACGTTTATATCTTTTAGCGTTTTGAATTTAATGCAATACCCTGTCACACTTGCCTTCCCAATTTTTTTTCCAAACGTTTGCGCCAAATAAGTTTTGTCTTTGAGACCAAGAACATAAACCGAGATTCCCGTTGTGTTGGCGCTCATGCCAATTTGAAAAAACTCTTTGGTTGTTCCGTTGGCATATTTTATTGTGAATGATCCGTATCCAATGTTAGGATTAGAGACGGTTTTATTTTCGCTGTTTTTACCATCATCGAACCATAATTTACATTTTGGCAATGCGTGTAATATGCGCTGGTGCAGCGCTTGCATGTCATCACGCTTGGCCTCTGGCTGACTGGCAATATAGGCTTTGATTTGTTCTTGTACGTTCATAAAAAATACAGGTTACTTAGAAATGTACAAAGTGAGGGATTTAGGTTTGTTGCAAAACTTTCTGCCGAAAACAAATGCTTCTTAAAGATATAAAAGTTCATCGTTACTTCTATAGCTGTTTCTCTTTGCGTATATTAGAAGTCCATTGTCATAAATTGACCATGGCTGAAGATTATGAAGAAAATAGGATTCTTATCATTTGGGCATTGGGCCAATCATCCCGCTTATAAAACGCGGACAGCAAGCGACACGCTGTTACAGTCCATCGATCTGGCTGTTGCTGCCGAAGAGATTGGTTTGGATGGCGCTTATTTCCGGGTGCATCATTTTGCGGCGCAGCTGGCGTCTCCATTTCCTTTGCTTTCGGCAATCGGCGCCAAAACAAGCAAAATAGAAATTGGAACTGGCGTGATCGATATGCGCTATGAAAATCCGCTGTATATGGTGGAAGACGCGGGAGCCGCTGATTTAATTTCGAAGGGACGATTGCAGTTAGGGATCAGCAGAGGCTCGCCTGAACAGGTAATCGATGGATGGCGCTATTTTGGCTATGAACCCGCAAAAGGAGAAACCGACGCAGACATGGGGCGACGCAAAGCATTGGAGTTTTTGGATAAGCTGAAAGGCGTAGGATTTGCCCAGCCCAATCCATACCCGATGTTTCCGAATCCTCCGGGCTTGCTTCGTTTGGAACCGCACTCGCAGGGATTGCGTGAACGCATCTGGTGGGGAGCTGCTTCAAATGCCACAGCTGTTTGGGCCGCCGAAAACGAAATGCATCTTCAAAGTTCTACACTGAAGTACGATGAAAGCGGAAAGCCTTTTCACATACAACAGGCAGAGCAGATCAGGTTGTATAAAGAAGCATGGAAAAAAGCGGGGCACCAGCGCGAGCCAAGGGTTTCAGTGAGCCGTTCTATTTTTGCACTGGTGAATGATCAGGACCGGTATTACTTTGGACAGCAAGGCAAGAGCAGCGATTCCATTGGCATGATCGAGCAGGACAAACGTGCCATTTTTGGAAGAAGCTATGCCGCCGAACCCGATCAACTCGTAAAAGAACTGGCTACCGATGAAGCCATCCAGGAGGCTGATACATTACTTCTCACGATACCCAATACATTAGGCGTTGAATACAATGTGCACGTGCTGTCTGCTATTTTGCAGCATGTAGCGCCGGCTTTGGGTTGGAGATAGTTTTTGGTAAACGATAGATATTTATGGTTGTCATTATTTGCTATGATGAATAATGACAACCATAAATATTATTTCATTAGCACCCTTTTTTCACTGCTATTGCTGCATCGCCATTTACTTGTAAACGATCTTAAGAAAAGGTAAACTTTGTTTTGCTTCTTCAACACTTAGTCCATAAACTTTCAAAGACTTTCTTAATGTCGCAAGGTCGTCGGTCTGAAGCATCATGTCTAGCGGCTGATTAAAAACACCGTCGCCTTTTAATATCACAGGACAACCGAATCTGTCCTGCAAGGCAGAAATCATTGTGGATATCGGGAAATTGCTCATCGAGATAAAGTCTTTTTTATCTGATGTGCTTATGTGGCTATATGCACCTCTTTCATATTTTTGGAAATTCTTACTGAAGAGGTTTGAATCCACGACCTGCAGCAAAAAAACTTTCTGAACTGAATCCGCTTTGGTATAAGTCAATTTTGCAGTTTTAAAGATTGAGTTTAAAATATCGTCGTTTTTTAATCTTGTTTCGCTTTTATAGCAGTAAGACGCATAAACTTCATCTAACTCCGCAGGTAAAGAAATTTGGCTGCCACTTATGGCTGTTTTTTCGGAAATAATATCTCTTAGTTTAATGCCCAATTCTACTTTTTGCAAGCTTCTGGGTGAATTAGCGAAGTACTTAGATCCATAACCTTCTTTTTGAAAACTTCCCAAACTAAAATACTCCTTGATATTATTATTGTCGTAAATGCTCCGGTATTCTGCTCTCAGTGAGTCATATGGGTTTTTAGTTGGACCGGATGTTGTTGTTTCGTCGCCGGTATTAGGAGGATTTTTTCCCGCTAATATGTCCTGGATAATGTCGTTGGAAAGTTGTCCAGGGTTGCCGGTCCATCGAACAAAACCCCTGTCATCTATAACTACGCAATGAGGGATGGTTTTTACCGCAAAACGATTAAAGGTTTGTTCAGTTGTATCTGTTACAACACATGCCTTGAAAGATACTCTTGATAAAACGGACAATGTATTTTCGCTTTTTTCGTCAGTCATCGCTAGAAATATCAGGTTGCTTTTTGCCTTGTTTTGATCAACCAGCACGTTCATGTGTGCCATAGAAGCAAGGCAGGGAGCGCACCATGTGGCCCAAAAATCAATAACGATAAACTTGTTTGTAAGAGATGATTTTTTAGGCTGGTTTTGAATCCAGTCAGTGACATTAATGTCCGGAGCTTTGTCTCCAATTTTAATTTGTGAAAATGATACTTTAGAGAATAATAGCAATAGAAGAAAAACTAAATTTTTCATATGGTGATAAGTTGGTTTTGGGTTTTATGTTTACTATATTTCTCAAGTTATACTTGTCTTCAAAGTCCGTGAGAACGATCCTTCTTGCCTGTTTGCCAACGGACAAAAGAAGATTGTATATTCACCTGCACCTTCTTTGCTGCCTATAAGAATGATGTTGATTTTAACAGCGCAAGCGTATCGATTTTGATAATATTGCTTGCTTTCTTTTGGCGTCAATGGAAATGTCGGTTGATATCCTTTGGGTATTGTTATGCCCTCAATTCTTGCGTAAAATATCTTTTCGCCTGTAGTGGAGGTCGTCTCAATAAAAGATGCAGAGAATTCATTTTGCATGTCGGCCTGGGGCCTGAGAAATTTTACTTTAGCGAGATCAGGGATTAACAAGTTGTTGTCAATGCATTCGCCAGCAATAATAATGTCAAGACCATTTGAGGAATCTCCCTCATTCGTGACTATCCATTCTCTGACAAGTTGTTCTCCTCTTTTTACGTAATCTAGTCCAGACTGGGCCATCATGCTGAATTTTGTTAAGCCCAGTTCAGCAGGTTTCTTTTTATCCTTTTGAGCAAAATGTATTCGTATTTCGCTATTGGCTTTCTGTTCGTCGAGGTACCCATAACCTGTCAGTAATTTTGAGGTCTCAAGATTTATTAATTTAGCAAATTGAGCCAGAAAGTCTTCCACGAAATGGTTTTTGTTCTGCCATGCTTTGATGATATCGTCAAATGACTAAATGTTTACAAGAATTTCGGACCAAATTGATGGCATGTTTTTATCGAAATCAAGTTCGATTGCGCGATTATATATTGAATCCTTTAGCTCCCCATCAATGTTGACTCCAATGTATACAGCATCACTGTCATTAACTAAAATGCTGAGAGCAGTTGTTTTAAATTCTTTTGATAAACCAGAAGCCAGTTTATTAAGTTTTTTGATATCCTGATCTTCGGTTTCCTCGTCATAAATTGACATCCAGGCCAAATCTTCTGACAGTGAAACAATGACCGATTTGTCCGCTTCGGTTTCTTCGTCCACTTTAATGTACCCAGCCTCGGCATTCAGTTGTGCAAGATAGTTTGTTATCCTGTCGGTTAGGCTGGATTTATCAATCCCTGAAGTTCTTAATTGTACGTTTGTAAAAAAAGCGCCCATGTGGGGAGTTGTTCTTTGGGTGGTTAAAGTTGGTAATCTTTTTTCCTAAGTTAAAGACGAATTATTTAAACGATTTAAATATTCTTTCAGAAACCTTATCGAAAGTGCTTTTCTCATTTTCGGAATAGTCAAGTATTGCATAAGCAAACGCATCTTCCTTCAGTATTGTTTTCTGATAGAATATCTTTCCTTTTATATATCCGGATATTACAAAAAATGTTTTGCCCAGCTTTTGATAAGTTACAACGTTTCCATTTTCTCCGGCAATACTATGCAAGTCATCATCAAATTGTTGTTCCAAAGATATTGTTCCGCCGTCAGGAGAGTCATTTCTTCTGCCGAAAACAGTAAGCACGACGTGTCCTTGTTTGTTCTTAAAAACCCGCCCGTCGCCATTGGAACTTTCGGGTTGGGGAAAGATAACGTCATGTGGATAATCTATGCAATACCCAAAGCGTGCATTACAGTATTTGTCAAATTTTAGCGTGTTTTCAGCAGTAGACGGAGATGTTGTATCGGCTTGAGTTTGGCCAAGCACAATCTGATTACCTTGATTTATTGAATTCGTATTAAATGCAAGAAGTACCAATGAAAATGCGGCCAAAAGGGCAATTTTTTTCATAAGTAATTTTTAAAATTGGGTGAAAATACAAACAATAGAATTAAATCAAAAGATCGTGACAGACTATAACGGAAAGTGATGTTCGCTTTGTGAAATCCTGCTTGTTTCCTGTATTGGAGGCCTCTAAAAAGGCAAACTGATAATTTTCAGTTTGCTTTTTTAGAGGCCTCTGTTGGTGTGAAGGCCCGACTTTGTGCCTGGTTCACCAACAGCCACTGGCGCAGTGGTTGTTGGTACACCCGCGCTGAAAGCTGTGCTTCGATACCAACAACGGCGGTCTCGCGATAAATTATTAGACCTTGAATTCCTACTGTTTCTTCCGCACTATTTTCCAGAATTCCTAATAGTATTCATTCGTTCTTCATAGCTCATCAAGCTTCTTTCAAGCATTAAATCATCCTTCTTTTGCGTGAGTTCAGATTTTGCCATGTCAATAGCGTTCACGGTACTGCGAAGATTATCAGCGAGACGTACATAAAGCATTTTCAATTTTCAAATCTTCAAATTTGCAAATTCCCCCATCTTGCTGAAATTGAATTAATTTTACTATTTTAGGCT
>Ga0318567_10000710_pt1 | contig 13404 bp, 8 predicted proteins | sample GRESIP088b5f20_FD_203691 | JGI IMG/M metagenome (GOLD analysis project Ga0318567, IMG submission 203691) | Tropical soil microbial communities from Luquillo Experimental Forest, Puerto Rico - GRE.SIPMG.088b5f20 | ecosystem: Environmental > Terrestrial > Soil > Tropical forest > Bulk soil...
CGGACGATCTCTACTCGGCGCTTCGCGCCGAGCTTGGTGAGGATGTGCGAGATATGCGTCTGGACGGTGCGCCGGGACAGGAACAGGCTCCTGGCGATATCCGACGTTGAGTCGCCCCCGGCGACCAGGGTGGCGATCCTCATCTCGGTCGGCGTGAGCGCCTCCCAGCCGAAGGCGGCGCGCTGTGGACGCGGACCGCGGACGCCGCGCCTGATGCCGTAAGACCGAAGCCGGCTTTGGGCACGCCGTACGTCCCAGCGGGCTTGCAGGCCCTCGTAGAGGCTGATCGCCTCGTTCAGGGTGGCCCTGGCCTCGTCCTCCTCGCCGCGACCGGCCAAGGCCACCGCCAGGTCCTCGAGCGCGGTCGGCAGTTGCCCGGCCGGGCCGGCCTGGCGGTAATGCGCCACAGCCTCGCGTAGGGGAGCCGGATCGGACTCGAGGAGTCCCCGGCACTGCAAGCTCGCCGCGGCCGCTCTCGCCGGCTGGGTTTCCGCTGCCGCCTCCGCCTCGCTGGCGCGCGTCGCGTTTCGCGCGATCAGCCTGTCGCCGGCGGCCATCGCGAGCCGTACCAGGTCGGGCAGCCACTGGTGGATGAGGGTCATCTCACCGTCGCGCCGCGGCAAGATCGCGGCCAGCACCTGCGTGGCCTGGCGTTTCTCTCCGCTCTGCTCCAGCGCGAGCGCGTGCGCGGCCACGAGGAAGTCCCGGTTCTCCCGGTCGGACAGAGTCTGGATGGGGAGAGCCAGGCCCTGGCGGAGTTGCTGGTCAGCCTTCGCGCGCTGGTCCCGGCGTCCGGCGATGAGCGCGGCCACGCCGTGGAAGAGCAGCCCAGGTCCGCGCTCGCGCAGACCGGTATACCTCAGCCCGTGGGCATCTGTGTCGTATGAGCTCAGCTCGGCCAGGGCGTCGTCCCACTGGCCCAGCCAGTACCGGAGCACCGCAGCGGTCACCGCTGTCGGGCGGTCGGGGTGCCTGCTTCGCTGGGCGAACTCGCGGGCCTGCCGGAGGGTCCGCTCGGCTTCCGGCCAGCGGTCGAGGTTCTGCAGCGTGAAGGTACGGCAGTCGAGGGCGTACGAGCGCAGGTCCGCGTGGCCGGGGTCGTCACCGAGCGTGCGCAGCGCCCGGTCGACGTAGTCGAGCGCGACGGCATGGTCGCGCTGGACGGAGCGGATCACCCACAGGTCGGTCAGGGCGTGGGCGGTCGCGAACGTGTCGGAGGCCTCCAGGCCGGCGGTGAGGGCCTTGTCGGCGGTCGCGCCCGAAGCGTCCAGGTCCCCGGCGATGGCCCGCTGGAGCATCGCCAGCAAGGCCAGCATCCGGGCCTGCCACTTGCGGGGCAGGTCAGCCGACGCGAGTGCCTTCCGTATGGTCGAGCTCGCGTCGTCGCTGTCGCCGGTGCCGAGCTGAGCGCGGGTCAGCACCCAGTACGCTTCGGCCCGCCGCACCGGGTCGGTCATCACCGTCAGGGCCTGGCCGGCCTTCCTCGCCGCCTCCTCGTAGGATCCGGCGGCGAGCAGTACCCACCCGAGGCTGGTCATGAGCCCGTCCCGGAGTTCGTCGCCGGCCGGCGTCTCGTCGAGTTCCCGCTGGAGTAGCTCGGCTCCGAGTTGCGGTGCCCGGACGGCCAGCGTGGGCGCGTTCTCGATGAGCCAGCTTCGAGCCCAGTTCTCACCCGGCTGTCCCGCGGCCAGCTGGTGCGCGACGATCGAGGCCCGCGCGCCGGCGGTCGCGAGTTCCCGCGCGGCCTCGGCGTGCAGCGCCGTGCGCAGCGCGGCCGGCATGCTCTCGTAGAGCGCCTGCTGGATCAGCGGATGCCGGAACGCCAGGTCCGGGCCGGAGCTGACCAGGATGCCGGCCGCCACCGCCTCCTCGAGGCCGGCGGCGAGTCTTGACGCCGGGCTATGCAGCAGTACGGCCAGGTCCGTGACGGCGAACGTCCCGCCGAACAGCACGGCGGTGCGCAACATCTCCGCCGTCTCTGCCGAGACGAAGCTCAGCCGGTCGCTCAGCACCGCGGCCAGCGAGGCCGGTATCTGTTCCTCGGCCACGGATACCTCGGCGGCGGTACCGATCTCCAGCACCTGCTCGCGAACCAGGGCGTCGACCAGCTCGCGCAGGTAAAGCGGGTTGCCGGAGGCCTGAGCGGTCAGCTGGCGCAGCGCATCCCCGGGCGGGGACCCGACTATGGCCGTGACGAGGGCGGTCACGTCTCCCTCGGGCATCGGCCCGAGAGTGATCATTTCACCGCCACGGCGGACGACGTCCGCCCGTAGCCGCTGTACCTCCGGCCGGCGCGGACGCAGCTGGCACGTTGCGATCAGCAGCAACGGCAGCTGGTCAACGGAGGCGGCGAGCTGGTCCCAGACGATCAAGGACTCGTTGTCGGCCCACTGCAGGTCGTCGATGACCATCACGGTGCGGGTCGCCGCGCACAGCTCGTCCACCAGCGTCACCAGCACCTCGATGCCGGCGTCGGATGCGTCGCCGTCGGCGAACAGCCCTTGCCGTCGGCCGCGGAGCAGCTCGGAGGCTTGTACCCGCCGCGGGTCAGGCGAATTTGGCCGTACCTGAAGGCAGTCCAGCATCACGCGGAGCGGCAGGCGCTCCCTCAGCTGGCCTGCCGTGCCCCAGCCGATGTCCCATCCCAGGTCGTCCGCTGTGGCCAGGCCCTCAGCGACCAGAGACGACTTGCCGATGCCGGGCTCGCCTTCGACCCAGATCACCGCTCCCTCGCCACGGCCGAAGGCGTCGATAGCAGCACGGAAGACCGCGAGTTCGGGCCGGCGGCCTACCCACCGCGGCGGCCGGTCGATCGACCACATGCTAGATAATTTACGCCCGCTGGATCATGTCGGTCCTGGCCATGGCCGGGACGACCGCCGAGTTCTCGCTGACCCGGCCGACGCCACGGCGCAGCTCGCGGCGGCGAGTTCCAGGATCGGCCGTGGTCAGGGGCCGAAGCCGTCGGCCGTATCGAACAGCAACTGCTGCAACTGGCTCGGCAGGTCGCCGTTCCACACCAGGCCCGCTGTGGCCGTCAGCTGACGTTGAGCGACGCGGACCGGAACCATGCCCCGCGTACCCGTGCTGGTCGCGGGGCCCGGCCGTGCCGGTGCGGCCCAGTCCTGGATGCGCTGACGCGGGCCGGTCAGCACCGCGGCAGGCTGGTTACCGGATGCCGCGAACGCCAGCGTCACCGCGAGCGACTTGCGGAATGGCGGGTCGGTGAAATCGAAGTGCGGGTTCTCCGTCCGCAGGGCTTCCAGCCAGCGGTCATAGGTCCCGTCACCGGCGCGCTGCCCGTGGATTACCTCCATGCGGGCCAGCTCATCCAGGCCGATGACGCCGCGAGATGCCGCTGTGTGCGTATCGGGGATCCAGACGTCGGGTTCGAATTTCCCTAGGTACATGACATCGAGAGGGGCCGGCAGATCTGCCATCGCCGGATCCGTCCAGCCCAGGCCGGCATCGGCCCGGCGCTGGCGGATCGGCGAGAACCCCGCGTCGAGCGCTGTCTCAATCCAGGTGATGCCGACACCGGCAGCGTCGGCGACCGATCGCAGCCGCGAGGTAGCTTCGACCGCGAGGGATTCTGGCAGGTACGTCGGGATGACGAAGCGGAGCTGCGGCCGGCCGAGACCTGCCTCCTGCCGGGTCCGGCACAGGCCATGATCCAAGAGGGACAAGATGGTCCGGGAGTCCTCGAGCAGCACGGCGCCGGCCTGAGTCAGCCGGACGCCCTCGCGCCGGCGTTGCAGCAACGACGTGCCGATGATTTCCTCCAGCCGCCGGATCTGCTGGCTGAGCGTGGGCTGCGCGATATACATCCGCTCCGCCGCGTGCGTGAAGGTGCCGGCCTCGGCGACCGCCACGAAGTAGCGCAGGTGGCGCAACTCCAAGCTCTGCGGGGCTGAGCCGCCGGGCGCAAACAGCGGGGTCGGTACTGTCTCGGCCTGCGTTATCACGGTCATCTGCGGTACTCCGGCCCATCCTGGTGGCCCGCGGCCCCGCGGACCTATCCGTTCATGCTGGGAGCGTAGGGGAGGTCGGCCACCCTAGACATGCGTCAACTGACTAAACATCCGTGCGCGTCGGAAGATAACCCGTGAGGTTTCCGGGCAGGCCGGGTCCCCCGCGCCGTCACGCCGTGCCGTGAGCGCCATGGTGCCGGAGCGTCTCGTGGTGCGCGTGCCAGGCGGGAAAACCCGGATCCTAGCAGCGCCAATGCCTCAGCAGGCTGCCCGCGGAGGGGTACCCGGGCCAGGTGAGTACGCCTGGTGACGAGGTATTACTACCCGGGAGCCGGCACGGGATGGTCTGCGGGTGCCCGGCATTCGCGAGCGGTCTCCCCGAAGGCAACATCACCTCCAGCACCTGCAGGTCGCACGACCGCTCGGGGCGTGCTACGGAGTCATTTGACGTATATCTCGCTGCGCGGCCCGGGCGCAGACTCGCCGCGGTGACCGCCGCAGCTACGGCAGGATGTTGACGGCCCGGGCGATCACCAGTCCCAGCACGGCCAGAGAGCCGGCCGCCTGCAGGGTCATGACCGCCTTGGCCCAGCGGGCGAGCGGCATCACGTCGGTCGGGCTGAATGCGGTGGCGTTGGTGAAGCCGAGGTAGAGGTAGTCGAAGAACTGTGGGCGCCAGCCCGGCGGGGCGACGACCGGGTTGAGCTGCTCGGGCCCACGCTGAACCGGGATGGCAGGAGCAACGGCACGGCGATCGCCACGCCCAGCGCGCCGAGCAGCGGCCAGCGCTTCGGCTCCTATACCGGTTCGTACGACAGCGACCCTGGATATGGGCCGATGCGGGGCGCTTTCCCGCCTGCGGGCCCACCAGTCGCGGATGATGTTCTCCGCCTGCGCCGCGGCGGGCGCTCGTTCACCGGCGTCGGCCTCGGCGATCAGGGCGCGGGCCGCGTCCATCGTCGCGGCCACCTCCCGCTGGTTACCGTCGGCTGGCACGCTGACGACAATCCAGGCCCGGTCGGGATGTGTCTGGGTCTGCGCGGGCACCCCGGTGGCGCGCGCCAGCCGCTGATAGCGCCGGATCCACTCGCCGGTCACCGGCCCGGCCAACGGCACCCGCACGATCACGTGCTCGTCGACGGCGTGCAACTCGATGTCTGACTTAGGGTCGATGTCAGTCATGCCTGAGCCGACCTCCGTCTGCTAGGGCCGGTTTGCTCTACGAGCCTACGGCGCGAGGTTCCACACCAGAGCAGAACTCGGCGGGAGCAGCCGCGCTTGCCTTACGACGTGGATGCCACATCCACGTCGTGTCAGCGACATGGCTGGGACATCCACGCCGTATGCCGCCGGGACGGCCGGGCGGCGGCGCGCACCACCAGCCACGGCAGCATGCCCGGAGCCCGACAGCACCGGCCCGGCCCGTGTCGGGGCGCGGAAACGCTGCGTGCGCACCAGGCTGCGCGCCGGACGGGCCACCCGCTGCCGCCGTCGACCTGCCCGGGCGACCAGAGGATGATCGATGTACCGCTCATGCCGCTTTGGTGGCGTCAGGAGGGTCAGTCGATGACGAACTACGCCCGCATGTACCGGTTCGGGTTCACACCCTGGGAGCGCTACCGGACGGCGGCGGCAGCGAGCATCGCCGCACGGCTGGATCGCGAGGAGACGGAGCGCTCCCGCCCCCTGGGCCGTGCGCTGGACCTCGGCTGCGGCCGTGGCCTGTACACCCCCGAGCTCGCGCGCCGGGGGTGGGAGGCCGTGGGCGTCGACTGCGTGCCGGCCGCGATCGAGGCGGCGGTAGCGAAGAGCCGGGGCGCAGCCGGGCTCAGCTACGTCGTCGGCGACGTGACGCGGCTGCCGTCGGCGAACCTGGGGACGTTCGACTTCTTCCTCGACATCGGCTGCTTCCAGGGCCTGGGCGCCGGACAGCGTCTGTCCGAGGGGGACGGTGTCTCGGCGCTGGCCAACCCCGGGGCCACCGTGCTGCTGCTGAGCTTCGGCCCGAGCCGGTGGCGGTGGCTGGTCGAAGGCGCGTCGCAGGAGGAGGTCCAGACCGCCTTCGCGGGCTGGGAGATGCTCGCGACCAAGCCGGCCGACACCGCGGGCCTGGGCTGGCCGATGAACCAGACCGCGCCGCGGTGGTACCGGCTGCGCCGGCGGACCTAGAACGACGCGGTGGCCGCCAGCCGCTCGGCGAACCTCGCCGGGTGCGCGATGTGCGGGAAGTGCCCGCTGTCCGCCCAGACCTCGACGGTCGCGTGCGGCATGGCGTCCCTGATCCAGGCGGCGGCATCCGGCGACAGCCCGGAACCGAGGATCAGCAGGTAGGGCACCTCAGCCGCGGTGATCACGGCGACCGCGGCGTTCACCATCGCCGACGCCTGCTCCGCGGTCATCGCGAAGATGTCTTCCCAGTAACTGGCCAGCAGGTCCCTCGTGGGCCGGCTGTGGCGCATGATGAACTCGCGCGTCTCAGCCGGCAGCAGGTGCAGCCCGAAGGTCTGCTCCATCTTCCGCCACACCTCGAGCATGTCGCCGCCGCTGCTGACGGCCAGGCTCTGTATCACCTCGACCAGCGTCCAGAGATCGGGTGCCACATCTATGTTGATGACGCCGCTGGTGGGGTACTGCGCGGCGTACACGCTCGCGAAGCCTCCGGACTGGGAATGGCCGGCCAGGACCGGCGCGCCGAGCCCGGCCTCCCCGACGGCCTCGTGGACGAGGCCGACGATCCGCTCCATGGTGTGCGGGAGCTGGTCGGGTGAATCGCCGTGCCCGGGCAGGTCCAGCACGAGCACCTGCCGGCCGTGATCGATCCGGCCGAGGTGGCCGAGGACCGGCTGCCAGATGCCGCGCGCGTACGTCAGCCCACTCAGCAGGACGAGCGGCGGCCGCCCGTCCGGGCGGCCGTACAGGTCGCCCGCCAGGCCGGCCACCTTGATCTGGGCCGGGGTGACGGGGTAGGTGACGGCGTAGCTGGTTGCGCCGTTGTTCATGGTTGCCTCCTGGTGTTGGCTGTCACGCAGAGGGCGTTCGCCGCGGCCGAACGATTCGTTCACAAGCTCCAGCGCGACGGGCCGCCCGGGGCCGGGTCGTAGCGGCACTGCAGCCCGGTGCGGACGGATGCCTGCAGGTGCGCGCCTGCCTGCGGCGCCGCGGCGCCGATGTGGCCGATCGCGGCGCGCAGCGTCCGGGTCACGTTCACCCTGGCCCGTTCGGCCTCAGTGGTGGTGCGGCGGGCCCGTCCGCCCAGTCCGGTGGTCCGGCGCAGCTCCGCGAGCAGCCACTGGCGCTCGGCCTCGGCTCGCGAGGCCCGTTCGGAGTCACCCGCGGCATCGGCGGCGTCAAGTTCGGCGGCGAGCTCGCCGAGGCGCCGCCGGTAAGACGCCGCGGCGGCGGCGTCGAGTACCGGCGGCGCGGCCGGTGCCCGCAGGCCGGGGCCGTCGGCGGCGAGGTCCAGGGCGGGGACCTCACGCCCGGGTGCGGCGAGCAGCGTGCGGAGCTGCCGAACGCCCCGGCTGTCCGTCAGCCGGACGTGTTCCTGCCCGGCTCGGAGCAGCCAGCCGTCCCCGTCGGGACGCAGGCTCCATTCGTCGTGAGCGGCGGCCAGGCGGCGGACCAGTGCCGTCAGTCCCAGGTCACCGGCGAGGTCGCGGCCGCGCCGGAGCAGGTCCGCGGCACGCCGCGCATCGCCGTCGCCGCCGCGCCGGGTCAGCACCTCGCCGAGCTCCACCAGGCTGCGCGCCAGCGCCGGGCGGGCGCCGATGCGTTCGGCCAGCCCGATCGCGTCGTCGAAATGCGTCACCGCGTCCTCCGCCCGGCCGAGCCGGGCGGCGAGGAGCCCCAGGTAGTGGGATGCCGGGCCGTTGACCGCGGTCGCCCCGCCCCAGATGACCAGGCGTCCCCGGAAGGGCAGCAGCGCCTCGTACAGCTGTGCCGCGGCCGTCTGCCCGCCCGCCTCGGCCGCGACCGCGGACAGGTCGGTGACGGCACCCAGCCAGCGCGGCCCGGTAGCCGCCAGCGTCTGCGGCAGCATTCGCTCCAGCAGCGCGGCCGCTTCGGATGTGCGCCCAAGTGCGGCCAGGATGCGGGCCGCCGTCGCCTCGTAGAGATGCCCGGGGAAGCGCCACGCCATCCGGTTGAACTGCTCGACCGCGGCCTCCCACGAATGCTCGTCGCCTTGCTCCCCGTCGATCGGGCCGGCCACCGTCATGGCCAGGCGTTCGGCGTCTGGCATGGCGATCCGGCGCGCCCGTTCGGCTACCTGCCCGGCCAGTACCGCGGCGGCCGCGAACTGGCCGCGCAATACGGCCAGCATCCCGTGCCGGGAAAGAGCCATCACCGAGGCCTCCGCGTCGCCCGCCGCCGCGGCGGCCCGCTCGAAGGCGGCCAGCGCCACCTCGGCCTCGTCCACCCGGGCCAGTTCCATCAGCGCGACGAAGCGCCAGAACAGGCCGTCGCGCTCACGCGCTCCATCGCCTGCGGCCCGGCCGAGCCGGATCAGCTCCGAGGCCGCGTCCAGCCGGTCCTGGGCACCCGCCGGATCCCACAGTGCGTACAGGCGCGCGTCCAGCACCTCGGCCAGAGCCGAACCATCGCCGGCCCGGCCCGCGAGCATCAGCGCCTCGTCGGTCAGCGACCGCCGCCGCGGTCCGGCGAGCGGATCGCCGAGCAGTTCACGGGACAGCCGGGCCAGCAGCCGGGCCCGGCTCGCATCGTCGGCCGCCCGCGTGAGCGCCCCCTCGAGCAGCCGCACGACGCCGTCGTCGACGCCGAGGAACTCCCCCCGCTGAGCCGCGTGCAGGGCCAGGTGCACCAGGGCGTCGCGGCCGGGCGGCAGATCGGCGAGCTGGCCGGCCAGCGTGCGCGCGGTCCCGGGCATACCCCGTGAGGCCACCCAGACGGCGTGCCGCTGTCCGGCCGGCATCTCGCCGACGACGGCGGCCAGGTCCCGCTCGGACAGCCCGGACAGCCTGAGATCCCGGCCCACCCCGAGCGGCGCGGCGGCCGTGGCCACCACCGCGGTCGAGCACGCCACCAGCCGGGCGCCCACCAGCGCCAGCATGTCCACGGCCTCCTGGCCGCCGGCGTCCACATCGTCCACGACGATCAGCCGGCGAGTCCCGGCGGTGAGCAGACGCACCGCCACGTTCGGGTCGAACGGGACGAAGGCGTCGAGCAGGGCCCCGGTCACCTCCGGGTCGGCGCCAAGATCATCGAGCAACCCGGCCCACACCAGCCGGCCCGGCCGCCCGCGGACCGGCGACCCGCCGATGACCTCGAACCCGAGGTCACGCGCCAATCTCGTCGCGGCGGCGGCCAGCGCGGTCTTACCGGCCCCCTCCGGTCCCGCCAGCGTGATGACCCCGCCGAAGCCGGCCGCGGTGCGGTCCAGGAGCGCGGCCAGCTCACCGAGTTCGGCCGACCGGCCGACAAGCCCCATACCCAGGCATTTTACCCAGGCAATAGCGCGATGCAGGGGTTAGCGCGCCGGTCGCGGCCGCAAGCTAGGCCGGGTAGGCGGCGGTGGCGACGGCGATCATCTCCTCGACGTCCTGCTCCAGCACGAAACCCGTGGCCGCGGCGCGCATGGTGGCCGCACGGAACGCGGCCGCGTACTCGCCCGGCCCGCCGGGGTAGCGGCGCGCTAGTTCGGCGGCGTCGAACGCACGCGTGGAGCCGAGGAGGATGCCGATCCCGGCGGCGCCGGGCGGGGTGAGCCCGGACAGCGCGGCGACCGGTACGTCGACCCAGCCCGTCCTGATGCCGCCGCGGGCGATGCCCGCGTCGTCGGTGACCAGCCGCATGTGGTCGTCCGGGTCGGTCTCCAGCCGGGGCGAGGGGGGCGGCGGCGAGCCGCCGCGCGCCCAGCGGTCCAGGTGCGCGATCGCGGCCTGGGCCACGTAGTGGTGCTGCGGCCCGGAGTTCACCGGCACCGGGCATGCAATGCCCATCGGCTCGGCGGTCGGCGCCATCAGCCGGGCCAGTTCGGCGGGCGGCAGGTCACCGGAATCACTGAACGCGGCGCCGAGCACGTAGGTGTCGGCGTGCGCGGCGCCGGCGATCTCCCACCACCGGAACCGGCCGCTGTCCGGCTGCCGCGCCGTCACCCCGGCCAGCACGCCGGTCACGTCGCTCTCGGTCTGCACGGTCAGCACCGGGGCCCGGCCGTCCGTGCGGACCCGCACGCCGTCCGGTCCCTCGCTGCGGATCCGGCCGCCCCATCCGGTCAGCGGGGCCGCGAACCCGGTCCGGCTGCCGATCAGGTAACCGTCGCAGGCTGCGTCGGGCGGCACCGTCGGCGCCACCGCGTTGACGTAGGTGACCAGGTGGATCGCTGACTGAGACTGACCCGCCGCGAGCAGGCACTCGGCTGACAGCGGGTCGAGCACGCCGCCGTCGCGGACCGCGCGCGCGGCGCGGGAGAAGATGTCGAAGCAGAACGCGTCGCCCGGGTGGTGCAGCGCTCCGTACCGGACCGGATCGCTCTCCTTCAGCGCGGGCAGCACCATGACACGCCGCGACGCATCGTCGGGCCGCTCGCCGGCCGTTTCGAAGATGCTGCCGCCCTCGATGCCGGCCCGTTGCGCCGAAACCCCGACCCACGCCCACCCGGCCCGGACGACCTGGCGGTGGGTCAGCATCCAGTGCGCGGGCGCATCGAAGCCGGCGCTGACGTTGAGCCATTCCAGGATCACCGTGCCGGTGAACACCGCAGGGTCAGACGGCCGGCACACCACCAGCCGGGTGGCGAACGACGCCTGGCCCGCCGGGGTGACCGGCCAGTATCCGTCGGCTCCCGCGGGTCCCGCGGGCTCGTAGCGGGTAGCCGCGGACTCGAGGAAGAACTCTTCGAGCACGTAACCGACCTGGCCGAGGTCGAAGCCGGTCATGATGATTCCCGGCTGCCCTTCGACCGGCCCGGTCAGCCGGGCGGATCCGTCCACTTGGCGCACTTTACCGGCATCCTCGGCTGCGGGCGGCAGAGGGCGGACCGCCGGCCGCTGGGTCTCCGGTGCGTGCGGCCGGCCGTGCTTCGTCGAGCCTTAGCGCGCCGCCCGGTGCCCGAACAGACGCGTCAGCCCGTCGTCCAGGGACGGAGTTTGCCGGGGTTGCGTACCGCCCAGATGTGCTTGATCCGGTCGCCTGCGACGTCGAACGCGAACACCGTCACGGTGACGCCGTCTTGCTGGGCCACCAGCCCGGGCTGGCCGTTGACGGTGCGCTCCAGGATCGTCGTGCTGGGTGTCCGGTTGGCGGCGATTTCGACCCAGGCGCGCGCGATCTGCTCGCCGCCGTGGATGGGGTGCAGGAAGGTAGGGGCGACGCCGCCGCCGTCGGCGATCGCCGTGGCGTCGGGATCGAGCAGGCCGATCAGGGCGTCGATGTCCTTGGCTTCCCACGCCGCCTTGAAGGCCCTGACGATGCCGGCCTGCCGGGCGGTCGGACTCGCGGGAGCCTGCGACGCGCGAATGCGACGGCGGGCTGAGGAGGTCAGCTGGCGGCACGCCGCCGGAGTACGGCCGACGATCCCGGCCACCTCGGCGAAGGAGTAGCCGAAGACATCGTGCAGGATGAACGCGACGCGCTCGGCCGGGGTCATCGATTCCAGCACGACCAGGAAGGCCATGCTGACCGACTCATCCAGGGTGACCCGGTCGGCCGGGTCGACGGCGCCGCCCGGCCGGCCGCTCATCCACTCCGTGGGCTCGGGCAGCGGCTCGGGGATCCATTCGCCCACGTAGGTTTCCCGCCGGGCTCGGGCCGAGCCGAGCAGGTCCAGGCAGATGCGGCTGGCGACCGTGGTCAGCCAGGCGCCGGGCGATTCGATGGCGTCCTGCTGCTGCCGGGACATGGCGTACCAGCGGGCGTAGGTCTCTTGCACGGCATCTTCGGCCTCGGCCAGGGAGCCGAGGAGCCGGTAAGCGAGATTGATCAGCTGACGCCGCTTGCCCATGATCGCGCTCGGGCGCTGATCGGGTTGGCCCTGTCCTGGCCCGGGTTGGGTGGTCATGGTGCCATCGGCTCCCTTGGTCGCATCTGCCCTCACCAGTACGACGAGACACCGCGCCGAAATGTGAGCCTGACGCGCGCCGCCTGACATTCCGGGGGGTTGCGTCGTCGTACTGGTGAGAAGAACACACCATCCAGCGAGCGGGAAGGCTCAGCTGGACACCACGATCCTGGCCGGCCTGCGCGACGCACCTTTTTTCACCGATGCGGAGCGCGCCGCACTGGCGCTTACCAAGGCGGTCACCCGGCTCAGCGATTGTGCGGATCAACCAAATTATTTGGATAGCCGAATCAAAGTTAAGCAAGGGAGGACGGTATGGCACCGTCAGGACAGCTGACCGCACCTGCGCTGCAGGAACTGCTGGCCGACGCCACGCTCGCCGGAGACTGGACCCTGGACGGAGCCAAGTCCACGATCGGGCTGCGGAGCAGGAGCATATGGGGGCTGGCCCCGGTGAAGGGCGCGTTCGGCCAGGTCACCGGGCACGGCACCGTCTCGCCGGTGGGCGAGGTGAGCGGCATGATCACGGTGGCCGCCGCGTCCATCGAGACAAAGAACGCCAAGCGGGACAAGCACTTGCGCTCTGGCGACTTCTTCGAGACCGACACCTTCCCCCACATCATCTTCAGCGTTGACCGGCTCCAGCCGTCCAGCGAGGGCGTTACCGTGACCGGACAACTCACAGTCCGCGGCCGCGCCAGGCCGGTCACGTTCCCGGCCACGGTGCCGGTCGCCAGCTCCGGCGAGGTATGGCTCGACGCCGAGGTCCAGATCAACCGGGCCGACTTCGGCCTCACCTGGAACCAGATGGGCATGGCCTCGATGAACAACACCCTCACCGTCCACGCCGTGTTCGCCCGGCCGTGAGCGCATGCGAGTCCGCCCCACGATAGGTGAGAGCAATGAGTGAAACCAGCACAAGCGCCGTCCCCACCGCCGGTACCGACGCTACCCATGACCCCCGCCGGTGGCTGATCTTGGGCACCGTCGGCCTCGCCCAGCTCATGGTCGTGCTGGATGCCACGATCGTGACCATCGCGCTGCCGTCCGCACAGCGCGACCTGGGCTTCACCACCGTTGAGCGGCAGTGGGTGGTCACCGCCTACGCACTCGCGTTCGGCAGCCTGCTGCTGTTCGGCGGACGGCTCGGTGACCTGATCGGGCGCAAGATCACGTTCCTGGCCGGCGCGCTCGGCTTTGCCGCCGCGTCGGCCATCGGCGGCGCGGCGACCAGCTTCGGCATGCTGGTCGCGGCGCGCGCCGCCCAGGGCGCGTTCGGCGCGCTTCTGGCGCCCGCGGCCCTGTCGATCCTGTCCACGACGTTCAGCGACCCGAACGAGCGCGGCAAGGCGTTCGGCGTCTACGGCGCGATCGTGGGCGCCGGCGGCGCGATCGGCCTGGTGCTGGGCGGGATCT
>Ga0318567_10000711_pt1 | contig 13392 bp, 11 predicted proteins | sample GRESIP088b5f20_FD_203691 | JGI IMG/M metagenome (GOLD analysis project Ga0318567, IMG submission 203691) | Tropical soil microbial communities from Luquillo Experimental Forest, Puerto Rico - GRE.SIPMG.088b5f20 | ecosystem: Environmental > Terrestrial > Soil > Tropical forest > Bulk soil...
CCGGTTATTTCTTATGGAGTTACACCTTTGGCAGAGCCGGCAACATCCACCGGGCAACACCTGATTTCACTGGGACTTAAAACTTCGTTCCAGTTGCAAAAAATATTCAAGTAGATCGCCCTTTGTAACACACAGCGAGCGGAACTGCAAGGTTTCGCTCTTTTTATTTGTGGGCTTTGCTGAGTTCAGTAATTTGAAAATTTGAAAATTCATTCTGTGCGGCATTCAAAATTTAAATTGTAATTGTCGAAGGTCTGATTGAAGTAAATAAAGGAAGATGCATCTAATGCATTATCAAATTTTCAAATCTTCAAATTTTCAAATTGTTCGCTATCTTGGTGAATGTTAACCCAAACGCCTAACCGAATGAAACGACTTTTACTTGCAGCCGGCCTTCTTGGATTTATGGCCTGCAATCAACCTCAAACCACTTCTTCTTTAATCGAACAAACGCTTAACACAAGCAATTTAGAGACGCAGTCTTTTGTTATCAATACGCAAAAAGATACTTCCATAAAAACAAAGGATGGTATCATTGTGCAGATTGAAAAGGGCTCAATTGAATCTTCTTCAGAAACCGTTACACTGCAGATAAAAGAAGCTTTATCGCTCTATGATATTATTAGGGCGAGGCTTTTAACAAAGAGTGATAAAGGTTTATTGAGTAGTGATGGTATGTTTAATATTTCCACAAAGGAAAAGTCCACCATCAAAAAGCCGCTGCACATTTCTTTGCCTACAAATTATGCAAACAAGAACATGAGTTTGTACAAAGGGAAAGTGAATGACAGCAGCATCACGTGGACGGATCCGCAGCCGCTGCAAACGAAGGAGTCGGATTGTTTTGCAAAAGGGAAAGCTCTTTTTGGGGCGAATTGTGCATCGTGCCATACCATTGGGAAAGAACTTATCGCTCCCGATCTTGCGTGGGTGGAAGATCGATGGAAGGATAAGAATCTTTTACGTGCTTTTATCAGAAATAGTCAAAAAGTGTTGGCAACAGGAGATGAATATGCAAACTTGCTATACTGCAGATATCATCAAACTCCGAAGCCTGTGTTTGAATCACTGAGTAATGAAGATATTGATTGCATCTTGAAATATGTCCGTACAGATGCATTAAAAAGAGGCATACCGAGACCCGCCGAACCAGATTCCTGCCTTTATTACAAAGAGTATTTAAAACGACTTATAAATACAAGAGATTCGCTTGTCAAGGATAATAAACCAATGGCAAAAATTACCATAATTCCTCCTGCAGGAGATAACAATGACAGGGACAATGATGGACTGCCTATTAAAGTTAGTCCTCCTCAATATGATGCTGAGTATTATCAGTTTACTATTGATGCCTACGGTTGGTATAACATCGACATCCTGTTAGAAACAACGGAAGGTGTTGTATACAGCGAATTATTTGTAAATGTACAGGCTGAGCCAGGAGCACATTTGAAAGCATTCCTGATCATACCTGACAGAAAAATATTCCAGGAAGGAGGATATCTGACAAACGGTGAGCAGTTTGGTTTTTACGAAAACACTGGTAAGCTTCCTCTGCCTCAAAATACTGATTGTTTCATCGTTGCGTTAGGTGAGAACAATGGTAAGATGTTCTTTGGTGAAAAACATTTCATTTCTTCCACATCGCAAACCATTGATGTCAAAGTAGAAGAAACAACGCAGGATAAGTTTGCGGAATCTATTAAAGCACTTCGCATTAATGACATTTCTATGAAGGTTGATACTACTAAAAACTTTTCGGGAATGAAAGCAGTTGACAGCGAACTTGAACGTGTTAAAATGAAAGTCGAGCATTGTGGTTTTTGTGAAGCTGAACCGGTTGCGGATTCAACAGTGCGCAAGTAAACGAATGTATGCGACGTACGAAGGTAGCAGTTAAGTATTTCGCGCACCGTACATTTCGTCCTTTTTTATTACCACTAACTCACTTAGAATACACTAAGTTTCACTAAGAGTCTTCGAATTTTCAACCACCCTTAGTGAAGCTTAGTGCCCTCAGAGCCTTAGTGGTAAATCTTATCCCAGCACTTTCTTCATCTTCGCAATTTCTTCCACATCCACACCAGTATTAAACAGCTCTTCCTGCATTGAAGCATTCACATGTGCCATCGTAGAAGGCAAAACTTTTCTCGCAGAAGAATGAGCTTCTTTCGCGCCGGTATATTCCAGCAACTCCTTTACATTGCTGCTTCTTACGCCGCTGCCGGGCAGGATGATAATTCTGTCGTCTGCTTTTACAACCAACTCGCGGATCAGCTCTTTTCCATCCATTGCATTGGGATATTGACCACTTGTAAGTATGCGATGGCAACCGCATTCAATAATTGCTTCCATCGCAGTAAGCGGGTCCTTGCATCTGTCGAAGGCGCGGTGAAACGTAACCTGCATGGGATACGCAAGCGCAACAAGTGCAGCTGTACGTTTTTCATCAATACTTCCATCATTGTTTAAAAGACCAATAACAACACCTTCAAAGCCCAATGATTTGCACAGCAAAATCTCTTCAATCATTACTTCAAACTCATCCAGCGTATACTGGAAATCGCCGCCGTGTGGGCGTATGATGGGAAACACAGGAATGTTTACTTTCTCTTTTACTTTTTTCAAAAAACCAAAAGAAGGCGTTGTGCCGCCATCAAAAGGATTTTCGCAAAGCTCCAGCCTGTCTGCGCCTGCGTTTGCAGCAGCGATGGCGGATTGTATATTAAAGACTGCTATTTCGAGGGTTGGTTTCATAAAGTTGTTTGTTTGAAAAAGTTGTTAGTTGTTCGTTGATAGTTGTTAGTAAAAACTCAAGTACAGAAAGCCTAACAACCAACAACTATGAACTAACAACTATCCTTGATAAAATGAAGATTGCGTTGAATGCCTTTGAATTTCGTTCGTTTAAGTGGCGAATGTCTGAATATTTTTTTAAAACCATCTTCCGTCATGTGTTCCCAATCTTGTGTGGACAGATTGAGAATCTCCGGAATGGGCGTGAAAGCCGGTTCCGTATTGGGTTTGGAAAAACGGTTCCACGGACACACGTCCTGGCAGGTGTCGCAGCCAAACATCCAGTCATCAAATTTTCCTTTCATTTCCTGCGGAATTAAAAGGTCCTTCAATTCAATGGTAAAATAGGAAATGCATTTGCTGCCGTCTATTACTTTATTGGGCAGGATCGCATCGGTAGGGCAGGAGTCAATACATTTTGTACAGCTGCCGCAAAAATCTTTTACCAGCGGGTCGTCGTATTCGAGATCAAGATCGGTGATCAAAGTAGCGATAAAGTAAAACGAGCCACTGCCTTTGTTGATCAAATTACCATTTTTCCCAATCCAACCTAAACCACTTTTTTGCGCCCAGGCACGTTCCAAAACTGGCGCCGAATCTACAAATCCACGACCCTGGATCTCGCCAACATTTTCTCTGATAGTTTGCAAAAAGTTTCGCAGTTGCTCCCTTATTACTTCGTGGTAATCGTTACCGTAAGCATATTTGGCGATTTTGGGAGTATCAGTTGATTGCTCAACAGGAGGATAATAATTTTTTAATAAGGTGATGACAGATCTGGCTCCTGGCACGAGTTTCGTGGGATCAACGCGCATGTCAAAATAATTCTCCATGTATTGCATCGAGCCATGAAAACCCTTTTGCAGCCACTGCTCCAGTCTTCTGGCATCCTCATCCAGCGGTTTTGCCGTTGCAATGCCACAATAGTCGAAGCCCAGCTTTTTTGCCTCGGATTTTATAAACTTCGTTGTACTTTCTTTATTCATTTGCCGATGCAAAGGTAATTGTAGAAATCGTAAAAGCCCGGGCAATGCCCGAAACAGGGTAAATAGAACCACTTAGTTTCCGTAAGGGCAAAAAGTATTACTTTCACGGCGTTTTAACCCCCAAAAATAAGCTAAAATGAAAGCTGTTACCCTTATCGTGACGGGCCTGATGACCTGTTTAGCCCTGTGCACCTCTGCACAAGAAAAACTCAACATTAAATTCGGAAGAGTAAATCCCGCTGACTTTGATCTATCAAAACAACAGATTGACACTGGCGTAAATGCAATAGTAATTGCGGACGTTGGCACGTCATCGTTTGAAGGAAATACAAAAGGTAGCTTTTCCCTTATTTTCAAAAGACAAACGCGCATCAAGATCCTTACCAAGAATGGGATGGACGCGGCTAATTTTTCAATTCCGTTATTCTCAAGTGTAATTTCCAGTAATGGTGAAGAAAAGCTCGACAACTTAAAAGCTTACACCTATAACTTGGAAGGCGGCAAGGTTATAGAAACCAAACTTGAAAGCAGCCAGGTATTTAAGGAAAAACTTTCTAAAAACTGGGTTGTAAAAAAGTTTACAATGCCTGCTGTTAAAGAAGGTTCAATTATTGAGATTAGCTATACAATCAATTCCGACTTTCTCAGAAACCTGCAGCCGTGGGAGTTCCAGGGGAAGTACCCTATTTTGTGGAGCGAATATGAAACTAATATCCCCGAGTTTTTTAAGTATGTTTTCCTTAGCCAGGGTTATAGAAACTACGATATAAAAAAGGATGACCAAAGTTCAACCACATTTAATATTACTTTCCAGAATGGCGCAAATGCCAGTGACAGAGTGTCCATTCCGGGACAGGTGTTCACCAATCGCTGGGTGATGAAAAATGTGAAACCGCTGAAGAAAGAAGCTTACACTTCAACTTTGAAAAATCATATTCAAAAGATAGAGTTCCAGCTGTCTGAAATAAGATATCCCAACCAGGCTTCTCAGCCTATTATGGCGACCTGGGCCAAAGTGCGCGAGGATCTGATGAAAGACGAGGATTTTGGATACCAGTTGTATAAAAACAATAACTGGCTGGATGATGACATGAAAATCATTGTAGCAGGGGCAAAGGATCCGGTGGCGAAAATGCACAAGATATATGCATACGTAAGGGATAATTTTACGTGCACACAGCATGCTGGCATGTATCTTTCATCCGCTTCTTTAAAATCAGTAATGAAGAGCAAGAGCGGGAACGTGGGGGATTTGAATTTGTTGATGATCGCAATGCTCAGCCATGAAGGTATAGAAGCTTACCCGGTTTTGTTAAGTACAAGATCTCACGGTTATACACACGAATTGTATCCTTTGATGGATCGATTTAACTATGTAATTGCTTGTGCAATGGTGGGTGAAGAGAAAGTATTTCTCGATGCAACTGAACCTTTGTTAGGTTTCGGCAGACTGGAAGAAGAATGTTATAACGGACACGCACGTTTGCTTACTGAAACCCCGCAGGCCATTTATTTTGAGCCGGATTCGGTTAAAGACAGAAAGTTGACAACGGTGTTCCTGACCAGCGACGAAAAGGGAAGAATTCAGGGAAGTTTGAATAGTCAGCTTGGTTATTTTGAATCCCTTAATACCCGCGAGCGCATCAAGGAAAAAGGCAAAGATGATTTCATTAAAAAAATTAAAAGTGGCTATGGAACCGATTGGAAAATTGATTCAGTAACGCTGGATTCCTTGAAGGTATTGGATGAGCCTGTTACTCTTCACTATGATCTCTCATTGGATGCCCAGGATGACATTATATACCTTAATCCAATGATGAGTGAGGCCTACAAAGAAAATCCGTTTACAGCGGCTGAAAGAAACTACCCGGTGGAAATGCCATATTCGTTTGATGAGACTTATGTGTTCAATATTGAAGTTCCGAAAAACTACACTGTAGATGAAGTGCCAAAACCAACCAAGGTTGCATTTAACGACGGCGATGGTTATTTTGAATACCTGATTTCCCAGTCTGAGAATCTTATTCAAATGAGAACACGAGTATATTTCAATAAAACAACTTATTTGCCTGACGAGTATCAGAACCTGCGCGAATTCTTTTCTTACATCGTAAAAAAAGAATCTGAACAAATTGTATTGAAAAAGAAAAAATCTTAATGGTGAAAAGAACATTTCAGCTATTGTTGTGTCTCTGCGTTACAGCCTTTTGTAAGGCGGGAAACGGTGATTATTCTATCGCGAAAATTACGCCGGCCCTGATAAAGGATGCCAACGTGGTCAAACGTTACGAAGAGATAAAATTTGAAGTAATCAACCTGAACAAAGCACGCACATATAAAAAAGTAGCCTACACAGTTTTGAATGAGAAGGGTGATGAGTCTGCGGAAATCGTGGAGATGTATGACAAGCTAAGCAATCAGCCATCTATTGAAGCTACATTGTACGATGCGATGGGTGTTAAAGTTAAGAGCCTCAAAAGGTCCGACATCAGGGACATGAGCGCAACAGACGACAATAATCTTATAGACGACAATCGTTTGAAGGCTTTTAGTTTTTATTGCAAGAATTATCCATACACTGTCGAGTATGAAGTGGAGCAGGATCAGTACTACACGATGTTTTTTCCCGGATGGATTCCGGTGGAAAAAGAAATGATGTCAGTGCAGTTCAGCTGCTTTTCCGTGGTACTGCCAGCCGATCTGCATTTCCGCTACAAAACATCCAATTGCACTGAACCTGTTAAAACCACTGTAGACAACAAGCAGGTATTTACATGGAAATTGCAGGATTTCAACGCCATTAAAAAAGAGCCCTATGCACCTAACTGGCTGGAGTTGGTCCCCTGCGTTTACATGGCGCCATCAGAGTTTGCCATTCAGGGTTACCAGGGAAATATGAACAGTTGGCAGGACTTCGGCAAATTTGTGTATGCTTTGAAAAAGGATCGCGACGCATTACCTGCTGATGTAAAAGCCAAAGTGCATGAACTAACAGACAACATTGCCGATTTGCACAAGAAAGTAGCAGTGCTGTACGACTTCATGCAAAAAAATACACGCTATATAAGTGTGCAATTGGGTATCGGAGGCTGGCAGCCTTTTGATGCTACCTATGTTGCGACCAAACGCTACGGCGATTGCAAGGCTTTGAGCAATTACATGTTTTCTTTGTTAAAAGAGGCGGGCATTCCTTCATGTTACGCGCTGGTAAAAGCAAGCAACAATTCTTTCGTAGCTGATTTTCCTTCGTCCCAATTCAATCACGCCATTCTTTGTGTGCCTTTGGCAAAAGATACTATGTGGCTCGAGTGTACGAGCCAAACAGAGGCTCCGGGGTATATGGGAGATTTTACCGGAGGGCATTATTCCTTATTGATTAATGAAGCTGGAGGAACGCTTGTAAAAGTGCCCGGCTACAAAATGAACGACAACCTGCAGATAAGAAAAACCTTTGCTACAGTGGATGGGACGGGCAATACAGAAATTCGTGAGAACGGCCAGTATAAGGCAATTCAGCAGGAAGAGCTTCATAATTTGATCAACTACAATGCGAAAGATAAACAACTCGAGAAATTGAAAAGTCAGTTTGATTTGCCGCAATATGATGTTGTTTCCTTCAGTTATAAGGAAGATAGGAGCCGCATCCCTGTAATCAGTGAAGATGTGCAGTTGTCTGCCATCGGCTATGCTTCTGTAACAGGCAAGCGCCTATTTATAATGCCAAACATTCTTTCCAAGTCGCAGAGCAAACCCACTGCGGATGAGGCGAGAAAGTATGACCTCGTTTTGAACCTGGAATATAAGGACATCGACACGGTGGAAATCAAAATTCCCGACGGCTATGTGCCGGAATCTGTTCCGCAGGCGCAGCAGATATCAACCAAGTTTGGAAAATATACCAGCTCGGTAAAAATAGACGGCAACAAGATCTACTATTGCCGCGCTATGGAACGTGTTAGCGGACGTTTTCCAGCAAGTGCCTACAATGAATTCGTGCAATTCTATGAGCAAATTTATAAAGCGGATAGGGCGAAAGTGGTGATGGTGAAAGCGAATTAGGAATTAGAAATTAGAAATTAGGAATTAGATGGGGCGACATTCTTTTGTGGATGGTCGCCTCTTTTAATTTTACAAGATTTGTCGTTATTCCTTTACATATGGTGGCTGCCCGCTAATTCCTAATTCCTAATTCCTAATTTCTAATTACATTTGCCCCTATGGCATTGATCACTTACACCACCTGCCCTTGCTGCGGTTCGTCGAAAATAAATGAAGTTTTAAAGGCGGAAGATTTTACCGTTTCACACGAAAAATTTGCGATTTTGGAATGTGCGGATTGCACACTGCGATTCACGCAGGATATTCCGGACGCTGCGTCGGTAGGCGCTTACTACAAGTCAGAAAACTACATTTCACATTCAGATACGAAAGAAGGATTGGTGAACAACCTTTACCACAAAGTGCGCCAGCGTACTTTGAAAGGCAAGCACGCGTTGGTACAAAAAGTGACAGGCCTTAAAACAGGCAAACTGCTTGACTTAGGTGCAGGAACCGGAGCCTTTCTGAATTTCATGCATAGCAATCAATGGGACGTTGTAGGTCTTGAGCCGGATTATGAAGCAAGATTAAAAGCCAAAGAATTATACAACCTCGATCTTAGAAGTGCCGACGAGTTATTTCAATTGCCGGCAGGCAGTTTTGATGCCATCACTATGTGGCACGTGCTTGAACATGTGCATGAGTTGCATCCATATATTGAGCAGCTGCACAAGCTTTTAAAAAAGAACGGCAAGCTTATTATTGCAGTTCCTAACTATACATCCTTCGATGCTTCTGTGTACAAAGAATATTGGGCCGCCTATGATGTGCCAAGACATTTGTATCATTTCTCTCCGGCATCCATTAAAAAACTGGTTTCCATGCACGGAATGAAAGTAGAAAGTGAGCATCCAATGTGGTTCGACAGTTTTTACATCAGTATGCTGAGTGAACAATACAAAAGCGGCAAAGGCAATCTGCCAAAGGCTTTCATCAACGGCTTGCTGTCAAATACCAAAACTTCAATGGACAAAGAGAAGTGCAGTTCATTGGTGTACGTCATTGCTGGGATTTGAAAGTTGAAAATTAGTTGAAAGTTGAGAGTTGAGAATGAACGGTGCTAAATGTAGATTTTCATCTGATACCTTCGCAGTCACACCATTTTTAAATTTTCAAATTTTCAAATTCGTCCCCGCATTTTCAATTTTCAACTAATTAAAAACTTAAAACTTCCTCTATGATTACCTGGGATGATTTTGAAAAAGTTGATATGCGCATCGGCACGATCATAGAAGCGGAAGTTTTTCCCAAGGCTAAACGCCCGGCCTATAGATTGAAAGTAGATTTCGGAGAATTGGGCATCAAACAATCCTCTGCTCAAATAACAGCGCATTACCAACCCGAAGAATTGATCGGCAAACAGGTAATGGCGGTCGTTAATTTCCCTCCCAAGCAAATAGCCAATTTCATCAGCGAATGCCTCGTAATGGGCGTGTATGACAGCCGCGGGGACGTTGTGTTGCTACACCCGGGAAAGGAAGTGGGGAATGGCAGCAAAGTTGGTTAATTTGAAAATTTGAAAATTCGTTCTGCGTGGCTTTCCCTTTTTAGAGTCTATTCCCCGAGTATCTGAGAGTTAATGATAAATTGAGAATGCTGAACTCACTGCATTTTCAAATTTTCAAATCTTCAAATTCTCAAATTTGCTTAAATTGCTATATGCAACCGCATTACCACACCTTCTACTCATCACCGTTGGGTATATTGAAAATTTGTGCTACTGATACTTATGTATCGGAGGTGACTTTTTTGGAAGAAGGCGAGCCCTATCCTGACATGGGCGATAGTAAAGAGATGCTGAACAATGTGCTGCAGCTTTGTGTGGAGCAGTTCATCGAATATTTCCAGGGCTTCCGCAGACAATTTGAAATCCCTGTTGCCCAGAGCGGCACTGAGTTTCAGCAGCGTGTGTGGAGCGAATTAATAGGCATTCCTTTCGGCAAAACCATCAGTTATAAGGACCTCTCAAAACGTCTCGGCGATCCCAAGGTGATCCGCGCCGCCGCCTCTACAAACGGCAAAAACAAAATTGCCATCATTGTTCCATGTCACCGCGTAATCGGCACCAATAGCGACCTCGTAGGTTACGCCGGCGGCCTGTGGAGGAAGAAGTGGCTGCTGGCACATGAGAATAAGGTGGCGCATGGAGTTTTGACACTATTCTAAATATGCTAATGTGCTAATTTGAAAATTTGAAAATGCTTTTTGTGCGGCGTTCATTTTTTTTTCAACTATCTCCCCAAATATTTGAGAGCCAATTTGAAAATGACGAAAGATGCACCCGCAGCATTTTCAAATTTTCAAATCTTCAAATTTTCAAATTAACTCAGCTGACGTTTATACATCTGCACCGTGTTTTCATATCCCAAATAAATAGCATCGCAAACAAGTGCATGCCCAATGGAAACTTCTAAGAGTCCGGGAGTGCGTTCTGCGAAATATTTTAAATTATGCAAATCTAGATCGTGACCGGCGTTGATGCCTAAGCCAAGTTCGTTCGCTCGTTTTGCAGCGGCAGCATATGGAGCGATGGCTGTTTCTTTGTTTGAAAGAAATGCAGTCGCGAAACCTTCGGTGTACAACTCTATTCTGTCAGTGCCTGTTTCTGCTGCGCCTTCCACCATTTCAAGAATTGGATCTACAAATATAGAAGTACGGATACCCGCTTTCTTAAACACGCCGATAATTTCAACAAGGTATTGTTTGTGGGCAATGGTATCCCAACCGTGATTGGAAGTAATTTGTCCCAATGCATCCGGTACGAGCGTTACCTGGTCAGGCTTTACCTCAAGTACGAGGTCCACGAATTTTTGTTCCTGCGAATTGCCCTCAATATTAAATTCTGTAGTAATGATTTTTTTGATCTCACGCACATCGCTGTAGCGTATGTGTCGCTCATCCGGACGAGGATGCACAGTCACGCCATCGGCGCCAAATAACTGGGCATCAATAGCTGCTTTAAGAACGTCTGGATTATTACCGCCGCGACTGTTACGCAGCGTAGCAAATTTGTTGATGTTTACTGAAAGCTTAGTCATGGCACGAAGGTATATTAATTTGAAAATTTGAAGATTTGAAAATTTGAAAATGCATTCTGTGTGGCTTTTCAATGCTCAATCTACTCTCTGCATAATTGAGAGTATGCAATAGGCAGCGAAAGTTGTGCCTAAAGCATTTTCAAATTTTCAAATCTTCAAATTTTCAATTGCGCTTGCGCATCACCAGTGCATCAAGCCTTTCACATACTCTGTTAGCTCCGCGGCAATCTGTTCATGTTCTTTTAAATCGGGGTGGCCGCCGCAACCGTTGTGGAATTGCTTTGAAAAGAAGAAAGCATGCACTTTGTTGTCGCCTCTTTTGTTCATGAAGTTCACGATAAAATTAACGTGGCTTTTTAGTACTTTATCCAGTCCTGCATCTGCCATTGGGCTGTTGAGACAAACAAATTCAGCATGCGGATAATAATTTCTTAACTGGCTCAGAAAGGTAATGTACCCAGTGCGGAAAGTAAGAGAATCCTGTATGCCGTCGTTTTGTCCAAGCGATATAGTGACTACATCCGGTTGATATTTTGAAAAATTCCAGGTCAACGAATCATCGCGCATATTCACTTTGTTATAAACCTGCGGCATGGTAATCTTCATGTTGCAGCAGCTATGCATCAGTCCGATGCCGGAAACAGAGCTCAATTGAAATTGCGCATTCAATTTTCTTGCAGTAAGAGAACCATAACTTAAGTAGGCATTGTTTTGATCGTACCAGGCGCCTTGCCCGCAAGGCGCCACCGATAAATCGCTGCCAAAGCCACATGTGATGGAATTTCCGATAAACTCCATTTTACGTAGCGGAACTTTGTTGAGTGGTAAAAGAGAAGTGCATTGTACGCCACAAAAATCCAAATAACCGATCCCTGCTTCCGTGTCTTTGTATACCGTGACAGTATGTTCTTTTGCTTTAGGCAACGTAAAAGAAAGCGTATCAATTTCTGTCTTTAACCTGATTCTTTTTGCCGGTTGATTATCCAGCACCACTTCTACGAAATTGTGATTCTGTCCGTATTGCACCTGGTCAGTGACCAACAATTTAACTGTATTGCCGGTAAATCGCATCTGCATGTAAACACCCGCGGCCCAGCAACGCACATCCTTTTTTTCCGAAGGAACCGTTCTTCCAAAATATTGAATATTGCTATCTAATGCAGGAAAATATTTGAGCGTTCCCTGCGCCATCAGCGAGCAGGATAGTGATAGGGCAAACAGTGTTGCGAAAATGTATTTGATCATGGATGCGGTGTTGATAGTTGTTAGTTGTTAGTTGATAGTTGTTGGTTGTTAGGAGTTGGGCGCGGGATGTATAAAAATAGCTTTTTGTTTTCGTTAATGGTAGTAGCCAGGTTTAAGTTATTGTAATAAAGTTGCCAGGAACGCACTTTGAGGAATCCCTAACAACTATCAACTAGCAACAAACAACTTCTAAATAAAAGTTCTCACGCCCGTGCTCGTATACGCATCTCTAAACTCTTTTGGTGTGCAGTCTTTCTTCTTTTTAAAAATGCGGTTGAAGTTGGACATATTGTTGAAGCCACATTTGTAAGCTATTTCAGTAACACTTTGTGTGGTGTCAATGAGCATGCGTGACGCATGGCCGAGACGTATTTCATTTAATGTATCAATAAATGTTTTGCCGGTGCGCAGTTTGAAAAAGCGGCTGAATGCGACTTCTGTCATAGCAGCCATCTTCGCGGCTTCTACCAGGGAAATATTTTTATCAAAATTCTTGTTCAGGTAAGCCATTGTTTTTTCAATGCGACGACTGTTGTAGGAGAGCGTTTCTGTTGTGTTGAAAGATGCGTCAGAGAGCAGGCGCATGTTTCTTGAAATCGAAAGATCATGGAGAACTGACATCAGTTCCAGTACAGAGTCAAAACTCTGCTTTTGTGGAAGTGCCACGATGCGCGGCATGATCGCCTGTATCGTTTCTTTTGAAAATTGAATGCCGCGTAGTGAGCGCTCAAACATGTTGCGGATAAAAGCCATTTGGTTGCGATGCAAAAACTTTTCATCAAACAGGTCGCGGTGAAACTGAATCGTTACTTCTTTAATCTCCAGGTTCGTGCACTTGTGTGTAAACCAGCCGTGTTGCAGGTTTGGGCCCACAAGCACCAGTTCAAGATCATCAATCTCTTCGATGTGATCACCAATTACTCTTTTTGCACCCTTCGCATTTTGAATGAAATTGAGCTCGAATTCTTCGTGGTTGTGCAGAGGAAAATCAAACTTTGATTTTACCCTGGAAAAGATGGTGAAGCAGTCGCTTTGGGTAAGAGGCGTTATCTCTCGCAGTATCTTGTTTTGCATGGCAATCTTTTCTTGGTGGCATGAAAGTACAATAATTGATTAATAAAGTATCAGTTTGTAAATGTTTTTTAAACTAACGGGAAAATGTAGACTTCTTACAAGGGTGACTACGTAAATGAGGCTGAATTAGCATGTTGCATTGACTCCTGTTGATT
>Ga0318567_10000714_pt1 | contig 13374 bp, 10 predicted proteins | sample GRESIP088b5f20_FD_203691 | JGI IMG/M metagenome (GOLD analysis project Ga0318567, IMG submission 203691) | Tropical soil microbial communities from Luquillo Experimental Forest, Puerto Rico - GRE.SIPMG.088b5f20 | ecosystem: Environmental > Terrestrial > Soil > Tropical forest > Bulk soil...
TTTTATAAGGCAAGTGATCCGTTCCTTTTCTTTTTCTCAGCAACACAACTCCTATCGCCTGCGCTATAAACTGCACCAATATGCGCATTGCTAAAATCGCGCTGATCACATCGGACAATTTGAAGAGCAAACTAAAGATCAAACCTACTCCTCCAAGAAACAATAATGATACGTACGGAAATGATTTTGTAGGATGAAGCTTCGCAAATATTTTGAAGAAACTTCCATCTACTGCAGCTGCATAAGGCACACGTGAATAGCCGAGCATTACAGCAAACAACGATGCAAATGCTATCCACAAAACCAGTGCTGTCGCCACTTTTGCGGCAGTGTAACCATATATTTTTTCAATAAACGTACTAACAACAAACTTCGACTCCATTGCTTCCTGCCATGGAACAACTTTTACGATACTTACGTTCATGAAAAGATACAATATCGCAATGCCGATGATTGAAATGAATATGCTGCGCGGAATATTTTTTCCGGGATCTTTTATTTCTCCCCCCAAGTGACAAACATTGTAATAGCCGAGATAACTATATACTGTTTTTACAGAAGCTTGTCCCAGCAAGGCCCACAAGGCAAATGAGAAAAGCGTTTCATTTCCTTCGGGTAAAAATGTGTAGGCTACTGTGCCTTTTGTAAAACCACCGAAAATTATCCAGCCGATTGTAATAAAAACACCACTACACAGGAAGACAGATATTTTACCGATCGTTTCTATTTTTCTGTACAATAAAAATGTAGTTAAAATAACGAGTGAAGCCGACACAATCTTTCGTTCAATATCTCCCAGGGGAACGAGATAACTTAAGTACTGCGAAAATCCGATGGATGCTGAGGCCACCACCAGCGGCGCCTGTATGCATGTTTGCCAGACAAATAAAAAAGAAAGAAGCTTACCCCATTTCGAAGGATAAGCTTCTTTTAAAAAATTATAACTACCTCCGGCGAGCGGGTATGCTGCCCCCAACTCACTCCAGATCATTCCATCTATTAATGATATTACTGCTCCTAATATCCAGGCCCACAAAAACAAATGAGAACCTGTTGTTTTTATCACCAACGGCATTACAACAAATGGCCCAATTCCTACCATATCGATCATGTTGATAGCCGACGCCTGTACCAATCCTATTTTTCGCTGAAGTGTTGTTGACATGAAGAAACAAAAGTAAAAAGAATAGTTGTTAGTTGATGGTTGATAGTTATTAGTAACGATGTCACACATAAAGTCTAACAACCAACAACTATCAACTAACAACTTTTCCTATTTTTCGTCAGCGCTCGGGCCATACAAGCCCGGCACGGGAATATTCAGTAGTCGCAAATAAACTGTGAGCTGCCCTCTGTGATGAACAATGTGATTAAGCACCATGTATCTAAGGACAATCTTTTTGGGTAATGTAAATATTACGTGGTCACCATTTCGCAAGGTCCATTTCTCTTCCATTTCTTCGTCGCTAACATTTTGAAGTGCTTCTTTTGCTGTTGCCAAATGTTCTTCGAAAAGCGCTAAAATATCTGCTTTTGTTTGCGCTTTTTTTCTATCAAATCCTTTTGACAAATCTAGTTCCGGATGCTTGATTGTCATGACCACCCACACCGGCAGTTGCGTAACGTGCTGAGCGAGATAGCCTATTGTGTAGGATTTTTCATGTGGTCGCCAATCTAAATTTTCCTCGGGTAAATTGTTAATGACTCTCCTCGTGCCTGCCGCTTCGTGTTCCAATTCAGCTATAATAGCCTTGTTTAGTGCCATAGAATAAATTTTTCTAAAGTTATCCGAAAAAAAATTCGAAAAAGATTGAAATTTGTTTTGGCGTGAATGTGCTGTTCCCTTATTTTTGCACTCCATTTACGGATTGCCCGATAGTATAATGGTAGTACAACTGATTTTGGTTCAGTTTGTCTTGGTTCGAATCCAGGTCGGGCAACAAAAAAGCCGCTTCAATTGAAGCGGTTTTTTTATGTTCTGAAACGTACTTTATTCCCACAATGCAAACTCTATGCGTGGGAATAGTTGTTCGCTGTTAGTTGTTTCACTTTATGCGAAAAATGCCTACTGAATGGAACCAGCAGGCATTTTTGAAAAGGGCGAATGCAATTCGTCCCTTCCATTTTCAATTTTCAACTTTCAATTACTTCAACGTTTTTATCTTAATATTTCTAAAGCTCACTTCATTGCCATGATCCTGCAAAAGAATATGTCCTTTTGGAGCTTCGCCAAAGTTTGCCCACACTTTGTATTTGCTGATAGCAACTAAGTCGCGGAAAGATTTTGAACCTCTTTCATACTCAAGTACTTTAATGCCGTTGAGGTAATGTTCAACATGATTGTTAGGCAACACAACCACACGGCCTGTGTTCCACTGACCAATTTTATGAACAAAACGAGGATCTTTTTTTGCTGTGATCAAATCATATAAGGAAGACAAAGTTCTGTCTCCATCGCGGCCAAGCTTCGCATCAGGATGCAATTCATCATCCAATAATTGATATTCAAGACCAATCGCAGAACCCTGATTATTCTCGCTAAGTGTTACAAAATATTTTACGCCGCTGTTAGCTCCGGGAGTAAGTTTGAATTCAAATGAAAGGTCAAAAGCGCTGTATTCATCGATTGTTACGATGTCACCACCATTGGCAGATTCTTTTCCTTCGGAAGAAAGAACTGTCAAAGTACCATCCTCAACTTTCCAACCTTTGTCAGGGAATCCCGGTTTGTATGCACCTTTCCATCCGTTGGTAGTTTGTCCGTCAAACAATAATTTCACGCCATTGCTTTTTTCGTAATCGCTTAAAGTGTTCAATTGTTTGTTTACGACAAAAATGTTTTTTGCAAATGGAGCAGGCTTCAAATTAGCAGTTTGAAGGCGAATGTTTTTGAAATAAACTTTTTTTCCTGCTTTGGCATCTTTGCCAATTGCGTGAACCTGTAATCCAATGAACCCTTTTTTATCCGCATCATCTACGAGATATGCAACAGATTGTCCGTTTACAAACGTTCGGATGTCGCTGCCGACACATTCAATTCGGTAGTGATTGTAGCCGTTCAGTTTAAATGCTTTCTTCGCTTCCGGATGCAGAGTAAGAGGATATAGCCAATCTCTTCTCGCCTCATCATAAATACCGCCCGACCACGCTCTTGAAGAACCGTCAACTTCAGCCTGGTAGCCATATACACGGCCTTTTCCGTCATTTCCCGCAGGATCAAAATGGCTGCGTAACTGAATGCCTGAATTAAAAGTAGAATCTTCAATTTTGATGTCTGCTTCTAAAATAAAATCGCCGTATTCTTTTTCTGTTACCAAAAAAGAGTTAGGCGAACCTGCGACTGTAGTACCGACAATGTTGCCATTTACTACCTGGTACGTTGCGGTTCCTGTTGCCTGTTTCCATCCGTTTAGAGTTTTGCCGTCAAACAAGTTTGTCCATCCGGAAGTTTTGGTTTGTGCAAAAGCCGGTACAATGAATGCGCTGCAAGCGAGCATCATTATCGAGCGGGTAAGTTTCATATTGTTGTTTGTTTGTTTTTTCATTTGTTGTCAGGAAAAATTATACGTTGATTGCCAGTTTTGTGTTGCTCTTGAATCTATCGCTTTATTTGCGAGATGCACACACACTGCGGTAGTGGCGCCTGTGATAATGTTAGACGCGGGAACCGATTTTTCCACTACGCATTTATAAAAATCTTTCAATGCATACCATGTGCCGTCTTTCAATTTCTCTTTTACCAAAGAAACGCCTCCATCTTTTCTTTCTTCAATTTTAGTAGCGCCGGTAACGCCATCCACCGTTTCATGCACCACGTTATTTCCTTTTTCTGGATAAAAAACGCCATCGTTGGTTAACAAATGTACTGCGCCCTTTGTACCCTTGATCTTAAAAATGTAACCGTCGTGCGCATTGCCGCAGGTTGCGCCAAAGTTGCCTATCATGTTGTCTTTATCGTATCGAAGGATGGCTTGCACATTGTCGTTCGTTTCTCTGCCGTCTTTAAAATAATCGATACCGCCAACGCCAACAATTTCGTTTGGATGTGTATCAAATGCCCAGTTGATGAAATCAATTTGATGAGAGAGTAATTCCGCCACCAAACCACCTGAGTATTCCTTGTACATCCGCCAGTTGATCTTCCTTTCAAGCTCCGGCGATGGCACGGGTCTGCGCCAGTTACCGTTGCGATCCCAGCGGCAATCTATTTGCACCACTTTACCGAGATAACCTTTTTGTATCATTTCCTTTACTGAAAAATACAAGGGTGAATAACGGTACTGATGGCCAACCTGTAACACCTGTGTGCTGTGACTTTTAGCAAGTTTTACGAGGCCAATGGCCTGCTCAATTGAGTAGGTCATCGTCTTCTCAAGATAAACGTGTTTGCCTGCATTCAGCGCGTCTGCCGCTATATGATAATGTTCTGACAGTGGCGTGGCTATTACAACTGCTTGAACGTTTTTATCATCCAGCAACGCTTTGTAGTCTTTGTAAACTTTTGGACTATTAGCGGGGTCAACTTTTTTCGCTTCGTCAATTCTAAAATCGAGTACATCGCAAATAGCAACTATACTGAAATTAGTGTCTAGTTGTTTTAGCACAGACATGATGCCCTTGCCCCGATCGCCGCAACCAATGATGCCCACAGTTATTTTTTCGCCGGTTGTATTTGCGTGTAATAGTTGATTGTTCAGCAACAATCCGCCTGCTACGAGACTGCTGTTTCTAATGAAATCTCTTCGATCCATTTTTACTTTTTTTATGTTCAACTCCAAGATTACCGCTGAGGCACTAAGGCTTTCCAAGTGAAGCATAGTGTCTTTAGTGGCTTAGCGGTAAATTAACATCTTTAAAATTCTTACTGACCGTGTCTTTTATAACACCCTTGTCTTCATAAATAAAATAAGCCGTCATATCTTTTCTGCTATCAACAAACTTAATCGCGTCTTTCAGTCCCATTAACATCAATGCATTGTCGTACGCATCAGCAGTAATCGCATCTTTCGCAAACACGGTAACGCTTATCAATTCGTTTTGCGAAGAATATCCCGTTTTGGGATTGATAATATGCGACACCTTCTTTCCTCCCGATTCATGATATTTTCTGTAACTGCCAGACGTTGTGACAGCGCCACTGTCGAGGCTAATGATCTTTTGAAAATGTTCACTGTCAAAATCGCTCTGTGGTGACTCAATCCCAATTTTCATCGCTGTGTTTTCAGGATATTTTTTTCCCCGTACTCTTATTTCTCCGCCTACTTCAATCATGTAATTGAGAATGCCGTTTGCTTCAAAAAAATCACTCAACACATCCACGCTATACCCCTGGGCAATTCCGTTCACGTCTATTTGTACGCATGGCTTTAGTTTCCTGAGATAGTTATTTTCCAAAACAATCAGCTTTGAACTTACGCATGGCAAGAGTGATTTAACAGTTGCCGAATCGGGGTCGGTCACATTTTTCTTATTTCCAAATCCCCATGCCTGTACGAGTGGCAAAACTGTTATGTCGAATAATCCATTCGTTTTCTCGTATGTATCCAATGATTTTTGCACAACTGCTTTCAAATGTTTGTCAACGAGAAATCCCGTAGCAGACGCATTGAATTTACTGATGACTGAATAAGGCTTGTAAATTGACAAAGAACTATCAAGGCTGTTTAGTATGCTATCGACCTGTGTTTGATGTATCAGGCTATCTTCCGCATAGTATGTAATGTGATACGTTGTGCCCTGCGCATACCCGCTGAATTGAAATTTGTGCATCTCGTCAAACGATTGCACATTCCAAACTTTCAACGCTATTAAAAACAAAACAAAAACATTCATATTACTAACATGTCGCCCCTACGGGGCTTTGTTTACGATGCGATCAATCCTTCTGCGAACATGTCGCCCCTCTGGGGCTTGGTCGCTGAGTATAGCAGTTTTCTTTTTTTCAATTGAACGGGTTCGGGAGTTGCAGGGCGAATTCAATTCGCCCCTACATTTTCAAATTCCCAAATTTTCAAATTTTCAAATTAAACAACCGGTTCCCAGCCTTTCTCATATGTTCTTCTCCACAGTGCCATTGCGTCTTTATCGTTTAGGATATGGCCGTTTGATGCATCGCAGTTTAGCGTGCGTCCGGTTCTCTGAGAAATATTTGCAAGGTGGCAAAGCAATACGCTTTTGTGCGCTTCGCTTACCGGAGAATTTAATTTTGCCTCGCCGCGAATGCTTTTAAGAAAATTATCGAGGTGAAACAGATCATCATTTCCACTTGCGCTTAAAGTATTTCCCGCTTCCGCAACGGCAGTGCTTTTTACTTCTTTGATCAGTTTATTGTTGGCATCAAAAATTGCGTAATCGCTTCCGCCTTTATTAACCAACGAACCTTTATCTCCATAAATAACAAAACCTCTTCCTGCGCCTTCTACTGGGAAACTGTTGCAGCTTCTTCCCTCCCACGTGATGGCTTTATCATTGCCAAATTCAAAGCTCGCAATTTGTGTGTCGGGTGTTTGCCAGTCATCTTTATACGCATACCTGCCACCGGCAGACGTAACTTTTGTGGGATATTCTGCATCCAGGAACCAGCGGCAGCAATCAAGTTCGTGCGTAGCGTTGTTGCAGGTTTCAGAAGTTCCCCAATGCCAGAACCAATGCCAGTTGTAATGAACAAGATTGTCCTGGTAATCACGTCTTGGTGCAGGGCCCTGCCATAATTCAAAATCAAGTGTTGAAGGCACCGGAACTTTTTTACCGATACCAATTGATTTTCTATTGTTGGTGTACCATGCTTTTCCCATGTATGCTTTACCAATAATACCGCCCCTTACCTCTTGCGCGGCCTGCATTAGCGTTGGCATGGATCTGCGCTGGTTACCCATTTGAATGAGTTTGCCATATTTCGATTCTGCTTTTGTAAGCAACTCGCCTTCATACGGATTATGTCCGCATGGCTTTTCTACGTAAACGTGTTTGCCGTTTGAAACGCCCAAAATAGCTGCGGGGGCATGCCAGTGATCAGGCGTGGCAATAACCAATGCGTCAAAATCTTTTTGCTGAACAAGTTTGCGAATATCTTTTACAACAGTTGGTTTGCGCGGCGCATCTTTCAATGCATTTAAACCGTTTTGAATTGCTTTCTCTTCAACATCGCAGATGTAAGCAATCTCTACATTGGGCATTTTGGAAAAACATCCTGCGAGGTATGATCCCCGGCCATTAACACCCATTACTGATAATACAATTTTATTACTGGGAGCCATTTTTCCAAATACAGGAAAATTAAGAATGGTGAGGCCCGCGGCCGAAGCCGAGGTTAACTTAATGAATTTTCTGCGATGCATTGTGACAAGCTTTTTTTATTGAGTGTTAAATGTATACAATACACATGAAATATTTTCTGTTTATTTAAACGTTAACCAGGTGATTTGAATTAATAATTAAGAATTAACCTCCACGCAACTTTGGTCCTTCATTTGTTTAGCCACTTCTACAAATAACATTATCAGTAGTAAAATAGCAAATCGATTCTTTAAAAGGCTTTGATCCGACTAATTATTCTTTATTAATTATTAATTGCCTTTACGTATCTTGACCGCCTAATATTTCGCAACATGAAAAAACTACTGTACTCGTTTCTTGTTTTATCAGTCGCGCTGCTTTCGTTTTCCTCCGGCAGTGCACAAAAAAAGGGCCGCAACAAAAATTCATCGTTGGCCGGAACTGACTGGAAACTGGTGTACGCTGGAAACACGCCTTACAATCCACCGCCGGGCGTGAGACTTGTTTCAATGATGTTAAACGATTCGAGTAAAAATATATCCGGCTTCCTGGGCTGCAACAATCTCGCTGGCAGCTATATGCTGTTTGGAAAAGACGGCATAACATTCACTGTGGTTTCAACAAAAAAAGCATGCACGCCTGATGCCATGAGAATTGAAAGCGAACTTGCCACCGCTCTAAACGATGCCAACAAATACAAGATTGACGGGGACAAGTTGGCGCTTTTTAAAGATGATACTTTCGTAGCAGCATTTGCAGCACAGAAACAATAGATCTTCACTTACATAAATAAAAACGGGTAGTACGCACTACCCATTTTTATTTGTTTCTGTTTTATCTTAAAAATCAATTTCATCGGATAAAGTAGGGAATAGAGTTATCCGCACGTCCGTAGTAGTGTTAGGCAACGGGCGTACTTAAAGTTAAGCTTCCTTTTTCATAGCGTTTACTATCCCGGCGAATTTTTCTTTCAATTTCTTTTCTTCTGCAATACCGTTTTTTGGTCCCGCGGCTTTTGCCAGCTTCCTGCTTTTGGCAGATTTGTTTATTTTGACGAATTATCTATTTAATTTGGTAAAACGATTTACCTTTGTTTTGGTCAACTCTAATGTTTACCTGAAACCAACCCACATGAGACGATCATTGTTTCTGCTTTTCCTAACCATAAACGTAGTGGCTTATTCTCAACAGAAAGGCACTGAAAACCTTGTCCAGTATGTAAAACCAATCATTGGTACCCAGCGCATGGGGCATACTTATCCCGGCGCAACGTCTCCATTCGGTATGGTGCAGTTGAGCCCCGACACCGATACCATTCCTTATGAGATGAATGGCAAATACAATGGCGATGTTTACAAATACTGCGCGGGCTACCAGTTTGACGATAAAACGATCGTAGGTTTTAGTCACACGCATTTCAGTGGCACCGGACACTCTGATTTGGGTGATTTCCTGATCATTCCCACCGTTGGCGATTTGCAGCTTAATCCCGGAACGGCAGACAATCCGGCAAGCGGTTACCGTTCACCGTTCTCTCATAACAACGAAACGGCAGAAGCAGGTTATTACAAAGTAAAGCTCGACCGTTACAATATAGATGCAGAGCTTACAGCTACCACTCGTGTTGGCTTTCATCAATATACTTTTCCAAAGAGCGATAACGCACATATCATTCTCGATTTGATGGCGGGCATTTACAATTACGATGATAAAAATGTGTGGACATTCATGCGGGTGGAAAACGACACGCTTGTTACAGGCTATCGCCAAACGAATGGTTGGGGGCGCACACGGACCGTTTATTTCGCCATGAGTTTCTCCAAGCCAATTGTTGAATATGGCAATAAGAATTTCGACAAGAAACAAGCGTATCATGGCTTTTGGGGCAAGTTTGATCAAAGTAAAAACTTCCCGGAAATAGCGGGCAAACAATTCCGCGCCTACTTCAATTTCAAAACAACTGAAGGCGAAAAAATAAAAATAAAATTTGCGCTATCGCCGGTGAGCACAGCGAATGCCTTAATGAATATGCGTGCAGAAATTCCAGGTTGGGATTTTGACAAGGTAAAAACTGATGTGCAGAACGCATGGCAAAATGAGTTGCAAAAAATCACCATTCAATCGCCAAGCAAAGAAGAGAAAGAGAATTTTTATACATCGATGTACCATGCTTTCATCAACCCGATTACTTACATGGATGTCGACGGTTCGTATAAAGGCATTGATCAGAATGTACATAAAGCGGAAGGTTTCACCAATTACACTGTTTTCTCTTTGTGGGATACCTACAGGGCGCTGCATCCTTTTTTCAATTTGATACAGCCAAAACGCAATGCAGATATGGTACAGTCAATGCTGGCACATTTTGATCAAAGCGCGGAGCACATGTTGCCCGTTTGGTCGCACTATGCCAATGAAAACTGGTGCATGAGCGGTTACCACAGCGTTGCTGTTTTGGCGGATGCCATTGTGAAAGACAATGCAGGTTTTGATGCCAACAGAGCTTTGAGCGCCTGCATTACAACATCAAGCTTTAGAAGATTTGACGGACTGGGTTACTACATTGATAAAGGTTATGTGCCTTGCGATAAAACGGGAACCTCTGTTTCCACAACACTTGAATATGCATACGATGACTGGTGCATAGCACAAGCCGCTAAAAAACTGGGCAACACAAAAGTTCACGATGAGTACATGAAACGATCTGAAAATTACAAGAACGTTTTTGATCCTTCCATTGGTTACATGAGACCTCGCTACAGCGATGGTAAATTCAGGGAAAAATTTGATGTGCTTAGCACAAATGATCAGGGCTTTATTGAAGGCAATGCGTGGAACTTCAGTTTCTTCGTTCCGCATGATCCGGCATCTTTGGTTAGTATGATGGGCGGCAAGAAACGCTTTGTTCAGCACCTTGATTCGTTGTTTACGATGGAGTTGCCCGACAAATATTTCGCAGAAACAGAAGACATCACACGCGATGGCATTATCGGTAATTATGTACATGGCAATGAGCCCTCACATCACGTTGCCTATCTCTACAACTGGACGGACCAGCCATGGAAAACACAGGAGCGTGTAAGAATGATCCTCAAGAAACAATATCGCTCGGCGCCAGATGGACTTGGAGGAAATGATGATTGCGGACAAATGAGTGCGTGGTATATTTTCACTACGCTCGGCTTCTACCCTGTTGCACCCGGCTCTGATCAATATTCGCTTGGAAGTCCTGCAATTGACGGCGCTGTCTTGCATCTTGAAAATGGTAAAACTTTTACCATTGAAGTGAATAATCAAAACGACAAGAATGTGTATGTGAAAAAAGTGTTGCTAAACGGCCAGCCTTTAAACAGACTTTACATTACGTACAGTGAAATTATGGATGGCGGAAAGATCAGTTTTTATATGAGTGATAAGCACGGGAAATGAGAAGTTGCTTTTTTTAAACCGCAAAGGACGCAAAGGTTGCGCAAAGGAACCGAAGAGATATTAAGCAGCTTACGATTAGCCTGAAGTAAAAAATTACTTAGAACCCGTTTATTTCCTTTGCGCAACCTTAAAGGCCCTTTGCGGTTTAACTTGAAATTTAGATCTGCGGTTTCTCTGCATACATCGCCCACAATTCGTCTACATTTTTGCCGGTTAATTTTTTCCAGATATCATCGCTGTAAGTTCCGGCACGCATGGATTTATCCAATTCTTTCACAATGGAGGATCGAACATTCTTCGTTAGCCAAACAAAAAATCTTGCGGTAATCCGGTAAGAGTTATCATAGTGCTGTGATGGCGAAAATTCAGGCAGCGTCCAGCCCGCAGCTTTGTTTGCCACACCCATCGTGTAACGCACATAGTCGGCAATGCCCTCAGTAACCCAGCCCGGGCCGCCGGTATAAGATTGCGCGATGTGCATAACCTCATGAGTAACGACATCAATATCTTCAGGATGTTTGCGGAACCACTGAGGGTTATAACGTGTAAGGTTATCCGCGGTTGCAGCTACGCCGTCGTAAGTCGGATCAATTAAGAAGGTTACTTTTTTGATCGTTTTAGGATTATACTCCTTCGCTTGTTTGGGATACACTGTAAAGTAAGCATCGATCATTTTCCTTTTCACTTCATCACTGAACTGCTCATCCTTGTTTACAAAAATGAGTGTGTATCCGTTCTTCGCAATCGAGTCTACTTTTGTAAAACCCTTCGTATCGTATTCTTTCCAGGAAGTTTGAGCATTGGCGCTGCTAACGGCAACAGCAGCCAGCATGATGCCGGTAAGCATTTTTTTGGAGATTGTGTTGGTCATGAGGTTGTTTTATGACCAAATTTAGGTAAAACGTTTTATCAAAAATCAGGAATATCAGAAGGAAAATGTTTTTCTTTTGCTCACCTGGTTGAAACCAGGTGCTATGAATTATGTGTAACAGGAAAATTTTATTTTCAACTCTTCGAGAGTGCATCCCAGTGAGGCAAGGCGAACCAAAACAATTCTTAATTCCTAATTCTTAATTGTCCCTACGCTTTCTTCACCGAATTCCTTTTGATCAGATTCGCCGGTATCTGTATTTTGTTTGTAATAAGATTGCTTTCTTTTTTGCCCAATTGAGTAAGCATTAGATTCATTGCGGCTCTGGCAATTTCTTCGGTGGGTTGTTGAATGGTTGTGATGCCGGGTGCATACAAACTGAATATTTCGTGATCATCAAAACTTACCACAGCAATGTCTTCGGGCACTTTGTACTTCATATTGGAAAGGCTTTGCAGGCCAGCGATTCCAAGATAGTTGGTAGCGAAAAATATTGCATCCATGCTTTTGTTCTTCTTGATAAATGTGGTGATCTCATTTACCATTTCTTCTTTGGTGGAATCGTACTTAAGCGTAAGTACCAGTTTCTTATCAGGCTTTATATTGTGAAACTTCAACGTCTCTGTATATCCGGATAAACGTTCTTTCATTTGAATCAAATCAAGATCCACGGTTACAAAACCTATGTTTGCATACCCAGCAGCAATCAAATGATCGATGCCTTGTTTGATACCATTGAAGTTATCGACCAGCACATAAGGAATGTCAAGACCGGGATAGTAACTGTCGATCAGCACAACAGGCTTTTTACTTGTCATCAACTTCATCACATCTTTTTCCAGTCCCGCGGTTGGAGTGATGATATAACCATCAACCTGTTGATAGGACAACATTTCCATCATTTCTCTTCCTTTGCGAATATTATTTTCGGAGCTGCAATACACAATTCTGTAACCATATTTTTTTGCTTCGCTCTCCAGCTCTTTTGATAAGGCTCCAAAAAAAGAACCACCCATATTTTCAACGATAAGTCCTATTACTTTCGATTGACCCGTGCGAAGGCTCACCGCTATTTGATTCGGTTGATATCCTTCTTTCTTTGCTGTAGCCAGGATTTTTTTAGTGAGGGCATCGCTGGTCCGTCCTTTTCCGTTCAATACAAATGATACGGTAGTGGGCGATGTTCCGGTCATGCGGGCAATGTCTTTGATAGATATTTTCTTCATGCAGGGCTAGCAATTTTAACTTCCTGCCACAATATACGCAACAGCCAACGTCATTTATATTTTCGACTGAATTTGTTGCAATATTTATCGAAATGTTTTCGTGTTTGAATTTGGTTTTTCTTTGATTTTACGGTAAAACGATTTACTTTTAATTCTTTCGATCTATCGTAAAACATGAGAATGAAAAAGACCCGAAGACTGCAAAAGTCTGTCGGGTCTTTTTTCTATATTGCCGAAAAAAATGCGCAATACTACCAAGCTTAAACAAGTGCTGCTAAAGTATGACATCGATCTTTCCATGGACGATGATGAGCTGATGCGCATGACACTTGTAGATAAAACGACCGGCGCATTGAAAACATTTGAAAACAGCTCGTACAGCTGGCTGATCAATAAGGCGTATTCTTTTTTTAAGAAAGAGATTAAGGAGTCAATTAAGAATTAGGTGTCATATAGCAGTACATAGGTTACACTTTTTCGGAACCCCTAAGAACTAGCGGGGAATTCACCAGCCCTTAAGGGCGGTTAAGGGTCCAATTTGTAGCAATACATCGGTAACAGTTTTGTTTTTTA
>Ga0318567_10000717_pt1 | contig 13339 bp, 11 predicted proteins | sample GRESIP088b5f20_FD_203691 | JGI IMG/M metagenome (GOLD analysis project Ga0318567, IMG submission 203691) | Tropical soil microbial communities from Luquillo Experimental Forest, Puerto Rico - GRE.SIPMG.088b5f20 | ecosystem: Environmental > Terrestrial > Soil > Tropical forest > Bulk soil...
TACAAACTTGTTGACTGTTCCGCCAGGTCGGCACAGGTAAAAATAGAAGCAGTACCCTTTGGAAATTTCTTTGCAAAAGTTGCTGCTTCTTTATTGTAACAACTAACGGGAATCAGGATCATGCTTCATGTTTTGAGTCACTCTTGGCGTGCTTTCCATTGCTTTTGGCATGCTTGCCGTTTTCTTCATGTTTGCCGTTGCCTTTGACTTCCTTCGCCTGCAAATCCTGTCCCACCTTCGGCAATTCAGCTGCCTTGATCATTGAGGTAAGCCGGTTAACGCTGTTCTCCAGGTATTTGATCTGCGACTTAAGTTCTCCGACTTCCGGATCGCTGATCCATTGTAATCTATCCCATGGATCGCCTTCCACAAGCTCCTTGGGGTCAATCAACTCAAACTCTCTCTTGTAGCGTACGTCCAGTATGGGCTTCAGGTTGATGTGATAAACATTTACGGTAACGACGTTGGATGATATTCCATTGGCAACGATCCTCAAATGATAATTGCCCTGTGGCAGTCCGATAGCTGAAACCCTGAACGATTGTACAGCCGTTCCGGTTGCAACAGCCATCGAGCTGATATCATAAGTGCGCTGATAATATACACGACCAGTTGTCAGATTAGTAAGTCGTGCAATTGGGTAATTAGTTGATGGCGTGCAATCATCTCCATACATATTTGCTTGAGACAATCCATTTACCTGAGTGCCGGTAACCGAGAAATATTGTGTAAAGAACAAGCTATTGTGTGGAGTTGCAGAAACGATGTGTGGTCGCCAGTTTTCCTGCGGTGCACCGTCTGGCACATAAACCTGCACGTTGTTGGAGCTCGCGCTAAACATTACTTCGCCTGTAGGCAACAGCATCAATCTGCTCCAGTAAAGACCTGGAGAAGCCGGGTAAGGAAAGGTATTGTTGTTTGATGGATTTGATGCAGCATGCATCGTATTTGTTACCGGATCGTATTCGAAGAAATTGACCGGCGATCCCCATGAATTGCTGATATATTTTGCTGTCGTAACAAGCACTTTTCCGTTTGGCATCAAAGTGCATGGACAATCATTGCATACCATGGCCTGGGCGCCAATCTGTGGAATATCGGGGCCCGCAGCCCAGGTGCCTGTTCCACCCGGTGTGGATGGCGGCGTATAGATTGCTGTTTTTCCATGTCCGCCGCTGTTCTCCGCTCCGAAGTAAATAACCTTGCCATTATACAGCAGGACTGCCGGCCCGATCTCACTCATATTAGGATTTACAAGTGTAACAGGCGGCGTTCCTTCCGTTTTCCAGATATTGCTTGAAATGATGTATTTCTCCGCATGGAAAGGAGGAAAACATTGTACTGTGACGATGGTACCATCAGCGAGTAATACCCATGATTCTTCATTGGACCGGATTGCCTTGCTCGCAGCTGCGCTCCATGAATTGCTTGCCGGGTCGTAGATGGCACATTGCGTTGTGGTGAGTGCGCCGATCATGAACCTTCCATCAGGGAGTACGCAGCAGGCAGCATCGCCTACTATGTCCCAGCCCGGTGGTGAAGGAATGATCGTCCACGAATCAGCCACCGGATCGTAAATCTCGCAACGGTTGGTATCTTCTCCGGCTCCGCTTTGCTCTCCGCCGCAGATGATCACGCGGCCATCCTTGAGCACACCTGAAGCATAGTACCTGCGCCAGGCGCTCATGTCAGCCAGCGATTGCCAGGTGCCATTGAGATAGCTGCCAAAAATGTCTGGCTTTAGTGCATGCCAGTGTTGCGTTGCTTCTTCCTGCACCATTATCCTTCCGTCTGTAAGAAGAATCATAGTGCTGGTTTTAAATGAGGGTTGATAGGCCAACCCGTGCCAGGTTCCAGCCATAGTTAAAAGTTTAATTTGCCTACTCTTGAAAACCCTTTTCGGCGTTCGGGGAAAATTAATAGATGATCGTAAGGCGAGCGGATTAGCGGATACTGTGGATTCAAAGTGGTCGCGGACGCAGTGTTTAAGATATGTCGTTATTATGTTTTGGGAGGAAACAAATAAGCGGGTATAAATTGGTCAACAGGGAATAATTACCAAACTCGTGTTGCACCAATAAATTTCTACCGGACATTATATGCGGTAGTCCACTTGCTAAAGAATGAGTTTTGAAGAGTTGCAGATGTTAGAGGTGAGAAAGGGTGTAGTTAACCAGACTTGGCTGGGCATTGAAAAAGGTATAATGGCTTGCAAGCCTAAGATGTTTAGTTCAAAGTGACTCATTTCTCTTAGGTTATAGAGCAGCACCATGAAATCCCAATTAATCCTGGTTAATGTTTCCAGTTGGCGCTCCAACCATTGGTAACAATAGTTCCCGATGAGGAACCATCGGAGGAAACCCATAAGATGTCACTCCTCGACCCGGACACAAAAGTGTATGCTATCCTGGTGCCATCTCCCGACCAACTGGTGCCAACTAATAAGTTAGATGACGATGTGACGACAGTGAGTCCGCTTCCATCAGCGTTCGCTACGCCAATATTTGTAATGCCCGATTGAAGACTTCTGGGCGAAGTAAACGTTACAGCCAGTTTTTTGCCGTCTGGCGACCAGCTCGGCCAGGTGAACTCATTGTAACCACCGATGAGGCCCGTGAGTAGCGGCTTTCCCGTGAAGCCGGTGCCATCAGGCTTTATCGTATAAATATTAAAGTGATAGGCATAGCCAATCAATTCACATGACATTGCGATCGTCGTTCCATCAGGCGACCATACAGGCTGTTTTTCCGTACCCTCTTTGCCTAACAGCAACGTTGGCGCTCCATTCGTTGTCCCTACCAACCAAATCGAATCACCGTCGTAGCCTTCCATAGAAAAAGCGATCATGGTTCCGTCTGGTGACCAGGTTGGACTGTTGCAATTGCTTTTCGAGAAAGTACGTTGAGTGACATTTGAACCGTCTGCATTCATTATGTAAATCTCAGAGACCCCAGTTCTGCTGCTGACGAATGCAATGCGTTTTCCATCAAATGACCATACGGGCTGTCCGTCGGTTCCCCCATCATTGGTGAGTCGTCGAATGCCGGAACCATCAGCGTTGCAGGAATATATTTCAGCATTGCCATCGCGGTTAGAAACGAACACAATCGGGCAGTCTGTACATGCAGGCTGCGGTATGTTCACGGTAACCTTCACTGTATCTTTACTCGACAAAACACCGTAGGTCACCTTTAATTCAAACTGGTAAACTCCTTCGACAAGATTGTCCAGCCCCGTTATCGCAGCATTTGGAGTGGCCAGGTTAAATGATGAAGGGCCGGAAATTTTTGTCCATAAATAATTCTCGAGATAAGCACCCGGAGTTGATAGGCTACCATCGAGGACAGTGCTATTTGTAGGTAATATAAGTATCTGGTCCACACCTGCATTTGCAATTGGACGGTTTGATGAATCAATGGCAACCAAGGAATCAACATTCACCCGCACAGTGTCTCTTGTTGATAAACCTCCATTATCAGTTACGGTTAACTCAAACTCGTAAAACCCGAAAACCAAATTTCTTACAACGGTTTTTGCTGCAGCAGGACTTACGATAGTAGATGAAGTTGGTCCTGAAATTTTTTGCCAGAGCCATTTACTTATCGTTCCATCGGGATCATTGGACGCAGAGCCATCTAGTGAAACGCTGTCAGTCGGCAACGTAACGACCTGGAGTGGCCCTGCAATGGCAATGGGTGGCTTGTCTGCTGTAATGCTCCTATCTGGAGAATTCTTCTTACACGAAAAGCCTATTAAGTCAACAAACAAAATCATCATTAAACAACGCTGCCAGTTTATTGTCATGCGGTTCCTGGCAGCATTGGGAGTGTTGGTAACTGTTGCCGAAGATGTCTCTTTAATTTCCATAAAAGAGTATTTCAATGATGTGTCGAAACAAAAATTATCGATCGATTTTCCTTCAAATAAGGAGATGACTTTAATGCAAGAGCCGGATGGTTTTTTAGAAGAAATAAAAGGATAGTACTGGTACCAGATACTGGTTTTGGATAGAACGATCTGAGAAGTAAATTAAAGATACAAAGATTTACAAACAAAGTATAGATCGGAACCGGCAGCGCTAAAGAAGTGTTCAAACAAATACTTCCAATATCATGATGCGCACAAATATAGTCAGACAGCAAGAGGTGTGCGAAGTGCACGCTAAACCATCATTGATAATTTTACAACTACCTAATGCAAATAAGATTATTTAGTTCTGCACGTTCATTCACCGGGACTTATGAATTTCAACGCCTCATCCAATTCCGTTGTATCAAAATATTTTTCTTCGAAAGCGGCATTCACCAAATGAAGCACTTTGTTTTCAATTTTTACTACCGATTTAATTACGTCGGAATGAGCAACAACAGCGCAGCGATCTATTTTGCGGAAGTGGCGGAATCCCCATAACTCGCCTTCCAAAAAGGCTTTCAGGTTCATGTGCCTCATTACAGACAGGTCCTCAACTTTGATCAACAGGTTTACGTGACTCGCTCCATTGTCGAGCTTTTCTTCAAAAAGTTGTTTTATCAAATGGGCATCGTCTTCTGTAAACGTATCTGTTAATTCCAGCGCAAGGGAGTTACCATTGAATATTTTTATTTGTTTCAGCATGGCATCAATTTTTTCAAGCTTAAAGCTAAACACTGGAATTGACGGAAACAACGACTTTCGTCACCATTCCAATCCATTCCTGTTAATGCTGCCAGTTAGCGCTATCGCCATTGGTTAGAAAAATTCCCGATGAGGAGCCATCGGGCGAAACCCATAAGAGGTCTGCATTCGTTGTTGGATTGATTAAAGTGTACGTTATTTTGCTTCCATCGTTTGACCACGACGGGCCTTTCTTTTGACTGGTTCCTGATGTTATCACTTTAAATCCGCTGCCATCAGCGTTCATTACGCCAATCTGTGTATCAAACACATAGGTGCTGATCTTCCGGCTAATGAGAAATGCGATTTTTGATCCATCCGGCGACCAGCTCGGCATCACGTACTCGATACTGTCCGACGTTCTGTTTATGAGAGGAATTCCAGTGAATCCTGTACCATTGGCATTGATCACGTAAATATTGTGGACACTGTCAAAGGCAGGCCAATCGCTGGCAAATGCGATCTTTGTTCCATCAGGCGACCACGCGGGATATCTGTCGTCGCCCGCCGTTTTAAACAATAAAGTTGGCGATCCGCTTGTTGCTCCCACCACCCAAATGTCAAAGCTGTGGTAGTCAATATTGGTATAATAAGCTATCATCGTTCCGTCCGGCGACCAGGTCGGATGAAAGGCATCACCCGTCCAGTCAGGACGCAATGGATCACCAGACTCCAAGGTCCGTTGAACAACATTTGAACCATCTGCATTCATGACGTAAAGGTCAAAAAAATTTAATCTATTGCTGACGAATGCTATTCGTGTCCCGTCGGGCGACCAGGCTGGGTCCAGATCCGACCTGTATTCGTTGGTTAGTCGTTGAGCGTTCGACCCATCAATGTTGCAGGAATAAATTTCGTCATTGCCATCACGTCTGGAAACGAACGTAATCTTGCAGTTTGTGCATGAGGGTTGTTTTTCCATCACGGTAACCCGCACCGTGTCTTTACCTGATAGCGCAGTAGAATCCGTCACCTTTAATTCAAACTGGTAAACGCCCTCTACTAGATTATTCACCGCTGTTTGTATCGCATTTGTATTGGCGATAAAATAGGAGGACGGTCCCGAAATTTTTGTCCACAAATAACTGGCGATATTATTATTCGAATCAATTGACCGGCTGCCATCAAGTATAATGCTGTTTGCGGGCAATACAATTACCTGGTCCACTCCGGCATTGGCAACAGGCGCTGAAGACCCAAGGGGCGGATGTTTTGGAACGGCTGTCGAATCAACAGTTACCATCATCGTATCTTTTGCAGATAAACCATGATTGTCGGTCACGGTTAACTCAAACCGGTAAACTCCAAACACCAGTTTTCTTACAACGGTTTTAGGAACTGCAGGATTGACAATAGTAAATGAAGATGGTCCTGAAATTTTTTGCCAAAGCCATTTAGTGATGGTTCCATCAGGATCACTGGAGGACGAGCCATCCAATACAGCACTGTCGTTTGGTAAAATGATAAACTGGTCCGGGTTTGTACTCGCGATGGGAGGCTTGTCCGCACAGCCGTTACAAGGAGTTTGTTTTCTGCACGAAATGATCATCATGACAAAAAACAAAATCACAAAAAAACAACCGTGCCAATTCTTTATCGTGCTCTTCATCGCAGCTTCCTGAACGTTGGAGACCGTTACTGACACTGCCTCTTTAATTTTCATAAAAAGAGTTTTTTGATGCTCTTCGCAAACAAAATGATCAATCGATTTTCCCGCAAATAAGAAGTGAGCCTTAATTCACAACCGGATATTTTTTAGAACCAATAAAAGGATAGCGCTGGTACCAGATGCTGGTTTTGGATAGAACAGTGTGAGAAGCAAAAAATAAAGGTACAAAGATTTACAGATAATAGATGGATGGATTAAAAACGCTTTTACTATTTGCAGGCAGCACGATCCAGCCTGACTGTTTGTAGGACAGTGCAGGATGCCCGGAAGAATGTAAAAAACTAGCTTCGGACATTTGTTTGTTGACTATATGAAAGAAGAAATGAAATATCTAATGGGTAAAAAGTATGCAGGGGTTGTGGTTCCAATGATTACTCCTTTAACCAAAGAGCTGAAAATAGATACAGAGGCAGTAAAAAGAATAATGCTGCAATTTGCACAAAACAATATTTCTCCGCTTGTGTTGGGTACAACCGGTGAGTCCGCCTCGATTGGAAAGCAAGAAAGCGAAATGTTTGTAGCCACAGCTGTTCAGTGCAAACAAAGTAACCAACTAATTTATGCAGGATTGGTGGGCAACAATGTAGCCGAACTGATTGAAAGTGCAAAGTGCTATGCCAGGCTGGGCGCGGATGTGGTGGTAGCTACGCTTCCTTCATATTATACACTTATGCCTGCGCAGATGGAAAATTTCTATTTGCAATTGGCAGAGCAAAGCCCTTGTCCGGTTATGATGTATAATATCAAAGCCACTACTCAAATGACCATTCCGCTGGATGTTGTGGCGCGTCTTAGCAAACATCCGAATATCAAAGGGTTAAAGGACTCCGAACGCGATCCGCAACGTTTGAATGAATGCATCGATACCTATAAGAACAATAAGGACTTCTCTTTCTTTTGCGGCTGGGGGGCTCAGGGATTCAATAGTCTTGAAATGGGCGCCGATGGTATTGTTCCAAGCACGGGCAATATCGTTCCTGAATTGTACGGGAAAATGTATGACGCATTTGTGTCGCAAAATTTTGATGCTGCAAAAAAATACCAACAGGAAACGGATAATGTGGCCGTGTTGTATCAGAAAGACAGAACACTGGGGCAATCTTTAGCTGCATTGAAAATAATGATGCATACACGAAACATGTGTCAACCTTACATGATGCCGCCGCTAACTGAATTGTCTGCCGGGGAAAGAAGCGATTTGGAATTAAAGATGGCATATGTAAACCTGGCTGTAGTATAAGCCGGTATGTGGTAAACTCTTTTTAAACAAACGATTTAATTCTTGCACTATGGGGAAAGGCTTGCATTGGATTGATTATTCCATCATATTTATCACCGTTTTATCGTACATAAGCATTGGTGCTTTCTTTGCAAGGAAACATAAAAATTCCGACAACTATTTTTCCGGATCAAAAAACTTTCCGTCCTGGGTTATCGGCATTTCCATATTTGCCACACTGATCAGCAGTGTAACTTTCCTTGCTTATCCGAGTGCGTCATATACTTCAAACTGGATATTGCTGGTACAGGGACTTATGGTGCCCGTTGTCTTGGTTGGAATGATTTGGGTGATAGTGCCATTGTTCAGGAAAGTAATACGCCTGAGCACTTATGAATATTTTGAAGCACGGTTCGGCGTTTTTGCACGCATGTATAGTTCGATTGCATTTACATTTACGCATTTCACGAAAATGGGAACAGTGCTGTATCTATTGGCATTGGCGATGAATGCAGTTGCCGGAGTTGATACTTATGTAACCATTATTGTATTTGGATGCATCATCGTTACACTTACTTTAGTAGGTGGAATAGATGCAGTCATCTGGATGGATGTAGTGCAGGGTTTCCTGCTGATTGGAGGCGGTCTTTTGTGCCTGGGCATTCTTCTCTTTTCTCCTCACGGCGGACCTCAATTTGTGTTCAGCAAAGCAATAGAATGGAACAAAATAGGTTTTGGTCCTTACAACATGGACTTTACGAAACTGACTTTTATTGTAATGGTTTGCAACGGTATGTTTTATGCCGTTCAAAAATATGCAACGGATCAAACTATTGTGCAGCGCTACCTGACGGCTAAGAATGATAAAGGCGCTAAAAAGGCTGCGTACATTGGAGTGGCGTTGAGCGTTCCTGTTTGGGCAATGTTTATGTGCATCGGAACCGCTTTGTATGTCTTTTATCATACCACTGCCACACTTCCTGCAGACATTAAAGCCGATAGTGTGTTTCCCTTCTTTATAAAAAATCAATTGCCTGTTGGCGTAGTGGGTTTGGTGCTGGCTGCTTTGCTTTCTGCCGCAACTGCGAGCCTGAGTGCAGACATGAATAGTCTTTCCGCGGTTGCTGTGCAGGATTATTATAAACGTTTATATCCTTCATCTACCGATAAGCAAAAACTTCGCATGGGCCGCATCATTGTTGTTATTGCCGGCTTAGGCTGCATCGGCATTGCATCGTTGTATGCCGCATGGGAAGGGCAGGGTGTATTGGGCGTTATCTTTGAATTGTACGCCATCTTTTCTGCCGGTATTGTCGGCGTGTTTTTGCTGGGATTGTTTAGCACAAAAGCAAACAGGCAAGGGCTAAATGTGGGCCTGGTTGTTTGCATTTTGTTTACTGCATACGCAGTGCTTACCACCACAAAAATCGGCGCCGGAGATAACAAGCACCTGATAATGGATTGGGGAAAATATAATTTCCCTCATCATAAATATATGCTGGGAGTGTACAGCCACATCATTGTGTTTGTGGTAGGTTATGTTGCCAGCTTCTTCTTTAAAAATAGTGCGCCATTAAATAAAGATTTGACTATCTACGGATACTTTAACAAGTTGAAAAATAAAACAGAGGTATTATGCGAAGTATAAGTTTACTGCAACCTGCAGAGATTGTATTTGGGGAAAATGTGTTTCAGCAACTACCGGATTATTGCCGGTTGAAAGGGTATAAACGAATATTATTTATAGTTGCCGCGCCATTGTTGAAAGCTATAGCACCGGTTATTGAAGCGTTGCACAAATCCGGTGTACAGACGAATTTGATGGAATATACCATTGGAGAACCAACTGTGGAATACGTTTCCAATGAACTGCATATTGTAAAAAGTTTTTCTCCGGATTGTGTAGTAGGTGTTGGCGGTGGCAGTGTGTTGGATTCCGCTAAATTGTACGCAGCATTACATAACAGTAAGCAGCAACTTGAAGAAGTATTTGGGAACAGAATTTTATCAGGCAGAAACACTGGACTGATTTGTGCGCCAACAACAGCAGGAACGGGAAGCGAAGTATCGCCCAATGCGATCTTGCTGGACGAAACGACAATGGAAAAGAAAGGCGTGATCAGTCCGTACCTTGTGCCTGACATTTGTTATATCGATCCTGCGTTGACAGTGGCGCTTCCTGCGAAAATAACGGCTGAAACAGCGATGGATGCTCTTTCTCATTGCATAGAAGCATACACCAATAAAAATAGTCATCCTATTGTTGACAACTATGCACTAGAAGGGATCAGACTCATTGCCGCTAATCTGGAAGCTGCATGTAAGGATGGAAAAAATATTGCCGCGAGAGGAGCATTGGCGTTGGGTAGTATGTATGGAGGTTTGTGTTTGGGTCCTGTGAATACCGCTGCTGTGCATGCTTTATCATACGGTTTGGGAGGAAAATACCATGTGTCTCACGGATTGGCGAATGCGATTCTTTTACCGGAAGTGATGAAATTTAATATAGATGCTAATATTGAAAAACACAGGCAAATAGCTTTGGCAGTTGGCATTTCCAATCATGCTACTGCCAGGGAAACGGCCATGAAAGGAATTGACAGGATCCGGGAAATATCTATTGCGTGTGGAATACCACAGAAGCTTTCTGAAATAAATATTCGCAAAGAAGATGTGGAAGAACTTGCGGACCTGGCAATGAAAGTACAACGTCTTTTGGTCAATAATCCCCGCGAGGTAAAACGCGAAGATGCGATTAGTATGTACAATAATTTATTTTGACAACAATTGGCACGCAAATAAGACTGATTTACGCTGATATAACTTAAACCTTTGCGCTCTTGGATCTAAACTTTGCGCCTTTGCGTGAAATAAAGCTGCGCCGCAGCTCCGTTGCGTCCGCCGCGGGGAACAAAAAACAAACAGATATGAAACCAATAATAGGAATAACAATGGGTGATCCTGCCAGCATTGGCCCAGAGATCATCGTGAAGTCTTTGACAAATACAAGTGTGTATGACATATGCAACCCATTGGTTTTTGCAGATGCAAGAGTAATGGAAGCTACTTTGAAAGTTTGTAAAAGCAATCTTAAGGTACGCCCTGTAGAACAAGTTAAAGATGCTCGTTTTGAATATGGCACAATAGACGTGTATGATTTGAAAAACGTAGACATGGCACAGCTGGAATATGGAAAAGTTTCAGCAATGGCCGGAAACGCTGCATTTGAATCCGTACGCAAGGTGATTGAACTGGCGCTCGCGAAAGAAATTGATGCAACAGTTACAGCGCCGATCAATAAAGAATCTGTAAATCTTGCGGGGCATCATTTTGCAGGACACACAGAAATTTATGCTCATTACACAAATACCAAGAAGTACGCTATGTTGCTTGCTGATGAGGCATTACGTATCATTCACGCAACTACGCATGTGGCGTTGCGGCAAGCCTGCGATTTAATTACAACAGAACGCGTGCTTGATGTAATCAAATTATTGCATGATGCCTGTTTGCAATTCGGCATGAAAAATCCTAAGATTGGTGTGGCCGGTTTAAATCCTCATGCCGGTGATGGCGGACTGTTTGGTGATGAAGATGAAAAACAAATTTTACCGGCAGTGAAACAAGCACAGGCAGAAGGATATAATGTAGAAGGCCCTTTGCCTCCCGATACGCTATTTGCAAAAGCTATCCAGGGAAAATATGATGGTTGCGTTGCGATGTACCACGACCAGGGACATATTCCGTTCAAAATGGTCGGCTTCAAATGGAACAATGAAACGCAAAATATGGACAGCGTAAAAGGTGTGAATGTTACGCTGGGATTGCCGATCATTCGTACGTCTGTAGATCATGGCACCGCGTTTGAAATTGCCGGCAAAGGCATCGCCAGTGAAGATGCTATGACGATAGCAATATCGTATGCAGTGAAAATGGCGAAGAACAAAAACTAGAAACTAGGAATTAGGAATTAGAAAATAGAAACAACCTGATTCCTGATTTCTAACTCCTAATTTCTAATTCCTAATTTCTAATTCCTAACTCCTAATTCCTGATTCCTCCCATGCTCACAGTTATTGCCGACGATATCACCGGTGCTGCAGAAATTGCAGGTATTTGTTTATCTCACGGAGTGTCGGTTACTTTTGATTTTGATGTGAAAGAAGTGCCGGATACAATGGTGTGGGTGATTGCAACAAATACCCGCTCTTTACCGGAAGACAAAGCTGTTGAAGAAATAAGCAGGATCGGTAATTTTTTGCAGGAAAAAAATATTGTCAACGTTTTTAAGAAAATCGATTCGGCCTTAAGAGGTTTTGTTATACAGGAAACAAAAGCATTGCTGCAATTTATTCCGAAAGAAAAAACTTTCATATTGCCTGCAAATCCCCAGACAGGGCGGCTGATAAAGAACGGCCATTATTATGTTAATGGAATCGCTTTGAATGAAACTTCATTTGCCAATGATCCTGATTTTCCTGCACGTTCTTCTTCTGTAAATGAAATACTGCACCTAACGCCGGAAGACAGTTCCAGCTTTCTCACTCCGGATATTGCGCGAATGGAAGATTATGCAACATATGCGGCGCAACTGAATGAACGAATACTTCCTATTGGTAGTTCTGTATTTTTTGAAGCCATTTTGGAGATCAGTTATCCTCAGTTTCGCAAGCGTATAACATCGATGTCTGCAGGCTTTATGAATGCAAAACATACATTGATGATAGCTGGAAGCACGCATGAAAACAGCATTAAATTCGTAGAGAAGGTCCGCAAACATTTTGCGGTATTTGAACTGCCGGTGCAATGGCTAGAGCATTATCCTGCTGATGATGAAATCGAAAAATGGGCAGACAACGTGGCGGAAAATATTAAGAAAGAAGGCCCTGCAATCATCACCACTAAAAGAGATCAAATACAAAGCTCTTACGCGAAACAAACAGAACGGTTGTATGCCGCCATTACCCGTCGTATTCTTTCACAAACTCAGGTTGATGAACTTTATATAGAGGGCGGAGCAACTGCCTGGTCCATACTCAAGACATTGGACTATTCATCATTTATTCCAGTTGGTGAATATGCACGTGGTGTTGTAAGAATGCAAGTGGAAACTAAAAAAAGACTTTATGTTACAATCAAGCCCGGTAGTTATTTATGGCCGGAGATTGTTTTATAACATCCTTCTTTCACAAAAAATTTATGCAAAGCCTGCAGTAGAAAATCCTACACATGTGGCTTTAAGTTTTTATCTTGGTTTATAATATGGTCTTGAAAGCCCGGAAAATAAAATATGCATGAAAAATTATTGCTCAATATCATTAGTAAAAAAATAGAGTCGCTCAAAAAAAGGATTGAAATTGATTTGCCCGACATTAGTACCTTATTGCTTCATGATAGAGTTCAGGTAGGCGGATACAATGTTAATGTCGATTGCGCTAGTAGCCTCAACATCTATTTTAAAAATTTAGCAAACAGCGACGATGAGGGCATCGAGTTATACGTTCATATTCCTAAGTCGGCATCCCATGCAGTTTCGCTGGATATTTACTTAATCAGATCAAGTGGCGCTGCATTCGCCATGGATGATTTTTTGCTTGACCTGAAGGCAGAAAAAGCAACTAAGTGTAAATTTTTTAATGATTTGTATGAGGCAATTGATAGTTACTATGATCTGATGAAAAAGAAAATTCAAGAAGAGTATCTTCCGAAAATACGATAGTTTTAAATTGCCGGTGCTTAATCCCCTGTTGTTTATTTTTGACTATATGAAGTATTTACTTTTATTAATACCAATAATG
>Ga0318567_10000721_pt1 | contig 13322 bp, 12 predicted proteins | sample GRESIP088b5f20_FD_203691 | JGI IMG/M metagenome (GOLD analysis project Ga0318567, IMG submission 203691) | Tropical soil microbial communities from Luquillo Experimental Forest, Puerto Rico - GRE.SIPMG.088b5f20 | ecosystem: Environmental > Terrestrial > Soil > Tropical forest > Bulk soil...
CGGCTGCAACAGCGCCGCCACGTCCGCGATCGAGGCGAGCCCGCCCGAGGCGATCACCGGGATGCTCACCGCCTCGGCGAGCGCGATGGCGGCGTCGAGGTTGAGGCCCGCGAGCAGGCCGTCGCGGCCTTGATCCACACCGATATTTCCCGCGACGCCCACGTCCTCGAACCGTTTGGCGATGTCGAAGGCGCTGAGCTCGGACGTTTCCGCCCAACCCGCGACCGCCACCATGCCGTCGCGGGCATCGAGCGCGACCGCGACGCGGGCGGAGTATAGGCTCGCGGCCTTGGTGACGAGCGCCGGATCGCGCACCGCCGCGGTGCCGATGATGACGCGGGTGATGCCCTTGTCGAGCCAGGACTCGATGGTGGCGATGTTGCGAATGCCGCCGCCGAGCTGGAGGGGAATCTTCGTCGCTTCGATGATGCGCTCGACCGCGGCGACATTGACCGGCTTGCCAGCAAAGGCACCGTCGAGATCGACCACGTGGAGATATTCGAAGCCCAGCGCCTCGAAGGCCTGCGCCTGCGCCGCTGGATCGCGGTGAAACACCGTCGCGCGCGTCATGTCGCCTTGCTCGAGCCGCACGCAGGCGCCGTCCTTGAGGTCGATGGCGGGAAAGAGGATCACGACATCACCCGTTTGACATCATTCGCCGGCGCGCATCGCGCGCGTTTGGACAACCGGCGTAGGCCGGGCTCGCTTCCGCGCGCCGGCAACCACCAAACCGCAAGGCGCATCACGGCTTCCACTTCAAGAAATTGGCGATCAGCCGCAGGCCCAGGCGCTGGCTCTTCTCCGGGTGGAACTGCGTTCCAACCATCGTGTCGCGGCCGACGACCGCGGTGAGGGGACCGCCGTAGTCCGCTTCGGCGATGAGATCGGAGCGCGCCGCCGCCTTGAGGTGGAACGAATGCACGAAATAAGCGTGCAGGCCCTGCGGCCCGACGGCGATGCCCTCGAACAGCGGATGCGGCCGGCACGCGTTGAGCGTGTTCCAGCCCATATGCGGGATCTTCAGACTTGGATCCGAAGGCGTGATGCGTTCGACCTCGCCCGCAATCCAGCCCAGCCCCGGCGTGACCTCGTATTCGCGGCCGCGCTCGGCCATGAGCTGCATGCCGACGCAAATACCGAGAAACGGCCGGCCGCGCGCGCGCACGCTGTCGTTGAGCGCCTCGACCATGCCGCCGACGGCGTCGAGCCCGCGCCGGCAATCGGCGAAGGCGCCGACGCCCGGCAGCACCACGCGGTCGGCGCGGGCGACCTCCTCGGGTTCGCACGTCACCACGATCGGCTGCGCCAGCCCTTCCTCGCGCGCGGCGCGCTCGAACGCTTTCGCCGCCGAATGCAGATTGCCCGAGCCGTAATCGACGATGGCGACGGTCACCGCGGCGCTCCCGGTTGTGGAAACAAGCCGATGACCTCGGATGACGGCCGGCGCGCCATCGCCACGCCCACTGCGGGCGACGATGCGCGCGGCGCGGCGTCGAACGATGATTGGTCGGCCCAAGTTTTGTGGACCCACGCATCGAAGAATCGCCGCTCGGCCGATTCGAGATCGTCGGCGACGACGATGCCCACATTCCTCCAGCCGCGGCGCGACAGGGTAAAGCGGCGCAACGTCGCCGCCTCGAAGCCGATGAGAAGCGACAAGAGCGCGCCGGCGGTGATCGTGACCCCGGTCGAGGCGCCGACCAAACGCAGGGCGACCAGAAGTGCGGTGGCAACGATGACGTAGCCGATGAGCGCCAACCACAGCCGATGCCGCAGCATCCACCACGGCGTCAGCAGGAAGGCCCAGAACGAGAAGCCGTCGCGCACGAAGACGAAGCGCTCGGGATTGGGCGCCGATTCGTGCGCTTTCAGCGGCGGCTCGTACACGGTGTAGATGGACATGGTTTATCGCCTTCCCGCTGGCAAGAACGTCAGCCGCCGAGCGTGCCCTTGGTCGAAGGAACTTCGTTGGCCGCGCGCGGATCGATCGCGACCGCCGCGCGCAGCGCGCGCGCCAAGCCCTTGAAGCAGGACTCGGCGATATGATGGTCGTTGGTACCGTAGAGCGTCGTGACGTGCAGCGTCACCCCGCTGTTCGTCGCGAACGCCTGGAACCACTCCTGCACCAGCTCGGTGTCGAAGCTGCCGACCTTGTCGCGCACGAACTCGGCCTTGAACACCAGAAACGGCCGGCCTGAAATGTCGAGCGCGACGCGGGTGAGCGCCTCGTCCATGGGCACATGGACGTCGGCATAACGAGTGATGCCCTTCATGTCGCCGAGCGACTGTTTCACCGCCTGCCCGAGCGCGATGCCGACATCCTCGGTGGTGTGGTGGTGATCGATGTGCAGGTCGCCCTTGGCCTTGACCGTGAGGTCGATGCGGGAATGGCGCGCCAAGAGTTCGAGCATGTGGTCGAGAAAGCCGATGCCGGTCGAGATCGACGCAACGCCGGTCCCGTCGAGGTCGATCGCGACCTCGACGTCGGTCTCCTTGGTGCTGCGCCTGACCGAGCCTTTGCGCATGGACGGATCTTTCGCGTTGAGCCGCGCGCCTTTTATCAGGGCTCGGCTGCCTTCGCCACTCTCGCGACAACCGCAATTGCACCCTTAGGCGACAAGGCTTACATCATTGCACGCACCGGATCCGCGCATGCAGTCCACATCCTTTGACCCCTGGCACGGCACCACCATCCTGACCGTCCGCAAGGGCGGCAGCGTCGTGATCGGAGGCGACGGGCAGGTGTCGATCGGGCAGACCATCGTCAAGGCCAATGCCAAGAAGGTGCGCCGCCTCGGCAAAGGCGATGTGATCGGAGGCTTTGCCGGCGCCACTGCCGACGCCTTCACGTTGTTCGAGCGGCTGGAAGCAAAGCTCGAGCAGTATCCGGGCCAGCTCACCCGCGCCGCCGTCGAGCTCGCCAAGGACTGGCGCACCGACCGCTACCTGCGCCGGCTCGAAGCCATGATGATCGTCGCCGACGCGCAGGTGTCGCTGGTGCTCACCGGCACCGGCGACGTGCTCGAGCCGGAGGCCGGGGTGATGGGCATCGGTTCCGGCGGCAATTACGCGCTCGCCGCCGCGCGCGCGATGATGGATGGGCCGCTCGACGCCGAGGCGATCGTGCGCAAGGCGATGGATATCGCCGCCGACATCTGCGTCTACACCAACCGCAATGTAACCATCGAGATGCTCAAGAGCGCCTGATCCGTGACGCCGCGTTATCAGTTTCTCCCGATGTCGGCCGCCGACCTGCCGTTGGTGCGTCGTTGGCTGGCTACGCCGCACGTCACCCGGTGGTGGGGCGATCCCGGCCAGCAGTTCGCCCTGGTGAGCGAGGACCTTGAGCAGCCGGCAATGGACCAATTCGTCGTGACGATCGACGGGCGGCCCTTCGCCTATCTTCAGTGTTACGACCAGACGGCGTGGCCGGATAACGGGCTCGGCATCCATCCGCCGGGCACGCGCGGCATCGATCAATTCATCGGCGAGCCGGACATGACCGGTCGCGGCCACGGCTCCGCCTTCATTCGCGCGTTCATCGTTGGCTTGATCAGGACGGGGACGCCGCGCGTCCTGACAGATCCCGATCCCGCCAATGCGCGCGCCATCCGCGCCTATGAGAAGGCCGGCTTCCGCAAGGACCGCATGGTGGATACGCCCGACGGCCGCGCCCTTCTGATGGTTTGCAACGCATGACCGATTTTTCGCCGCGCGAAATCGTCTCCGAACTCGACCGCTTCATCATCGGCCAAGGCGATGCCAAGCGGGCGGTGGCGATCGCGCTGCGCAATCGCTGGCGGCGCCTGCAGCTCGACGAGAAGCTGCGCGAGGAGGTGTTGCCCAAGAACATCCTGATGATCGGCCCGACCGGCGTGGGCAAAACCGAGATTTCCCGCCGCCTCGCCAAGCTCGCCGGGGCTCCGTTCATCAAGGTCGAAGCGACCAAATTCACCGAGGTCGGTTATGTCGGGCGCGACGTCGAGCAGATCGTGCGCGATCTCGTGGAAGTCGCGATCACGCAGACGCGGGAGCGAAAACGCAAGGACGTGCGCGCGCGCGCCCAGCTCGCCGCCGAAGATCGGGTGGTGGCCGCCCTGGTGGGCGAGAACGCCAGCGCCTCGACCAAGGAGGCGTTCCGCAAACGGCTGCGCGCGGGCGAGCTCAACGACAAGGAAATCGAGATCGAGGTGCAGGCGGCCGGCGGCGGCATGCCGCTATTCGAAATTCCCGGCATGCCCGGCGCGCAGATGGGCGCGATCTCGATCGGCGATATCTTCGGCAAGCTCGGCGGCGGCCGCACCAAGACCCGCCGCGTCACGGTGGAGGAATCATACGACATCCTGATCAACGAGGAGTCCGACAAGCTCCTCGACAACGACCAGTTGGTGCTGGAATCGATCAAGGCGGTCGAGCAGAACGGCATCGTGTTCCTCGATGAGATCGACAAGATCGCCGGCCGCGAGGGGCGTGTGGGCGCCGACGTGTCGCGCGAGGGCGTGCAGCGCGACCTGCTGCCGCTGATCGAGGGCACCACCGTCTCGACCAAGCACGGCACGGTCAAGACCGACCATATCCTGTTCATTGCCTCCGGCGCATTCCATCTCTCCAAGCCCTCCGACCTCCTGCCCGAGCTGCAAGGGCGGCTGCCGATCCGGGTGGAGCTGCGCCCGCTCACGCGCGACGACTTCCGGCGGATCCTGACGGAGACCGAAGTGTCGCTGATCAAGCAATACGTCGCGTTGATGGCGACCGAAGGGGTAACCCTCGAATTCACCGCCGACGCGGTCGACGCCATCGCCGACGTGGCGGTCGCAGTCAATTCGAGCGTGGAGAACATCGGCGCGCGGCGGCTGCAAACCGTGATGGAGCGCGTGCTCGACGAGATTTCGTTCGCGGCGCCCGACCGCCACGGCGACACGGTGGCGGTCGACGCCGCCTACGTGCACAAGCACATCGGCGACCTCGCCACGAACGCGGATTTGAGCCGGTTCATTCTTTAGAGAAACTCACCGAAGCGAACACCGGCGATCGATGAACACGATGAAAGCGGTCCGCCTGTTCGAGTTCGGCGGGCCTGACAAGCTCCGCTACGGCGACCATCCGATGCCGGACGTCGGGCCAACCGACGTTCTGGTCAAGGTGCTCGCCACCTCGGTCTCGCGCTGGGACGTCAAGTACCGCATCGGCGAGGTGCACGAGTTCTACGGCAAATCCACCGGACATCACGGCGGCATCCACGGTCGCCGCGCCTTCCCGATGCCGATGCAGCTCGGGCGCGACGTTGCCGGCGAAGTCGCGGCGGTGGGCGCCAGCGTGACCACGCTCGCGCCCGGCGACCGCGTGCTCGGCATGACCAATCCCGAAAACACGCTCTCGCTCGCAAGCATTCGCGGACTCGGAAATCTCTCGGGCGGGATCGACCTTCCCGGCCACACCATGTTCGGCGGCTACGCGCAGTTCGTATCCCGCCCGGAGAGCTACTGGATCAAAGTGCGGCCCGATCTCGACCTCGATCAGGGCGCCGCCGCCATGTGGCCGTGCGCCACCGCCCACCGCATCATCGCCAACCGACTCAATGTGCGGATGAATGACACCGTTCTCATCACCGGCGCAGCGGGCGGCATGGGCACGGCCACCATGGCGCTTGCCAAGCTCGCCGGCGCCACCGTCATCGCCACCACGCGTCATCCCGGCAAGGTTGCGAGCCTTGAGCGCTGGGGCGCCGATATCGTCGTCGACAGCGGCCGCGACGATGCGGTCAAAGTGATCCGCACGGCAACGGGCGGCGAGGGCGTCGACGCCGCGGTGGAATATACCGGCGCGAGCGAACTGATGCGGCTGTGCATCGACGCCTTGCGCCTCGGCGGCACCTTCTGCCCGGTGGGCGGGGAATTGCGTGAGATTCCGCTGCGCGTGGTCGACATGGTCAGCAAGGAGCTCAACGTCCACGGCATTCGCGGGGCAACACGCAACGATCAGCGCGTGGTCGCGGAGCTGTTGGAGAAAGGGCGCATCCGCATGCCGATCCACGCGGTGCTGCCGCTCGCCAAGGCCGCGGAGGCGCACGCCATGCTGGAGCACAGCGAGGACCTCGTGGGCCGCATCGTGCTGCATCCCTGGGATGAGGTTTGAGAGACGGTCGCCGCGATGATGAGTGCTTGCGGCGCTCAGAAGTCGGTGGCCATGCCCTTGACCTCCCAGTCCCCGTAGCGGACGGGGTCGAGCTCGCCGCTACGGCGGCCTGACTCCGGCTCCGGCGACCGTTGTGCCGCCGCGCGGTCGCGTTCGGCGCGGCGGGCGGCGGCCTCGGCGAGGGCGCGCTGCGCCGCGGGCGGAAGGGGCTTTTTCGGCGCCGACGCGGGTGGCGCGTGCGTCGGTTTTACATCGGCCATTACCTTTAGATGCCCGGCGCCGCGCCAGGATCAAGGCCTGCCGCGTGGCGCGACGAAGGGCCTCTGGCAACCGGCCACGCCCGACCCAACATTTCAGGCGCAATGCCGAACCCGGTTGCGGCGCAAAGATGCTGCCCCAAGGTTTCGGCCGAGGAAGCGACCATGAACCATTTGCGTACCGCCGTTCTGCTGGCCGGGCTCACCGCCCTCTTCATGGGAATAGGCTACCTCATCGGTGGCGGGAGCGGCGCCGTGATCGCGCTCCTCGTCGCCGCCGGCATGAACCTCGCCAGCTACTGGAATGCGGACAAGCTCGTGCTCGCCATGCACGACGCCCACGAGGTCGACGCGACCAGTACCCCCGAGCTCGTGCACCTCGTGCAGGATCTCGCCCGCCGCGCCGGCCTGCCCATGCCGCGCGTCTATCTCATGGACAATCCGCAGCCCAATGCATTCGCAACCGGACGCAACCCCGAGCACGCGGCGGTCGCGGTGACCACCGGACTGCTGCAGATGCTCTCACGCGAGGAAATCGCAGGCGTGATCGCTCACGAGCTCGCCCATGTCAGAAACCGTGACACGCTGACGATGACCATCACCGCGACCATCGCCGGGGCCATTTCCATGCTGGCGCAGTTCGGGCTGTTCTTCGGCGGCCATCGCGACAGCAACAACGGGCTCGGCGTGATCGGCACGCTCGCCATGGTGATCCTGGCCCCGATCGCGGCCATGATCGTGCAGATGGCGATCAGCCGCACGCGCGAATACGCCGCCGACGAACTCGGCGCCCGCACCACCGGGCGGCCGGACACGCTCGCGTCGGCGCTGACGAAGATTTCCGCTGCCGCGCAGGCGATCGAGAACCCCACTGCGGAGCGCACGCCGGCGACCGCGCATCTCTTCATCGTCAATCCGCTGACCGGTCACGGGATGGACAACCTGTTCTCGACCCATCCTTCGACCGAGAACCGCATCGCCGCGCTGGAGCGATTGGCGGCGGAGATCGGTTCAAGCGGATACGGCGCGCGGCCGACCGGCCCCGCCTATCCTCAGCGTCCGGCAGGTCCGTGGGGCAATCCGGGCGGCCGCAATGAAAATCGCGGCCCTTGGGGATGATGGGACGCGGGCAGCACCGAGCCGCGCCCGCAGTTCGCGCGTTATTTCTTCTCCACGCTTAAGCCGACTTGGTAGATATCGATCAACCGATTGCGGATCGCTTCAGGCGTCGCATAAGCCTGCTTGATCAGGGCTTCGATCTCTTCGCCGGTCTTTGGATTGCTGCATTCGAGCCGCTGCTTTTGGCAGTCGGCACGAAACTGCGGATCGTTGAACGTCGCCATCATAGCCGCGCGCAGCGCAGCGAGGCGATCAGCGGGAATACCCGGCGGAGCCATGAAAGGACGACCGAGGCCAAGCGGCGCGGAGGCGGCGATCAGCAGCGCCTTGTCGGCGTCGTTGTGCAGGAGATCGAGCGCGAACGGCACGCCCGCGAGCTCCGGATGGGGCTCTAAACCGTACTGAAACAAGGTTCGTATCTTGGACTGCGGATACCAGTCCGGGCGCATCGTCTTGATGCTCGACCAGAACGGCGAAGCCATGGCTTCGACCTCGCCGTTCTCCAACGCCAGCAAGATTTCGTTCTGCCCGGGATAGCCGGTGATCAGGCGCGCCTTCATATTGAAGAGCTGGTTGAAGACGCGGCCATAGAACGCGGGCGTCGAGGCCGCGCCCGCGCCGCCCGCCATCATCTCTTGCGTCTGGGCATCGGCGAGCGTCTTGATCTTCGAGGCATGCCAGACGATGTACATCGCCACTTCGGTCGTCGGCGTGCCGAGCCAGGAAAATTTCGCCGCATCGAATTGCGCCTGCCGGTTGGCGTAGAACGGCTCGAATGCAACGGTATTCTGCAGCAGACAGATGACGGTGCCGTCCCGCGGCGCAACGTTGTACATGTGATTTGCGGCCGCGATGCCGCCGGCGGCCGGCATGTTCTGCGGGATAATGGTGGGATTGCCGGGAATGTGCTCGCCGAGATGCTTGGCGAGAGCGCGCGCGTAGACATCGTAGCCGCCACCCACCGTTGCGCTGACGATCAGCTTGATATCTTTGCCCTTGTAGAAATCGGCCGGCTCCGATAGCGCGGGCGCGGTGCGTCCGGTCCAAACCAGGATCGCCGCAGCGAGCGCTAGTTTCAGGCCAGTTCGCATGATGAATGCCCAACTCGAGAGCGCCGGCGATTGCGACAAGTGTGCCACGACGCTTGCGATAAGCAAAGCAAGCATCGCCGAGTTGCGAAGAGCGACGAGATGACATACCGCACGTTGCGAGCATTGGGTTATCGGTCCGCTCGCGCGCGCGCATATTCGCAACCGATGACGAGCAAGGGTGCTGCTCATGGCGAATGAGCGCACGCCCACATCCCAGCGCGACCCTCCCGGCCTCGCCACGCGGCGGATCGCCGTCGACATCCTCGACGGCGTGCTGCGCCGTCACCGCCCGCTCGACGAACAGCTCGACGATCGCGCGGCGCACCCCGACTTTGCAGCGCTTGCGCATCGCGACCGCGCGCTGGTGCGCGCCTTGGTGACGGTGGTGTTGCGCCGGCTCGGGACGTTGCGCCATCTCCTCGGCCAGTGGCTCAAGCTTCCCGCCGACGCGCCGCGGGTCGAAACCGTGTTGCTCGTCGGCGCGGCGCAAATCCTGTGGCTCGACGTCGCCGACCACGCCGCCGTCGACCTCGCGGTACGTCTGGTGCAGGCCGATCGGCGCGCGGCGCGCTACGCCGGCTTGGTCAACGCAGTGCTGCGGCGCGTCGCGCGCGAAGGCGCGCAATTCCTCGCCGCCGTCGACACGATCGCGCTCGACACGCCGGAGTGGCTGATGGCGCGCTGGGTGAAGACCTTCGGCGCGGAGACCGCGCGCGCGATCGCCGTCGCCAACGGGCAGGAGCCGGCGCTCGATCTGACGGTAAAGGACGATCCCGAGCATTGGGCAAGGACGCTCGGCGGACGCGTGCTGCCGACCGGCTCGGTGCGCGCGATCGCGCACGGAACAATATCGCAGCTCCCGGGCTATGCCGAGGGCGCCTGGTGGGTGCAGGACGCCGCCGCGGCGCTGCCGGCGAAGCTCTTCGGCGACGTGCGCGGGCGCAGCGTCGCGGATCTGTGCGCGGCGCCGGGCGGCAAGACCGCCCAGCTCGCGGCCGCCGGCGGTCGCGTCATCGCCGTCGACCGCGCGCCGGGAAGGCTCGAACGGCTGCGGGAGAACCTCGCCCGCCTCCATCTCACGGCAGAAACGGCCGCCGTCGACGTCATGCAATGGCGGGCAGGGCCGTTCGACGCCGTCCTCCTCGATGCCCCGTGCTCGTCGACGGGGACCATCCGCCGCCATCCCGACATCCCCTGGCTCAAGCGCGCGGCCGACATCGCCGCGCTCGCGACCCTGCAACGGCGGCTCGTGGCCCAGGCGGGCGAGCTCACAAAGCCGGGCGGCATTCTCATCTATTGCACCTGCTCGCTCGAGCCGGAGGAGGGGGTCGACGTCATCCGCGATCTTCTCGATCACAACCCGAGCCTGCGCCGCCAGCCGATCTCGGCGGCTGAAGTCCACGGTCGCTCCGAGTGGCTGACGGCGGACGGCGACCTGCGGACCCTGCCGTGCCATCTGCCCGACCCTGATTCGCGCCTGGGCGGTCTCGACGGCTTCTACGCCGCCCGTCTGCAAAGGATTTGAAGGGGTTAAGCCGGTTGGCCGCCGCCGCGGCCTTCGCTATGTTCCGCCCCGCGGGACCCAAGAACGCCCGCGCGGGAGGGAGCCAACACCTCGATGGCGCGCGTTTCGGTCGCGGAAGGCACTCGATTGTCCGTGTTCCTGGCGCGTGGCCTCCTTGGCAGGGTCACCAGCCGCGTCACGACGCATCCCATCGTCAACTGGCCGTTTTCCTTCGGCAAGGCGGACCGCATCGTCATCGCGCCGCAGGACCTGCGGACCAGCGATGCAACCCGCGCCAGCGAAATCTATGCCGGCCGCTTCGCCTTTGCGGGCAAGGTCGTCGCCTGCGATTCCCGTTCTCCCTTCGAGATGGCCCCACCGTCCGAGGACTGGGCGGCCGCGCTCTTCGGCTTCGGCTGGCTGCGCCACCTGCGCGCGGCCGACTCCGGCATCACCCGCGCCAACGCCCGCGCGCTGGTCGACGAGTGGATCACGCTCCGCAGCTCCCACGACCCGATCGCCTGGCGCCCGGACGTGGTCGCGCGCCGCGTCGTGTCGTGGCTCAGCCAGGCGCCGCTGGTGCTCGACGATGCCGACGCGCAGTTCTATCGCCGCTTCCTGCGCAGCCTGACGCGGCAGGTCCGGCATCTGCGCCACACGGTTTGGCAGGCGCGCGACGGGGTGCCGCGCCTGCAGGCCGCGATCGCGCTGAACTATGCGGCGCTGTGCATGGCGCGCCAGCACCGCCATATCCGCGCCGCTACCAAGCGGCTCTCCGACGAGCTCACGCGCCAGATCCTGCCCGACGGGGGCCATATCAGCCGCAATCCCGGCGCCCTCATCGAATTGCTGGTCGACCTCTTGCCGCTGCGGACCGCGTTCACCGCCCGCAACCTCGTACCGCCGCCGGCGCTGCTCAATGCCATCGACCGCATGATGCCGATGCTGCGCTTCTTCCGGCACGGCGACGGCAATTTCGCGCTGTTCAACGGCATGGGCCCGACGCCGACCGACCTGCTCACCACCATTCTCGCCTACGACGACGCGCGCGGCGCGCCGCTGGCGAACGCGCCCCACTCCGGCTATCAGCGGCTGGAAACCGCCGGCACGCTCGTCTTGATGGACGCCGGGCGGCCGCCGCCGATGGCGGTGAGCCAGGAAGCCCATGCCGGCTGCCTGTCGTTCGAACTCTCGGCCAAGCAGAACCGCATCGTGGTCAATTGCGGATTGCCGGTGGCGGGTCGCGAAGGCTGGCGGCAAGTCGCACGCACGACCGCGGCGCACTCCACCGTCACGCTCAACGATACGTCGTCATGCCGCTTCATCGAAGCAGGCCCCATCAGGCGCATGCTGTACGGCACGCCCATGATCGCCGGCCCGCGCGAGGTCGCGGTCGCCCGCGAGGAGCGGGAGGACGGCATCGTGCTGCGCGCGTCGCACGACGGTTATGCCGACATCTTCAACGTCATCCACGAGCGCGTGCTCGCGCTCTCCGCCGACGGACGCAGGCTCGACGGCGAGGACCTGTTCACGCCCGCGCGCGGCGCGGCGGTGCCGGCGGACCGCGATCAGTTCGCGCTGCGCTTTCACCTACATCCGTCGGTCAAGGCCAACCGGCTGTCCGACGGACACAGCGCCATGCTGGCGATGCCGAACAAGGAGGTGTGGACGTTTACCGCCTACGAGGACCGCGTCGACATCGAGGAAAGCGTTTATCTCGCCGGGCCGGACGGACCGCGCCGCACGGTGCAGCTCGTCATCTATGGCCGCGCCCGCAACGTGATGCGCGTGCAGTGGACTTTTGCCCCGCACGCCGTGCAAGGCCCCGGCACCGCCGGCGCCCGCCGCGGTCGCGATGACGAGCCGCAGCTGCCGTTGTGACGCTTGTTCCGCTGCGCTTTGAATGCCGCGCTCGCTGTGATACCCGCTAGTCCATCATGACCGACCGCCTCCGCCGCGTCTCTCGCGCTCTCATCTCCGTTTCCGACAAGTCGGGTGTCGTCGAGTTCGCGCGGGCGCTGGCGGGAGAGGGAGTAGAGCTCGTCTCGACCGGAGGCACCTGCAAGACGCTGGCGGACGCGGGCCTTCCCGTCCTCGATGTCTCCGAGCTGACCGGCTTCCCCGAAATGATGGACGGCCGGGTGAAGACGCTGCATCCCAAGATCCATGGCGGCCTGCTCGGCATGCGCGACAACGCGGATCACGCCGCCACGATGCGCTCGCACGACATCCGCCCGATCGATCTCCTCGTCGTGAACCTTTATCCGTTCGAGGCAACCGTCGCGAAGGGCGCCGATTTGGAAACCTGCATCGAGAACATCGACATCGGCGGCCCCGCCATGATCCGCGCCGCGGCCAAGAATCACGCCGACGTGGCGGTCGTGGTCGATCCGGGCGACTATGCAGTCGTGCTGGCGGAGCTCAAGCAACACGGCGGCGCGACCACGCTCGCGCTGCGCCGCAAGCTCGCCGCCAAGGCCTATGCCCGCACCGGCGTCTATGACGCCGCGATCTCCAACTGGTTCGCGCATCGGCTCTCGGATCCCGCGCCCGCCTTCCGTGCGATCGGCGGCCATCTGGTCGAAGCGTTGCGCTACGGCGAGAACCCGCATCAGTCGGCGGCGTTCTATCGCACGAGCGATCTGCGGCCCGGCGTCGCCACCGCGCGGCAGGTGCAGGGCAAGAAGCTCTCCTACAACAACATCAACGACACCGACGCGGCCTACGAATGCGTCGCCGAGTTCGATCCCCGGCGCACGGCGGCCTGCGTCATCGTCAAGCACGCCAATCCGTGCGGCGCCGCCGAGGGCGCGAGCCTCCTCGATGCCTATCGCAAGGCGCTGGCCTGCGATCCGGTGTCGGCCTTCGGCGGGATCGTGGCGGTGAACCGCAAGCTCGACGCCGACGCCGCGCGCGCCATCACCGACATCTTCACCGAGGTGATCATCGCACCCGACGCGAGCGAGGAAGCAATCGCCATTGTCGGCGCCAAGAAGAACCTTCGCTTGCTCGTTGCCGGCGGCCTGCCCGATCCGCGCGCGGGAGGCATGATCGTGAAATCGGTCGCCGGCGGCTTGCTCGTGCAATCCCGCGACAATGCCGTGGTCGACGACATGACGCTCAAGGTCGTGACCAAGCGGGCGCCCACCAACGCTGAGCTCACCGATCTCGCCTTTGCCTTCCGCGTCGCCAAGCACGTGAAATCGAACACCATCG
>Ga0318567_10000722_pt1 | contig 13317 bp, 17 predicted proteins | sample GRESIP088b5f20_FD_203691 | JGI IMG/M metagenome (GOLD analysis project Ga0318567, IMG submission 203691) | Tropical soil microbial communities from Luquillo Experimental Forest, Puerto Rico - GRE.SIPMG.088b5f20 | ecosystem: Environmental > Terrestrial > Soil > Tropical forest > Bulk soil...
ATTTCATCCAGATCAGCCGGGGCGTGATGCTGAAGGCGACACCCATCACCGCCCTATGGCAGCCGCTCGGGCTGCTGGCCTTGCTCGCCGTCGTCGTACTCGGCCTGGCCATCGTCCGGTTCCGCCGCGATCTCGCCCCGAGCACCCGCCGCGCGCAGCGCGGCGAGGCCCGGTCCGAGGAATCGGTCGCAGCATGACCGAGCCGGTGGCCTTCCGGTGAGCGGGAAAACCAGCGTGAGCTGGGGCCTGGAGGACGTGCGCGTCAGCTACGGCCGGCGGGTGGCCCTGCACGCGGTGACGGTGCCCGTCGACCCCGGCCGCGTCACGGTCGTGGTCGGCGGGGACGGGGCGGGCAAGTCGACCTGCCTCAAGGCCATGGTGGGGCTGCTGCAGCCCGAGGCCGGGACGGTGCGCCGCCCGGCCAAGGAGCACATCGGGTACGTGCCCTCCACCGCCGGGCTGTACGCGGACCTGACCGTCCAGGAGAACCTCGACTTCTCCGCCGTCGCCTACCGGCTGCCGGCCGGCCGGCGCGGCCCGAGGGAGGCGGAGATCCTCGAGCGCACCGGGCTCGCGCAGGCCCGCGACCGCCTCGGCGGACAGCTCTCCGGCGGCATGCAGCGCAAGCTGGCCGTCGGGCTGGCCTTGCTGCACTCACCTGAGCTGCTGGTCCTCGACGAGCCGACCACCGGCGTCGACCCGGTGAGCCGGATGGAGCTGTGGCGGCTCATCTCCGGCGCCGCCGCGCTGGGCACGGCCGTCGCCGTCGCCACGACGTACGTCAACGAGGCGGCCCGGGCCGCGTCGGTGGTGCTGCTCGAGGCCGGGAGGGTCCTCGCGAGCGGCTCGCCCGAGGCCATCCTGCGCAGCGTGCCCGGCGCGGTCGGCACGGCCCGGGGCGGCGGCACTGCCCGGCCTACCCCGCTGTCCTGGCGCCGCGGGCCGGACTGGCGGGTGTGGGCGCCCGCGGGGGACCTGCCGGCCGGCGCCACGAAGACTGACCCGGACTTCGAGGACGCCGTGGTCGTGGCCGAGCTGGCCGGAGAGCGGGGGAGGTAGCGCCGATGGATGTGCTCGCCGAGGCCCGCCAGGTCACCATGCGCTTCGGGGCGTTCACCGCCGTCGACGCGGCCGACCTGGCGATCACCGGGGGCGAGGTGGTCGGCCTGCTCGGGGCGAACGGCGCGGGCAAGACCACCCTGATCCGGCTGCTGCTCGGCCTGCTGGAGCCGAGCGACGGGATCGTCCGCCTGTTCGGCTCCGCTCCGTCGGCCGCCACCCGGCGGCGGGTGGGCTACGTGCCGCAGACGCTCGGCCTGTACGTGGACCTGACCGTGGCCGAGAACTGGAGCTTCACCACGGCGGCGTTCGGCTACGCCGGGACGGTGCTGCCAGAGACCATCGCCGCCTGGCGGGGCGAGCTGGTCGGGGCGCTGCCGCTCGGAGCGCAGCGCCAGGTGGCGTTCGCCGTGGCCCTGTCCCACCGCCCGGAGCTCCTGGTGCTCGACGAGCCGACGTCGGGCGTGGGCCCGCTCGGCGCGGCGCGCCTGTGGGAGCAGATCAGGCAGGCCGCCGACGGCGGGGCCGGCGTGCTCGTGACCACCCACAACATGGAGGAAGCGCAGGAGTGCGATCGTCTGGTCGTGATGGCGGACGGTAGGGTCGTGGCCCGCGGCACCACGGCCGAGATCATCGGCGGCCGCACGGTTGCCGAGGTCCGCTGTGACGACGCGGGCCGGGCCTTCGCCCTGCTCGATGCCGAGGGCTTCCCGGCCCAGCTAGAGGGCCGGAACGGCGTTCGCGTCGCCGGGCCGGCCGCGGCCATCGCCGACCTGCTGGCCAGCAAGGGGCTGACCGCGGCCGTCGACGTAGCCGGGGCCAACCTCGAGGAGGCGTTCGTGGCCATCGTCACGGATCCGGCATGACCGAGCCGAAGGGACGGACCGGCCGCCGCCCGGGAACCCCGGATACCCGTGAAGCCATCCTGACCGAAGCCCGTCGGCAGTTCGCGACCCGCGGCTACGACGCGACCTCGCTGCGCGGCATCGCCGCCGATGCCAAGGTCGACCCGGCCCTCCTGATCCACTACTTCGGGACCAAGGAAGGGCTGTTCACCGCGGCGACCGGGTTGCCCGCCCGCCTGTCCGACCTGTTCGCGGGGCTGGACGGCTCCGACGTGCACGAGTCGGCCGACGCCCTCGTCCGCGGGTACCTGCAGGTCGTGGACAGTGACCAGAGCCGTAACGCGATCCTGGCCCTGGTCCGCTCCGCGGTCTCCCAGGAGAAGGCCGCGGCCATGCTGCGCGAGTTCCTGACCGCGGAACTGCTGAGCGTCATCGCCGGGTGGACACAGGCCCCGAACGCGCCGCTGCGGGCCGCCCTGGTCGCCGCCCAGCTGGTCGGGATCGCGATGCTGCGCCACGTGGTCCGGGTGGAACCGGTCGTGCGGGCGAGCCCGGACGAGATCGTCGCCCTGGTGGCGCCCGTGATCGAGATGTACCTGAGCTGAGCCGGCTCGGGCGGCCCCTCAGCCAGCGGCGGGAGCCGCGGGAGGCGCGGTAGCCGCGGTAGCCGCGGTAGCCGACGCCGGAGCGGGCGGCAGCGGCGGCGTCTGGCCCGGGCTGGTCGACGCCTTGAGATTAGCCAGCCCCGCCGCGCTCCCGGCCATCTGCTTCAGCATGAAGTCGTGGTTGAGGTCCAGGACGGCCCTGGTCTCGGCGGCGATGACGGCGTTGCGGCTGAGGGTGAGCTCGTTGTCCTGCTGCTGCTCGCCGGACAGGGACCAGTTCGTGGACCCCTTCACCGTGTACACGCCGTCGACGATCACGATCTTCAGGTGCGAGATCGCGTTGTGCACCGAGCTGGTGCCGATGGCGATGCTGTTGCCGAACGCGTTGTTGGCCCACGTGGCCAGGATCTGCTTCTCGTGCGCCCCGGTGGACTGACTCCGGTCCAGGCTCATCTGCACGTAGACGCGCTGGTCGGCCAGCTTGGCCTGGATGATCTTGTTGAGCTGGTCGTCGTCGTAGCCGAACATGTTGACCACGATCGAGTGCTGGGCGCTGCCGATGACCGCGACCAGCAGGCCGTGCACGTTGTCGCGCGGAGCGAAGAAGGTCCGCTGGTCATCCGGGTAGCCATCCAGGAACCGGCCCTCCGCCTTGAACTGCGCCAGGTTGTCCCAGTTGAACGTCTCATCAGCCACTGCAGCCCCTTCGTACGCCTTCGGCCCTGTCGTTGCGCGCTCGCGCACGCCACCTGGTGTTTCCCCCGAGCCCCCGGCCAACCCCCCGGTGGCCGCCGCGACCCTGGAGGCCTGGCGTCGGCGGGTGGTCCGCTGGCGCGGTGTCGTGACCGCCCGCACCGGCGGGCTCGCCTGGAAGGAAGTGTCCCATGGCCGCCCCCGCCATCACGATCGAGCCCGACGAGCTGCTGGGGCTGACCGCGCTCGCCGAACTAGAACGGGCGGACGGGGCGAGGCGGACGTCGTGAGCACCGCGAAGACGCTGATGCACGGGGCGCTCGCGGCCAGGCTGACCGAACGCGGTCTGCCCTGGGCGCCGTCCCCGGAAGCGGCCCGGGAGCGCGCCGCCGAAGCCGGTCAGCCCGCTGGCGCCCTGCGCGAGCTCGCCAGGAACGATCTCGCCCGCAGGGCCGCAATCAGCGTCCTGGCCATCGCCGCGCTGGTCGTGCTGTGGGGGGGCTACGTCCGGGGATGGGCGTGGACCGGCTTCCGCGGCATGACGCTCTGGAATTGGTACGGGCTGCTCTTGTTCCCGCTGGCGGTGGCCTCCCTGAGGGCCCGGCCGTCCGGCCGCTCGTTCCGCCCCCGCTACAAGGCCGTCATCGTCCTCGCCGCTGCCGGGTGGGTCGTCACCGTCCTCGGCGGCTACCTGCTGGCGTGGGCCTGGACCGGGTACGCGGGCAACACGCTCTGGGACTGGCTGCAGATGCTGCTCCTGCCGCTGATGTTCCCGACCGTCCTGCTGCCGGCCGTGCTCCGCTGGGTCTCCGGCCACGGCCGGAAGGCGCCCAAGGCGGCCGCGAACCAGAGTCCGGCCAGGACGCGTTATAGCGGTGACATGTACGACAAGGTCCAGGTTGGCCTGGGCTGACGGGGAATGAGGCGGGGGAAATGTCGACCCAGGCTGCCACGCAGGCACCCCAGCCGCGGAAGGGCTGCGCCTCGGGCCTGTGGCTCATGATCAAGCTGCCGTTCATGTTCCTGCGGACCATACCGCGGATCGGGGAAATCGTCCGGCATGAGGCGGCCACCACCACGGGGGAACGGGCCCAGGCCTCCTACGAGCAGCTCACGCCCGCCGCCAACCCGGACGCGGTGGCGGCCGTGCTCGCCACGGTCAGGTCGCGGGACCCGGGCTTCGACCTTGACGCGACGACGAGAGCGGTCGTGCGGGCGCGCGCGGTCGTGAACCAGGCGCGCCAGTCGGGCGATGCCTCGGCCGCCCGCCAGGTCATGTCCCAGGGCCTGTGGAGTGTCTTCGCCATCCTCCTGCACAGGGGCGCCGCGCGCGGCCTGCGCCGCGAGGAGAAGTCCGGGGTGGTATCGGCCAGGCAGCTCGACTGGGAGTTCGTGCGGCCCGCCGGCCACAGGACCGACCCGGAAGCGGTCTTGCTGCCCAGGACCTGCGCGAGCTGCGGCGGGCCGTACCGCAGCGAGTTCGACGACGCCTGTCCCTACTGCCACGCCCCCCGGACCGACTCGCAGGCCGGCTGGCGCCTGGACCGCAACTACCTGGTCGTAGACTCCGGCGGCCGGTAACCGGCGCTGGCCGCCTGGTCCATGGTCTTCTCGAACCAGTGGTGGGCATAGGGCTCGTCGTTGAACGCGGGCACTTCGCGGTAGCCGGAGTCCCGGTACAGGCCGATCGCCTCGTCCAGGGCGTGGTTGGTCTCCAGCCGCAGGATGCGGACCCCGCAGGCCGCCGCGCGTGCCTCAAGCTCGGCCAGGAGCCGGCGGCCGAGCCCGAGCCCGCGCCGCTCCGCGGAGACCCACATCCGCTTGAGCTCGGCAGGCTCGTCACCGTGGAACTTCAGCGCGCCGCACCCGACGGGCTCCCCGTGCAGGGTGGCGACCAGCAGCAGGCCCGCGGGCGGGGTCAGCTCTGCCTCGTCGGCGGAGATGCTCAGGGCGGGATCGAAGCCGCGGTCGAAGCGGCGGGACAGCTCGCTGAAGTAGGCCCGCAGGCACGAGCGCGCGTCCGGGTGCCGCGGGTCGCACGCGGTGACCTGGACCGCCGAGGCCACCAGGAGCCGCTCGACCTCGGCCATGGCCGCGATCAGCCGGCCCCGCTGCCGCGCGCTGAGCGGCCGCAGGATGGCCGCGGCCGCATCATCGGAGCGCCGGTCGAGCATCGCCCGCTCGGCCAGCCCCGCGCCGGTGAGGCGCGCGATCCGCACCCGCCCGTCGGCCCGGCTCGGCTTCACCACGACCAGCCCGTCTCTCTCCAGCGCTCGCAGCAGCCGGCTCAGGTACCCCGAGTCCAGGTCAAGCCGCGACCGCAGCAGCCGGATGTCGCAGCCGTCCGGGCCGATCTCCCACAGCAGGCGCGCCTGCCCGAGGGGCCGGTCGCGGGACAGGAACTCGTCGTTGAGGGCGCCGATCCGCTGGGTGACGGTCCGGTTGAAGCTCCGGACCTGGCCGATCAGGCCCGGATCCATTGCCTGGCCGCTGGCCACGCTCGCATCCATGCCCTGGCCACCCGCCCGGCTCGCATCGATCTGCTGACCGGCTGCCCCGTGCCCATGCATTCTCTGACTATAGTCAGAGAAATCTGCAGCCGCCAGGGGTCCCCGGAGCGGCCGGGCCCGGCCCGCCTAGTCTGTTGCTCACCCGGGCGGGCGCCCGCGGAGGAAGGGGCGAGCACATGCCGGCGATAGGCAGCTATCTGGACTCTTCAGGGCGGGATGACGTGCTGGGCGGCGGCGCGCGGAAGATCCCGGTCAGTACGCCCAAGGGCGAGTTCAAGGTGTGGGTGAAGCGGATCGGCAACAACCCGGGCCTGCGGGTCCTGTTGCTGCACGGCGGGCCGGGAATGACGCATGAGTATCTGGAGGCCTGCGACAGCTACCTGCCCGGCGCCGGCGTGGAGTACTACTACTACGACCAGCTCGGCTCGGGCTTCAGCGACCATCCCGACGAGCCGTCCCTGTGGGAGGTCGACCGCTTCGTCGACGAGGTCGAACAGGTTCGCACCGCGCTGGGCCTGGACTCCGGCAACTTCGTGCTATTCGGGCAGTCGTGGGGCGGGATCCTGGCCATCGAGTACGCGCTGCGTTACCAGCAGCACCTGCGCGGCCTGGTCATCTCCAACATGATGGCCAGCGTCCCGGCCTACAACGCCTACGCCGAGCAGGTGCTGATGCCGAAGATGGACCAGGCGGCTCTGGCGGAGATCAAGGCGTTCGAGGCCAAGGGCGACACCGACAACCCGCGGTACATGGAACTGCTGGTCGAGCAGCACTACATCCATCACGTGGTGCGCATGCCGGTCGCCGACTGGCCCGACCCGGTGCAGCGCGGCCTGGCCCACGTCAACCCGGCCATCTACGTGTCGATGCAGGGCCCCAGCGAGCTCGGCATCAGCGCCGACGCCAAGCTCGCCCACTGGGACCGGACCACGGAGCTGGCCTCGATCGAGGTGCCGACCCTGGTGATCGGCGCCGAGCACGACACGATGGACCCGGCCCACATGGAGATGATGGCCGCCCGGCTGCCGGCCGGCCGCTACCTGTACTGCCCGGACGGCAGCCACCTGGCCATGTACGACGACCAGCAGACGTACTTCGCCGGGCTCATCGATTTCCTGCTCGGCCGGGCCGGCTAGCGCCCGGGCGGCGGTCAGCTTTCGGCCAGGGGCAGCTCGGCGACGGCGTGCCAGCTGCCCGGCTCACGGGTGCCGGTCATCAGCCACACGTGGCTGATGACGGCCCGGACCGGCAGCGCGCCCAGGACGTCCGCCTCCGCGGCCCGCAGGTCCGCGACGCCGCCGGGCGGGCGGTCGCCGACGGTCAGATGCGGGATCACATCGCTGACCGTCATTCCGCCGTAAGGCGGGTACCCGGGAAAGGCGGCCGTCACCGCGCCGATCAGTGCCCGGAACGGCCCATCGGGGACGGGGGCGAGCCAGAGCACTTCCTCCCCGAACCACGCGGTCCGGGGGAACCCGCAGCCGAAGGAGCTCACCGACCCGACCGCGGCCGCGAGAACCTCGATCGTGGCCGCGGTGATCTCCGGCGGCGCCACGAACGGGTACAGGACCGTGACGTGCGCGGGCACCCCCTCCGCCGCGGCACGGTCGAGCCGGGCGCGGTGCCGGCTGACGACAGGCTCGGCCTCCGGCACCGGGACCAGGACCGCGCTCTCCCCGGCCATCATGGCCTCCCTTCGCCCCGATCCATCGCTGACATCCTCCCCGGAAACTCCCGGCTGTCACCGCGGTGGCATCATCGGGCCATGGTCGCGATCGAAGTCGTGCGCGGCGACATCACCCGCGAGAACGTGGACGCCATCGTCACGGCCGCGAACCAGTCCCTGCGGGGCGGCGGCGGGGTGGACGGGGCCATCCACCGGGCAGCGGGCCGGCGCCTGGCCGAGGCGGGCGGCGCGATAGGGCCGTGCCAGCCGGGCGATGCCATGGCCACGCCGGCCTTCGACCTCGATCCGCCGGTCCGGCACATCATCCACGCGGTCGGGCCGGTCTGGGCCGGCGGCGGCCATGGTGAGGCCGAGGTGCTGGCCTCGTGCTACCGGCGCAGCCTGGAGGTGGCCGACCAGGTGCAGGCCCGCAGCGTCGCGTTCCCGGCCATCGCCACCGGCGTCTACGGGTTCCCGCCGGACCAGGCCGCGCAGATCGCGGTGGCGACCGTCAGGTCCGCGCCCACCGCTGTGCAGCGGGTTCGCCTGGTGGCCTTCGACGAGGACACGTTCAACCTGCTCACGGCGGCCCTTGGCCGGTAACTCAGGTGGCCGGCGTATCCCTCCAGAGCGCGACGAGCTGCGCCGGGCTGATGTTGCCGCCGCTGCAGACGACCGCCACCTTCCGGCCGGCGAACCGCCCGGGGTCGCCCAGCACGGCGGCGAGCGCGGCCGCGCCGGCCGGCTCGACCAGGTTGCGCGTCTTCTCGATCATCACCCGCGTGGCGTTCCGCAGCGCGTCGTCGGAGACCAGGACGAAGTCGCTGAGCCGCTCCCGCAGGATCCGCTGCGGGAGCTCGAACGCGGTCCGGGTCGCCAGCCCTTCCGCGAACGTGCTCGTAGCGTCCTCGACGAGCGCGCCGGCCTGCCAGGACCGGTAGGCGGCCGGCGCCGCCTCGGACTGCACGCCGATGACCTCGATCGACCCGCGGACGGCGCCGGCCACGATGCAGGCGCCCGAGGCCCCGCTGCCCCCGCCCACCGGCACGATGATCACTTCGGTGTCCGGCTGCGCCTCGAGGATCTCGAGGGTGTAGGTGGCCACGCCCGCGATCAGGGCCGGCTCGTTCCCGGAGTGGATGTAGCGGTAGCCCTGCTCGGCGGCCTGCTTCTCGCAGTACTCGCGGGCGTCGTCGAAATCACGGCCGTGGAAGACCACCTCGGCACCGAGGGCGCGCATCGACTCCACCTTCACCGGGTTGGCCTGCTCCGGCGTGCACACGATCGCCCGCACGCCGAACAGGTCGGCCGCGTAGGCCACCGACTGGCCGTGGTTGCCGGTCGAGGCGGTGATGACGCCTTGGCGCCGCTCGGCCGCGCTCAGCTGGCTGACCAGGTTCACGCCGCCACGGACCTTGAACGCCCCCACCGGCTGGTGATTCTCGTGCTTGACCCGCAGCCGCGCGCCGGTCAGCGCGTCGAGCGCGGGATAGCGGTACAGCGGGGTCGGCCGCAGGTACGGGGCGATGCGCTCGCGCGCCGCGAGCACGTCGGCGAGGTCCGGGGGAGCGGAGGCGGTCATGGCAGCGACCGGAGGAAGGCCAGCAGGGCGGCGTTGACCTGGTCCGGGTGGCTCATGTTGGCGGCGTGCGAGCCGCCGTCCACCGCGACCAGCTCCACCGGGCCGGCCAGCCCGTCGCGCACCGCCTCGGCCTTGGCCATGGGGATGGCCGCGTCGGCGGTGCCGTGCAGGATCAGCGTGGGAACGCTGATCTCGGCCAGCCGTCCGGTGATGTCATCGCGGTCCATCAGGCAGCGGAACGAGTGCGTTAGCCCGTCCCGGTCGAGCTTCGCCCACTTGGCAAACCACGGCTGCGGGTCGACCGTGCCCAGGATGATCGAGGCCACGACCTCCTGCACCGGTTCCGGGCCATGCGCCATCCAGGTCTCTTCCAGTTGCTCGTAGCCCGGCGCCACCGCCGGGTCCTCCTTACCCGCCTGGGTGTCGATGAGCACGAGCGCGCGCACCCGCTCGGGGGCCAGCAGCGCCGCGCGCAGGCTGAGGAACCCGCCCTGGGACATGCCGCCGAGCACCGCCCGGGACAGGCCGAGGTGGTCCAGCAGCCCGAGCACGTCGCGGGCGGAGTCCCAGTACGAGAACGGCCCGTCCGCCCTGGTGTCGCCGAAGCCGCGCTCATCCCAGGTGATGACCCGGAACTCCGGGGCCAGCGCGGCGACCTGGGGATCGAACATCGTGTGATCCATCAGGTAACCGTGGCTGAGCACGACGGCCGGGCCGCTGCCCCCGCTGTCGGCGTAGGTGATGTCCGTCCCGTTGACCTTGACTGTCAGCATGAACGACAAGCTATCGCCGCGGTGGCGCGCCGGGAAGGCCCGGCGCGGGAGGCGGGTTAGGCCGAGGCGGGGAAGGCTCGGGTGCGGGCGGGAAGGACGGCGCGGGCGCCGGGTCAGCCGTTCTGCTCGTAGGCCGCGTGCAGGAGGTTCAGCACCTCGTCGTCTACTTCCGCCGGGCTGCGCAGCGACAGCTTGTGCGTGGCCTGTCCCGGCCCGGCCGACGGCTGGAGGCGGGGCGAGTCCGGCGGATCGGTGAAGCGCAGGCCCACGTCCACCCGGTCGCGGGTGGCGGCGGCGACCGCCGCGAACTGTCGGCCGCGCACGAACGGCGTGTAGCTGTCGCGGCCCTCGATGCTCACGTCGTCGCCGAACCCGGTGATGGCCGCGGCCAGGGCGTCATAGACCGGACGCAGGGCCGCCTTGGCCCCGGCGTACTGATTGTCGACGTACTCGGCGGCGGAAGGCCTGGTCCAGCCGGCTTCCCGGGCCGCGGCGTCGGCGATGGCCCACTGGCTGTTCTGCGGCACGCCGTGCTCGGCCCGCAGCCACCTGCGCACCGCTGCCTGGTCGAGCGGGTCGATCCCCGAGGCCCGGACCAGGGCCAGCCACTCGTCCAGCGACCGGCCGGTGCGCGCGGCCAGGGACTCGCTCACCGCGGTCATCATCTCGTCCGGCGTCGGCGCCATCCCCGCAGCCTAACGGGACTACCGGGTCACCGGTATCCTCCGGCCGGTCACCGACATGGGACGTATCCGGATCCAGAACGGGGGGTCCGCGGCGGCGGCCCACGGATGCAGGCCCAGCCGGGCGAGCCGCTCGATCTGGGCGTGCTCGTACACCGCTTCCGCGCGGCCGCTGATCACGACGCTCCACCCGGACCGGGTCTGCGGGTCGTAGTCGTCGGCCTCGAACGCGACCAGGTCGTGCTCGGCGGCCGCGGACAGCTTGGACCCGCGGGCGGTTCGGAAGACCACGTCCTGCCCGTCGACGGCGTGGTTGATCGGCAGGACCACCACCTCGCCGTCGGCGTGGAAGCCGACCCTCCCCACCGGAACCGAGGCCAGCCGCTGCAGGCAGTCGTCCAGGGGCAGGACCTCCAGTCCCGCGTGATCCGTCGGTAGCTCTGGCACGGCACCTCCCGGCGGTCGGACCGGCTGGTCGCGGCATCGCAGGCCCGGGCGTGGCGGCCGCCGGTTCCTGCCTCCCACCATGCGCGCCGGGGTCGGTGCCCGCAGCGGGCCGAGGTCCCCGACGGCCGGGCCTTTCGGCCCCAGCGGCGATAGTGCCCTCAGGCGTCAGGGCGCGATCGCCACCGCGTCTCGATCCGGCCGTAGCGCATGCGCCCGGCCAGCCAGACGCGCAGGATGACCGGCGCGTCGGGCTCGGGACCCGGGTAGATGTCGATGTCGGTGTAGCGCACGCGGAGCGTGTCGGCGTCCACGACCACACCCGGCCGGGTCACCAGGACCAGGGATCCGCCGCGCATGTGCATGTCGATGCGCAGCGTGTCGTACATGATCACCGCGTCGGTGAAGTCGAGCGTCACGTCGCACCACGACGCGCGCAGCCCCAGCCGCCGCGGAACCATCCAGCGGTCGGCACGCCGGACCGAACCGCCGCGCTGGTCGATCCATATCACGTCCTCAGCCTGCGGCGGGGCCGCGACCGGCCGGGTCGGCCCGGCTGGTCCCACCCCCAGGTCGGCGGTGAGCACGGCCAGCTCGCCGAGCGTACGCGAGGACAGGGCGGTGGCCATGCGCTCGTCGAACTCGTCGACGGTCAGCCGGCCGTCCGCCGCGGCGTCGCGCAGCACGTCCACGACCCGGTCCCGGTCGGCGTCGGAGGCCCGCACCTCGGGGGCCGCGCCGGCTCCGGAAGGCTCGCCAGCTGGCGGCACGTCTGTCGGCATATCCTCTCCCGTCCTGTCCGCGGCTCGGGCCGGAGCGCCGGTAAGCACCGGCGAACCGACGCTACCTCGCAGCGTCCCGGCCGGGCCAGGTCGGTAGGCTCAGGCGGCGTGGCCATTCCGCTCCCCGAAGACGTCAGGGAACTGCTCGCCGCGCCCAACTACGTGCACCTGTCGACCCTGCGGGCCGACGGCTCGCCGCGCAACTGGGTGGTCTGGGCCGGGCTCGAGGGCGACCGCATCCTCGTCTGCACCGGCGAGACCACGCTGAAGGCCAGGGACATGCACCGTGACCCGAGGGTCGCGCTGTCCATCACCGACCTGGCTAACCCGTACCGCATGGCGGCGGTCCAGGGCCGGGTGGTCGAGGTACGGCCGGATGAGGACGGCGCGTACATGAACCCGATCTCGGTCAAGTACACCGGCGCGCCGTTCCCGAGCCTCGGCCCGGGCCGGGTGTGCTTCGTGATCGCGGCCGAGAAGGCCGGCCAGCGCACCCTCGGCTTCGTCCACCGGCCCGGGTAACGGTGAAGCTCGCGCTGGTCGTCCGGACCGATCTCGGCATGGGACGCGGCAAGATCGCCGCGCAGGTCGCCCACGCGGCCGTCACCGCGGTCCTGATCAGCCGCGAGGCCGACGTGGCCGCCTGGCTCGGCGAGGGGCAGCCCAAGGTGGTGCTCAAGGTCCCGACCGGCGAGGAACTGCTGGACCTGGCCCGGCAGGCCCTGGCCGACGGGCTGGTCGTGGAGGTCGTGCACGACGCGGGCCGCACCCAGGTGGCGCCCGGCACCGCGACCTGCTGCGCGATCGGGCCCGCGGACAGCGAGCGGGTCGACCGGGTGACCGCGGGCCTGCCGCTGCTGTGAGCCCGCCGGGTCAGGCGCGGCGCAGGGTGAGGCCGAGGGAGGCGAACTGCTCGAACGGCCGGTGATACCCGCGCTCGATGTGGTGGATGCCGTGCAGTGAGGAGGGCTGGTCGGCGACGGCGGCGGCCAGCACGGCGGAGAACCCGGCACGCACGTCGGGCAGCGTGACCTCCGCGCCGCGCAGCTTGGACACGCCCCGGATCACCGCGGAGTGCGCGGCGTTGGTGTCCTGGAAGCGGCACGCGGCCCCGCCCAGGCACGCCGCGAACACCTCGATCTCGCAGCCCATCTTCTGCAGCGCCGGGACGTAGACGAGCCGGTTCTCGAACACGGTCTCGTGCAGCACCGACATCCCGTCGGCCTGGGTGAACAGCACCATCAGCGGCTGCTGCCAGTCGGTCATGAACCCGGGGTGGGTGTCGGTGTGCACCGCGGCCGACCGCAGGCCGCCGGGCGCCGACGCAGTGATCCACTCGTCGGTGATCTCGAACCGGGCGCCCATCCGGGCCAGCGTGGTGATCGCGGTGACCAGCCGGTCCTGCGGGCAGCCGTGCACGCGGACCTCGCCGCCGGTGATCAGCCCGGCCACCAGGTAGGAGAACGCCTCCAGCCGGTCACCGAACAGCCGGGCCGAGGCACCGCGCAGCCGCGGCACGCCCTCGATGACGATCCGCCGGTCCGGGCTGAGCTCGATGTGCGCGCCCATCCGCTGCAGGAACAGCGCGAGCTCCACCACCTCGGGCTCGGTGGCGGCGCCGCGCAGCACGGTCTTGCCCTCGGCCAGCACGGCGGATAGCAGCACGGTCTCGGTC
>Ga0318567_10000727_pt1 | contig 13294 bp, 9 predicted proteins | sample GRESIP088b5f20_FD_203691 | JGI IMG/M metagenome (GOLD analysis project Ga0318567, IMG submission 203691) | Tropical soil microbial communities from Luquillo Experimental Forest, Puerto Rico - GRE.SIPMG.088b5f20 | ecosystem: Environmental > Terrestrial > Soil > Tropical forest > Bulk soil...
ATCGCGCTGCCGCCGTTGACGCTAATCACCTGGCCAGTGACAAACGCCGCCTCCGGCAATGCCAAATACCCCACCATCGAGGCGACTTCCTCGATTTCGCCCACGCGGCCCACCGGAATGACGTCCACGAATTGCTGGGCGAGCTTGGGGTTCGATTTCTTCACCTTCGCCCAAACCTCCGTATTCACCGCACAAGGGGCCACCGTGTTGACGGTAATGCCGTTCAGTGCGAACTCGCGCGCCAACCCTGTCGTTAGTGCATGCATGCCGCCTTTCGCTGCGTTGTACCCGGCATGATTCGGTAGGCCGTTGCGCACCGAGTCGGCTCCGATGTTGATAATCCGGCCGTACTTGGCGGTGACCATGTCTGGCAGAAAAATCCGGCTGCACCAGATAACGGTCCACAGATTTCGGTCAATGGTCGCCTTGAGCGTTTCTGGCGTGTGCTCCAGGAACGGGCGAATCACACCACCGCCTGCGCAGTTGACTAGAATTTGCGCCGGACCGAATTTCCGGGTGACAGCACGGTGCAGCGACTGCGCGCCGCGCTCCTTCGAAAGGTCTCCCGCATGCACCGCAATCGACTTGCCATATAATTCGGCGAGGCGATCGCGAGCGGCTGACAATCCTTCGCGGTCAATGTCCGACGCCATAACCTTTGCACCGAGCTGCAGCAACCGCTCGACGATGCCGGCCCCGATGCCATGGGCACCACCGCTGACCACCGCCACCTGCCCTTCCAAATTTGTCTGTTTCTTCTTCATGTCGCTCAACCAATCACCTTCTGCATCTTGGTAGTTGTCTCAACCGCATCCCTTTCGATGGCGCCGCTGCGGCCGAATTGGCCATCGGGAACCGCACCCCAGATATCGAGCGACTCGGGCACTGGCTCAAGGTAGCGCGGCGGCCTTGCACCGTGCTCTGCGAATTCCTCCATGCCGAAGCTGTACTCAACGGTGATGCCGTCTGGGTCAAGAAAATAGAAAAACACGCTATCGGAAGGCGGATGCCTGCCCGGACCAAACACCACCTTCACGTCGTGCTTCTTGATCCGGTAAAGTGCTTTGCCGATGTCGTCAATGTCCGTGACCATAAAATTGACGTGATGGAAATGACTGCTGCTCGCCGGCCCGACCGCGAACGTGTGATGGAACGGATTTGGATGGCAACGCATGAACACGATGCGATCCTCAATCAGATCAGAAATTCGGAATCCGAAGTCACGCACAAGCGAATCGCGGCTCGCTTCGAAATTCTCGGCACCAATCACCACATGCCCGATGCGTGCAATCTTTGCGACCGTCGGAACGAACGGTTTGCTCATATGCAGGTTTCCGGCAAATAGCTCGAACAGCAGGCCGCTGTGACGTTCCCGCACACGAAAGCCCAGCCCCTGTTTCATCTGCCGGGCTTCCTCCTTCGGCACCCAGACCGGCATCATGTCGAGCCTCTCGAAATGGTCGAAGGCGGCCCGTACGTCGCTTTCTTGCTCCAGCTCGAAGCCGATGCGCTTCAGACCGTGCTCGTCTGCTTGGCAAAGCAAAATGTTGTGATGATCCCGGCTGCATCGAAGGTATGCAACATCGGCATCCAACTGCACGACCTCAAGGCCGACGATATCCTCGTAGAACGCCACCGACCGACCGAGGTTGGAAACATTGATTGCGGCATAGCCGAGCTTCTTGTAGCGAAAGGGAAGCGTAATATCCATAGTTGGCCTCGCTCGGGGTATGTCAGATCACCAGCCCATACGGACGGAGCACCGCCCGAACACTTGAAACTGAAGACTCATCTCACACCCCATAAACTTCGTCTCGTTTTCCGTGGTCTTGTCCTCGTGACTCGACCACGCGCTCATAGCGCACAATTGCGTAGTGGGCTACCCAGATCAGCAAGCCGCTGCGGGTCCACGCAGCTTCCCTGCATCACCCAGCGGCGCGCGACCGCCATATCCTTGGGCGAATTGACGCTTGAACAACCAATTACACGATCGTTGTCGTCCAACCAGAAAATGCTGAAGGCGTCGGCGGTTTCGTCACCACGAATGACGCGCTTCCCGTGCGTCGCATTGCCAACGACCTGAAGGTTGATCTGCCCCTGGTCGGACCAGAACCAGGTCGGGGCCTTGTAGGGAAAAGACTCGTCAAGCAAATTCCTGACGACGTTCAGGGCATGATCCTGAGCGTTCGCCCAGGTTTCGACTCGCCCGAACCCTGCTACATTCGGTTGGGACGCCACGTCACCAGTGGCAAAAATGCCCTCAATGGCGGTGCGGCCGCATGCATCAACTCGCACCCCGGCACTGTCAGTTATGCCGAGTTCGTCGAATCCGGCCACGTTCGGCACTACCCCGATCCCGACCAACACACTTTGTGCCGCAACGGTTCTGCCATCAGACAGCTTGAGATGCCCGTCCGAAAGCAATTCCGTCACATGTACCCCGTAGCAGATGTCAATGCCATTGCTGCGATGCGCCCGATCAAGGTAACGGGAGACAACCTCATCCACACTTCGCGACATCAACCGATCGGCCGCCTCTACCACTGTCACCTGGCAGCCCAACGCGCGTGCGGCCGCCGCAACCTCAAGGCCAATCACACCGCCACCCACGATCGCAATGGCCTTGCCAGCTTCCAAGTCCGATCGCAGACTTTCTGCATCGCCGACCGTGCGTAGACAGCGCACCCCATCCGCGTCGTGAAATGCACCAGCCAGCTGACGCGGCTTGACGCCAGTCGCAATGACCAGCCGATCGAAAGCAATCTCGCGTCCGTTGTCCAGCACAATCTGACGGCTATTCGGGTTCACGTTGACGACCCTATGACCAAGGATCAGCTGAATTCGCTGATGCTCATAATCGGCCTGAGTCTTGATTGACCGAGGCTCGGTCCGTTCACGCTGCAGCATTTCCTTCGACAGCTGCGGCCGCTCATAGGGTAGATGTGCCTCCTCGCCAACCAGCGTGACCTCGCCTTCGAATCCGCCGCGACGCAAGCCAAAAGCCACCGTCGCCCCTGCCTGGCCGGCACCTACGATAACGATCCGTTTGATACCTTCGTTCATTCCGGTTCCAATTACCCGATCAATGTTAAAAACAGACTGTCCTGTCTGTTTCTACACAATTGTTATGCGGTTACGCGCGACTGTCAACGTGGAACGCTTTATTTTTTTGTTGCGCTGCAGCAGTTTTCTGCGTGTGCTGGCTCGATGGGCGCGACGAGGTGCAGATGACGCTGCCGCCCTCCTCATCGATCGCCCCAACGCATCGTCGATCTATTCGGCATGTTCGCATTGGCCTGTTCGGCTCGCCGCGCCTACGCTGAGTCTCGACAGTTGACTGCCACTGGCGACGCAGCAAACACCGGCGAGTTTTGTCACCTGCGTCAACTGCGCCACCAATGATGGACGCTCAAACAACGTCGAAAGTGCTGTCCAACCGTTTCCGGATTGCTCGTCGTCCCGTGAGTCTCCCTAGAACCGCTTCGTAAACGCAATGGCCGCGGCGATTTGCGAATGCCTCACCTTGATTGGAGCACTTGTGTCCGGAGGGCCACCATTGGTCAACGTCTTGGGAAGCCCGTACGCCAGCGCAACATCAAGGACCGCGTCGTGACCGAACGCGTATGAGGCACCAGCCGTGACATTGGTTGTTGGCGTCGATGGGATGACAGCCAACAATCCGCCACTCGGAGTCGCCTCTTGGGCGTAATGAAAGCCCGTCCGGAAGGTCCAGTTAGCGTTGTATCGGTACTGTGCCCCGATAGAAAACACGTTGATATCCCGGTAGTTCAGGGGTATCGCGAGGTTAAGCGTCTGCCCGGAACCATCCTGTGTAAATCCGACCCGGATGTCCTTCATCGCATCGCGCCAGAACACGCGCTGGTAGTCCGCGGCAACCAAGAGGCGATCCGAAAACTCGTGACTGACGCCGAGCGTCAGCGACGCGGGCATCTGAAAATTTTTCAGTCGCACAGTGCCGTTCAACGGAATATTGCCTGCAACAGCGCTCACCGCAGTCAGTGTCGAGCGCCCGGACAGATCACCGACGGCTGTTTTGAACTGGTAAGCTAAGCCCAGCCTTGTTTTCGGGGTAACTTGATAAGTCAAGCCGAGCTTCCCACCTATCCCCCATGCATCCGCCGCCCCACCAGCGAGCTTGCCGTTGTTGAACTGGATGTAGCCGCCAGAAAGCTGCGGCACATTCATTAACGACGAAAGCAGTCCGCCCGAAGCACGTCCTTGCGCCGCCAGCGTGCCGATCTGCGACGCATCGAGCAACATGCCCAAATTCACTGACGTCCAGACGACATCCAGCGAGCCGCCAACCGTCAACTTATCAGTTGCCTGGTATGCAACTGAAAACGGAATTTGCGCAACGAGGAGTCTGGAAAAATTGTCCAGCCCAGTGTTGACGTTGTTCGTAGACGTGCGGGAAAGAAAACTACCTGAGCCAAACTGCGTCCCGACACCGTCCGCCGAAAACGCACCGACACCGAACGCATAGCGATCGTGGCGCCAGACGAAAGAAAACTCCGGCCCGAAGTATGGGCCATTGTTTCTGCCGCGACTATGTGATTCGGCGGTTTCCCCCGTCGCCTCGTTCGTTACCTTGAGACCAGCCGTGATAATGTCCGCGCCAAGCAGGAAATAGCTCCCGTCACGCATCAACGTAAGCGTCGCGGGATTTGCCGCCACGCCTGCCGGCCCGATGTCGTAGGCCGCAGCCGCGCCGCCCATGCCGAGAGAGACAGGGCCGTGACCAATCAGATTGAACGCATCCGTCGCCCACACTTTCTCGCCACATAACATAGCCGTGAGGCACCCTGTCGCCAAAGCAACATATTTCTTCTTTATCAATTGTCCCCTCCGATTCCTCGGCTTTTTTGCCGAGATTGGAAATTACCGATCTCTGCTGTCAGTAAACTTGTCGTAAAACACTCTGTTAACAGGGATACCATGTCGTGCAAGCGTGGTTATCGCTGCATCGATCATGAGGGGCGGTCCACACAGGTAGCCCTCCGCGCCATCACACGCGCCGCCTGCGATGTGGTCGGTAACCAGACCTCGTGCGCCGCGCCAGTCACTGTCGACTGGCTCATGCGACAACACCGGAATGAAGCGAAATTCGCCTTGCCAGTTGTTGGCAATATCCTGGATGGCGTCCAGCTGGTACAGATCCGCCTGGGTCCGAGCACCAAACAAAAGCGTACAGTCCCGCTTGATGCGGTTGACTCTGGCGTATTCGAGCATGCTCATTAGCGGAGCTAATCCGCTACCGCCTGCAACACACACCATAGGGGCATCCCCCGAGCGGAGATGAAACGTTCCCAAAGGTGCTTCCATCTCAATCTGCATCCCATTCAACTCACCATTGAAGAGCGTCTCGGTGAACTCGCCTCCCGGAACTTTGCGAATATAGAAGTCAACCGTGGTCCTGCCTTTGCGCTGCGGTGCGTTTGCAAAGGAGTAGGACCGGGCTCGGCTGGCACCAGCCTTGTGCAAGTTTGCGTACTGGCCAGCAGCATAGTTGACGGGACGATCCGTCTTTACCGTCACCTTGAGGATGTCATGTGTGAGCGACTCAGTCGCGACAATGTTCGCAACATACTTCTGCGCCGGAATAAGACATGTAGTCGCCGGTTCGATCTCCACGACTGTCAGCTCATCACGGGGAAAGGCTTGACAGGCAAGAATGTACCCTGCCTCCAGCTCCTCCTTGGATAGCGTGTAGCCAAATGGCGTTGCCTCCCGAACTCGACCTTCTTTCAACCGGGTCTTGCATGACGCGCATGTGCCAACTGTGCAATCGTGCGGATAGGCGATACCGTTGGCCAACGCGGCCTCAAGCAGCGTCTGACCTTGCCCTAACTCAATCGTCACATCTTGCGGAAGGATTCGAAGTTGTTTCGGCTTCGAATTTCCGAAGACAGATTTCAGAAAATTTCGCATCTCTCACCACACAAAGTTGCGTGCCGTTCATGCTGGGCGTCGAAACGCCTGCCTAGTCAGCACGGCCACTACGACTACGGAAACGACGGCGAATACCAAGGCTGGCGCCAACCCGATTAGGGACGCAAAGCTCGCGCCCCCCAGCCTATTGCTGCCAAAGGTGAGCGCCCGATTAGGGGCGAACAGGGCAGCCGCATAAAAGAGCGTATTGGCCCAACCGATGCCCACGGCAAACCAGCCGATACGCCGCTCGTCTCGATAGTCAAACGCCAACACCGGCAACATGAGCGCCACCAGTACGATTAGGAAAGCGTTGAGCAATTGCCCCATATGGAAGCGAACCCACGCGCCGCTGCTGCCGGGCAAGGCTATCGGGAAGAGTTTTCCCGGCCATGCTTCCAAGCCTCCAATCAGACTGATCAGCAATCCAATCCCCGCAAGCAGGCCGATTAGAAGGATTAGCATCCCGTGGCCAATCATGCGTCGCTGGAGATCTCTGGTCGGGTTAGGCCCGAGGTCTGCAAGAACTCTCATATCAGTCTCCCGTCGCCCCACCTCTCAACCGTTTGCCAATGTGGTCGCGTCCGGTCGCTGCGGCCTGCGGGGCGGCTCGTCGAACCAGTTGTCCCAGCCTGCATTCTGATTCTGTTCCATCGCGAGCCGGCGTTCCGCCGGCGAAGCAAACTCGTTATCCCAGCGACGCAGAGCCGGCTTGATGATTCGGCTATACCAAAGTGAAGGAATGAAGCCCGAAAGAAAGCAGACAATGATGCTCGGCATGATGATCGCCTGCCTATCCGGCACCAACTTGTAGTACGGGATATAGGAATTCAGGTGGTGATCAGCGTGGTTGGTGATCTCGAACGCGTACAGGCGGGACAGCGTACCGTAGTGGTTCCACACATGCCGTTTCTCGATCGGTGAGCCCACCACACGAATTTGACCAAAGTGCTGGTAGTAGTTGAACGCCTCGACCCAAAAACGCGCGATTACCATCGCGATTAGAGACAGCCCGGCCGCCTTCCAACCACCGATCGCATATAAGACGCCCAGGAATACGGCGACTGCCAGGATCGCGCGCCAGAGCGAGTGCCGAATCGACCAACGCGAATAGCCGCGCTTTTCCAGCGTGTCCGAATCCAGCTTCAATTCCAGGCGGGTAGACTCCCACATGGATTGGGCGACGAATCGGTAGAGGCTCGTACCTCGACGGGCCGTATCGCAATCCTCCGCAGTTCCGACATCGCGATGATGGCCGACCACGTGTACCTCCATGCGCATCGTGTCGAGGAACGCGATCTGCCCGTAGCGACCGGTGAAGCGTGCGAGGCGCCCGCGCGAGTGATACAGCTCATGGGTCGCAGGCACTCCGGGCACGACCGACAGCCAAGCTAGTCCCGCCACTCCGGCCGCGATCTGCAACGCGGTCAGATTGTGATGTCCGACCGACCAAGCAAAGACGAGGTACATGGCAGGCAACAGAAGCGTCGAAATCCAGACCGGCAGATACGCCCAGAAGTGACTCTTCATCTTGCGCTCCGACAGATCGAGCGGCAGCAGGGCGTCAAGGATCGCAATCGTCGGGAACGCGGCGATTGCGATCAACGTGAAGTCCCCACCCCGATAAAATCCCCAGACCGCCAGCACCTGCACGAGCGGGGCAAAGTAATATTTGATGTATTCCCACATGATCAGTCTCCTCCTAAACGTACAATCTCAAGTCCCACGTGTTCTCAATCGTCGAGCAATGCGCAAACCGTCTTCGTTTCGGTGTATGCCGACAACCCCTCTTCCGACACTTCGCGGCCCCAACCCGACTGCTTAAATCCGCCAAACGGGGCCGCCGGATCAATCACGCCATGGCAGTTGATCCATACCGATCCGGCCTGTAGACGGTGTGCCACGCGATGTGCCTTCTTGATATCTCGCGTCCAGATATTGGCGGCGAGACCGTATGTCGTGTCGTTGGCGAGGCGAATAGCGTCTGCCTCGTCCTTGAAGCGGATGATGCTCACGACAGGCCCGAAGATTTCCTCTTGCGCGATCCTCATTGACTGATCGGCGTCGGCAAACACTGTGGGTTGCAGGAAATAGCCCTTCTCGCCAACTTTCTGGCCACCGCAGACCAGCTTGGCACCTTGCTCAATTCCCGACTGTATGTAGCCAAGTACCCGCTCCTGCTGCTTGCGTGACACAAGTGGTCCGAGCATGGTGTCGGCTTCCTGCCCGTTGCCTACCTTGAATTGCGATGACACAGTTGCAACGGCTTCGACGACGCGGTCGTAGACGCTGTCCTGGACCAACAGCCGGCTCGCGGCAAAGCAGATCTGGCCGGAATTGAAGAAAACCGCGAGCGCGGCACCGAGGCCGACCTGGTCCAGGTCTGCGTCCGCGAAAACGATGCTTGGTGACTTTCCGCCCAGCTCCAACGTGACGCGCTTCATGTTGCCCAGCGAGTATTCGACGATCTTCTTGCCGACCACCGTCGATCCGGTGAAAGTGATCTTGTCGACGTCTGGGTGGCGCGCCAGTGCCTCGCCGGCCTCATGGCCGTAGCCGTTGACGATGTTCAGCGCGCCTTCCGGCAATCCCGCTTCGAGACACAGCTCGGCCAGCCGGAGCGTGCTGAGCGGCGTCAATTCAGTAGGTTTCAGCACCATGGTGCAGCCTGCGGCCAGTGCCGATGCAATCTTCCAGGAGCCCAACGCGAGCGGGTAATTCCAAGGCGTGATCGCACCGACCACACCCACCGGTTCGCGACGCGTGTAGGTGTGGTATTCCTTCCCGTCGAAGGAAATTGGCGGCGTGGTACCGCCGAGCTTCGAGCACCACCCGCCCATGTACCGGAAGACATCAACAGTCGAAGGCAGATCGATGATCTTGGCAAACGAAATGGCCTTGCCGGTGTCCATCGACTCAAGATACGCCAGCTCGTCGGCGTGCTCCTCCACCTTGCGGGCAATGTTTTCCAGGATCCGGCCGCGATCGATTGGCCGGATCTTCCGCCAGGCGGGTGACTCGAAAGTCGCCCTCGCGACCTTCACCGCTTCATCGATGTCCGCATACTGACCTTGCGGTACTTCCGCGATGATCTCTTCATTTGCCGGATTCTCGACGGCAATCGACTTGCCAGAGACAGCTTCTTTCCACTGGCCACCAATCAGGTTCTTGCTCCGAAACCCAGTCGGGCTTGCAACATACTTCGGATTTGCGTTCATAGGATCAACTCCGCGGTAGCTTGCGATGGGCAGATATCGGTCAATCGAGCGACTAGAGGCTCATGAAGATGCCGCCATCCACGATGATGTTCTGTCCATTTACGTAGGACGCTTCATCGCTTGCGAGCCAGAGCGCCGCACCGGCAATATCAGCAGGTACTTGGGGGCGTTCGATCGTTCGCATCTGTGCCGACACGCCTTCGAACTGCTCATGCTGATGAGCGTTGGCCACAGCATTCGCGGAGTGGGTATAGCCTGGAGAGATTGCATTGACCGTAATCCGGGCTTTGGTTGCCGCGAACTCACGAGCCATTGCACGAGTCATGGCTGCAACGGCACCCTTGCTCGACACGTAGTGCAGCATGAACGGCGCGCCGATGTGAGCGATGACCGATGCGATATTGATGATCTTCCCGCCACCGCCCTCGCGCATTGCACTCGATACAGCGCTAGTGCAAAGCCAAGGGCCCTTGACGTTGACGGCATAGAGCTTGTCCCAGTCATCGACCGAGATCGCTTCCATCGGGACTCCATTGAGCCCGGTGAAAATACCTGCGTTGTTAACCAGTACGTCGATCTTGCCGAAACGCTCCAACGTCGCTGCGGCCATCTGCTTTGTGCTGTCTGGATCGGATACGTTGGCATAGACCCCCATCGCAACATCAGGCGCCAATTCTGCCGCCGCTGCGTCTGCCCCCTTCAGATCCGCGATAACGACTCTCGCACCTTCCGCGACGTACGCCTTTGCAATCGCGTTGCCGATACCAGTTGCCGCACCGGTGATAATCGCCACCTTGCCTTTGAGCCTCATCTCCTCACTCCAGTGATATTTTCTTGTCCTACCTCAAGACAAACAGACAATCTAGTCTGTTTGTATGTTTCGGATCAGATCTTGAACCTCTACCATGTTCTACGTCAACAACTTTGCTCACCTTCATATTGCGCACTGCACCATAATGGGTGTAGGCGTACGGTCTCTCACGGCGTCAATTGGGCAGCTTCAGCTTGCTGCAGAGCAGCGACAGCATGTCGCTCCGGTACAAGTCTGGATGGCAGACTGGTCTACCCGGGACATCGATCCAGCCAGCGTCACAGGTACGGTGCGGAAGATACCGGCCTCCCTGGATCCGCAAACGGCATAATTGGGAATCCATGGCTGGCAACGGTGTGGGATGGCTGATCAGGTTCCGGATCAGCTCATGACCAACCAACCCCTCGGCATGTTGTGAGGGACAGATGTCAAGGTACGACGCGCCATGTTCCGCAACAAACTGCCGCAACGCGCCATATCGTGCCGCACACGGCAGGAAGAAAAATCAGCAATGAGCTGGGGGCGGCTATTGAACCGCTGATTCCGGAACTTGCGCCTCCGCCCAAGGGGGAGTGGCGTCGTTCGGTCAACGAACGGGCCACATTAAACGGAATTTTGTATGTGTTGCAGACTGGCATCCCTTGGGGGATTTGCCCCAACATCTGAGCCGTGGAGCGGGATGACGTGTTGGCGGCGGTTGCGTGACGGGCAGGCAGCGCCTATGAAACACAACGCTGCCAACCCGGAAAGCATTAAGTGACGTAACTTCATGTGGCGCTCGTGAATAGCTTCGACGTCATGCTTGAGCGTCTCCGACTGACATGACTCCCCGAATTCGTTCGACCGCCTCTCCTCCGCCACGCAATCGGAGAGGCCGCACAGTACATCGGCGTCGAATACATTCCATGTTCGTTCAAGGTAGGGACGAACGCTCCGCTTCAATTTGCCGACACACCCGCTCTACCGACCAGGAACCACGTGCGGAACTCGCCCATGCCTTTCGCCGCAATCGTGCCGCGCGCCTCGAAGACGAAGGGTTCCCCAAGCCTGCTCCGCGTGGCCTCCGTCACCTGCACGCGCCCTGCTACGCCTTGCGATTCCATCCGGCTTGCAAGATTGACGGCCGTTCCCCACAAGTCGTAGATGAACTTGCGCTTCCCGATCACGCCCGCCACGACCTCGCCGCTGTTGATACCGATACGCAATTGCAGGTGGCTGTGCCGCAGCGCATTGAAGCGGGTCATCGCGTCGATCATGTCGAGCGCCATGTGCGCCGCCCGCACCGCATGGTCGCCCACCGGGACGGGCAGTCCCGCCGCCGCCATGTACGCGTCGCCAATGGTCTTGATCTTCTCGAGGCCGCGCTTGTCGGCGATGGTGTCGAACTCGGTGAAGATCTCGTTGAGCACCTCCACGAGTTGCTCTGCATTCATACCGGCCGAAAAGCTGGCGAAGTCCACGATATCCGCGAACAGTACCGACACCTCCGGAAAGCGGTCCGCAATCACTTCCGGGAAACTGTCACCCATGTCGTCGAGGTGAGCCTTCAGCCGCTCCGCTATCGGATAGGGCAGCATGTTGAGCAGCAGCCGCTCCGATACCCGCTGCTCGGCGACGACCTTCGCGTACAGACGCTTGAGCTCGTCGCTCTGCTGGCGAATCCGCTCATGGCTCGCCTCCACTTCCCGCACTTTTTGCTCGAGCGCCTTGCCGTAGTCGCGCAACGCACGATGCAGCAAGCGGACCTCCAGCATGTTGCGAACCCGCATCAGGACTTCGGCCAGATCGAACGGCTTGCTGACGAAGTCCTTTGCGCCGGCTTGCAGCGCGCGCAATTTATGCGCCGGCTGAGCCGTGATCACGATGACCGGAAGATAACTGTCCGCCTCGAGTGCCTTCAGCGCTTCCATCACCTGAAAACCGTCGGTGCCGGGCATTTGAAGATCGAGCAGGATCAGGTCGTAGGCATGCTGGCGGTGAAGCTCGCACACCGCGGCGGCATCCATTGTCGATGAGACGTGCGCGTAGCCCGCCCGGTGCAGGATCTGCTCGAGCAGCAGGACATTGGCTTCCAGATCGTCGACGATCAGGATCTTGGCGTCGAGGACCGCTGAAGAATCGATCATGGTTCGAATGACGACCTGACTCGTCCTATTGCTGTCCCTCCGCCGATGCGATGGCTTCGGCAAGCGCATGCATGAATTCGTCGATCTTGATCGGCTTGGTCAGATAGCGAAAGAAGCCTGCTTTCAGGCCCTTCTCGATGTCACGCGTCATGGCATTCGCACTGAGTGCCACGACGGGAATCGCCGCCGTCGCAGGGTTCTTGCGCAAGATACCCAGCGCTTCGATGCCGCTGATGTCGGGCAGGTTGATGTCCATCACGATCACCTGCGGCCGCGCACTGCTCGCGAGCGCCACGCCGAGCTGTCCCGTCACGGCACTGAGCATGCGCATGTCCGCGTGCCGGGCGATCAGGTGCTCGACCAGTTTCAGGTTGGCCGGGTTGTCCTCGACATAGAGCACGGTATGCGCGGGCGCCTCGCCAGCACTGTCCCGGGTCATGCCCTCCGCGGGCGTGGCGAGTTGGGCGGCGGCCATCGTTGCCAGCACCGGGGCCGGCGCTGAATCGAGCTCGACCCAGAAGACGCTTCCCTTCCCGACGGTGCTCTCGACACCGATGGCGCCGCCCATCAGTTCCGTCAGCCGTTTCGCCACCACCAGGCCGATGCCTGTGCCCTCCTCGGGACCCGTGTCCTGCCCCAGGCGGTTGAACGGCTGGAAGAGTTGATCGAGCTGGTCTGGCGACAAACCCTGGCCCGTGTCGCTGACGCTGACGCGAACCCGGTTCGGCACGCGCGTGCTGTAATCGACGCAGACCGCACCCGACGGGCGGTTGTACTTGATCGCGTTCGACAGCAGATTGATCAGGATCTGCTTGAGGCGCGTTCGATCTGCATGGACATGGCAGAGCGGCTCGACGTTCGGAAAGCTCAGACGAATGTCGCGTTGCTGCGCCTGCGGCCCGATCATCGATTCGCATTCGCGCAACATATCGCTTAACGATATCGGTTCGGGTGACATCGACACCTGCCCGGATTCGATCTTCGCCAGATCGAGCACCTCGTTGATCAACTCGAGCAGGTGCCATCCTGCCCGCAGAATCTGATCGATGCTCACCTGTTGTGACGACGTCGGTGGTGGCGACTCGGACGCCATGAGTTGAGCAAACCCAAGGATTGCATTGAGCGGGCTACGCAACTCGTGGCTCATGCTGGAAAGAAAATCCGACTTGGCACGGTTGGCGTGCTCCGCC
>Ga0318567_10000730_pt1 | contig 13275 bp, 12 predicted proteins | sample GRESIP088b5f20_FD_203691 | JGI IMG/M metagenome (GOLD analysis project Ga0318567, IMG submission 203691) | Tropical soil microbial communities from Luquillo Experimental Forest, Puerto Rico - GRE.SIPMG.088b5f20 | ecosystem: Environmental > Terrestrial > Soil > Tropical forest > Bulk soil...
TGTCGTCAATGAACTGAAGACATCTGACCCGCATCTTCTTCAATAGGTATACCTGGAGTCCTTGTATCGTACTAAAAAAGCCAGAGAACAATGACTACCCTAAGAGTTGCAAAAAAGAGGTACCATGCCGACGCCCAATCCCAAGGACTGGCTTCCAATTTTAATCCGGAAGGTAGATAGGCTTGTTCATCCAAACAGGGTGTCGATAGGTGAGTTCTATACTGCGGTACCTTCTTTGGGAACCAAGATTCCTAACATCGTTTATCAAACGTGGAAGGAACCGCGGCTCGAGGCTCCCCATGCTAGAGTTTTGAAACAATTCCGGCGCAGAAATCCAGACTTCTCATTTGAATTTTTTGACGACGTGCGTGCAGTGGAATATATGGAAACTGCATATGCTGGACAGCCAATTCTTGAGGTGTTCCGATATGTGACAATCCCCGCGGCCCGGGCCGACCTTTGGCGATACTGCGTCCTTTATAAGGAAGGCGGAATGTACTGCGATATCGACAGTGTGATTAAGGTACCGCTGCGTCAGCTCCTTGAAGGAAACCCGTCTGAAATTCTTTCGTTCGAGGGTGGTGTTTGGAAAGGAGTGCTAGATCCAGGTCGTTACGCAGATCCGTTGATCTACGCCGCTGAACCCGCTCTCGAAGTCCGGAAGCTACTGGACTATCCAGACCACACAGTCCTCAACTGGTTTCTCGCATTCGAAGCGGGGCATCCTATTTTGAAGGAAACGATAGATCTCATCGTTAAGAATTTTCCTTTCTTTAAGGACCGGCTATTCGAAAGTGTTTGGCTAGGGGTCATCCATTCCACCGGTCCACTAGCCCTCACCCAGGGTGTTTGGAACTGGCTGAAAAATTCGGATAGGAAACCTTGCCAACGTGGTATCGATTTCAACGGGGATGGGGTCTTTAAGATTGCTGCCGATCGGGGTCGTGACAAGGTTTCGCCTTACTATGGGGCCATGAAAGGACGCACATTGGGCCAATAAGGTTCCCCACCTAATGGCACAGAACTTGTACTTCCCAAAAAGGCAGTCCATCTGCTTTGTTGTTTTGTGGCGATGGGCGCCAATTTGGTCAGAGTGAATAGTCAAACCCGGAGAGACCTATGAGTGAAAGTCAAAATAGTGAAGGAGAGAAGTGGGATCTCGTAATTGAGCCCAAGAACAAATTCTTTCGCCTCAACCTCAAGGAGTTATTGCAGTATAAGTTTTTGATGTTTTTGTTTGTGAGGCGGGATTTTGTTGCCCAGTTCAAACAAACCCTTTTGGGGCCACTATGGTTCATAATCCAACCGGTGATGACCAGCGGGATCTTCACGGTGGTCTTCAGCGAGGTCGCCAAGATCCCTACCGAGGGGGTTCCCCCATTTCTCTTCAATCTGGCGGGGGTTACCCTATGGAACTACTTCGCCAGTTGCTTGACTAGCACAAGTAACATTCTGGGGAGTAACGCCGGATTGTTTGGCAAAGTATACTTTCCCCGGTTAGCGGTTCCCATCAGCACAGTAATAACTAGGCTTTACACGTTTAGCATCCAGTTTGTGTTTTTCTTGGTAGTCCTATTCGCCATGATGCTGTCAGGGGCGCATTTGACGCCAAACCTATATTTATTGCTAGTACCGGTTATGATTATCCATGCCGGGCTCCTGGGGTTGGGGATCGGGCTGTGGGCATCAGCGTTAACCGTTAAGTATCGAGACTTGAACCAACTTATCGGGTTCGGAGTGAGCCTGGCCATGTACGCCACTCCAATTTTCTACCCATTGTCAGCAATGCCTGGTAGGCTTCGGTGGATTGCGGACCTGAATCCCATGGCCCCGGTAGTCGAAATTTTCCGTTACGCTTTCACCGGTGCCGGAGCACTCCCTGTGGTCGAATACGGGATCAGCTTAGGGCTCACCGTCGTTTTGGTTTTTCTGGGCTTGGCCCTGTTCCACCGGGCGGAGCGCAACTTTGTAGATGTCGCATGAGGATCGCTATGACATATGAACCGGTTATTCGTGTCGAGGGGCTTTCAAAGCGCTATCAGTTAGGAACAATTGGATATGGGAGCCTTCAGCATGACCTTCAGGCTTGGTGGGCCCGTGTGCGCGGAAAGGAAGACCCATTTTCCAGAGTTGGAGAAAAAGACCGGAAAGACCTCCATGGCGACTTTTGGGCTTTAACTAATGTAGGGTTCACCATCAATCAGGGTGACCGGGTCGGAGTAATTGGTCGAAACGGCGCGGGAAAGTCAACCCTTCTAAAACTTATGTCTCGGGTTACGGCGCCAACTGAAGGAAAAATTAAGGTCAGAGGGCGGGTAGCCAGTCTGCTCGAGGTCGGTACAGGTTTTCACCCAGAGTTAACGGGACGTGAAAATGTTTTCCTAAACGGGGCCATTCTGGGGATGAAACGTAGGGAAATTCAGCAAAAGTTTGATGAGATTGTCGCTTTCGCCGGAGTCGAACAATTCATTGACACTCCGGTAAAACGGTATTCAAGTGGAATGTACGTCAAGTTGGCTTTTAGCGTCGCTGCGCACCTTGATTCTGAAATTCTCATTGTTGATGAGGTCCTTGCGGTTGGCGACGCAACCTTCCAGAAGAAGTCACTTCAAAAAATGGAAGAGCTGAGCAACAAAAGTGGAACTACAATCCTATATGTGAGTCACAATGTAAGTTCGTTACTTAGCTTGTGTAAAACCGGCATTCTCCTGAACTTAGGAAGATGCGTAGCAGTCGGAAAAATAGAAGACGTCGTAAACCTATATCGCCGGGATGGACTATCAAGTAATGGCATCTATCAGTCTCGGGTGCAACAGAGTAAAGAGGCCTATATTCGAGAAGTTCGCTTTACTTCGCATGGGCAGGCCAAGTCAGTCTTTGATAAAGAAGAAAAGCTACAGGTAGCTTGTGTTATCTCAATCAACAGACCAATTCCAAGTTTTTATATCACACTAGAAATCTTGGACGAACATGACTACTGTATCTTGGCCGTAAAATCAATAAGAACTCACAAACTTTGGCTGGACGAAGGAATACTCACGGGCGACTATTTTCTTAACACCGAAATAGATCTCTCGCAAATAGCAAATGGAAAATATAGAAGTAAACTCCTGTTGATACAACCCGGCGTGTCAGTTTACGACGGCGAAAACCTTGAGATGGAGCTTGAAGTGGTTGGACAGGCCTTTCAATCTGTTCCAGGAGAAGGGCGAGAGCGTGGTGTTTTGGTTAGTCCTAGCCATTGGAAAGATGTCAGCAGCGGTAGATTAACGTAGCAAGTGCGAAGGACTGAGTAATTCACAAAGTTCCTCCTGGGGGGATTTGTAGGCTAGTCGTTTACGTGGTCTTTCATAGGTTCGGCGACAAATTCTGGCCAGTTTTCCATCCCCGAGATAGTCCATGCGGGCGCCTTTGGGCAGGTATTGGCGTAACAGGCCGTTGAAGTTTTCGTTGGTACCTCTTTCCCACGGATGGTGTGGGGCAGCGAAGTAGCAGGTGATCCCGAATCTGGCCTCGAGGTGTTTGCAGGAGTGGAACTCGGTGTCGCTGTCGAAGGTGATGGTTTTGAACAGGTGGGGTTCCGCTGCAATGATCCGACCGATGGCTGCATTAGTCTGTCGGGCTGTTCGGTGAAGCACTTTGGCGATTCTTGCTAGACCGGTCTTGCGCTCCACGAGGGTGACGACCCACTCGAACTTGTTGGAACCCATCACCGTGTCCCCTTCCCAATGGCCAAACTCCGAACGATCATTGCAACCAGCAGGGCGGTCGCTGATGCCGAGCTTTCCTTTGAGTCTTCCTCTGTAATCCTCGGTCCTGTAACGCTTTTTGCGGCGTTTTGGCATGATTCTCAGATCTTTGAACAGTTTACCACCTCGGCGGCGGTCCTTCTTGATCCGTCGATAGATGGAAGGAACGCCGATCGAGAACTTGCCTGTCTGGGACAACCGGTGGCTGATCTGCTGAGGGCTCCATTGCAACTCCAGAAGTTTCTCTACTTCAGACCATTGTTCCTGACTGAAGTGGGTACCTCGGTGGCACCTGTGGTTCCTGGCGACCGCGTATGAGTGAGCGACGAAGGTAGCATATCGGCCCGAGGGACGAATATTGCGCTTCTTTTCGCGGTACAGACTGCTTGGATGCCTGCCAAGTTCCTTTGCGATCTGAGGAATCGAATAGCCCTTGGCTAAACAGGTCGATAGGGTATATCGTTCCTCTTGGGAGAGTTGCGAGTACTTCTTCAAAGTATGAATCCCTTTTTTGCCGGAAATAGGTTCACACAAGTCTGGCGACTCTCCCATTCAAAGGTCAAGGATTCGCACTTACTATGAGAATCCGAGAGCTCAAATAGGGGTGGCGCCCGGACCGACCAAGCTTCTGAGTGCTAATATCTGTTTATGTTCGATACATGTGGCTGAATGGTAGATAGGCAGGTGCCTCACTTCCGCATGAAACACTATAAAGAAACATCTTTCTCCTATGAATATTTCTGACAGGATTCTTCTATTCAATGAGGAATAGTTCTACCGATGTAGAGTGGTCAGACGATGGTAAATACAGCATCAGTATCGGAAAAGGTACTTGTGATTTCAAAAATCGCAAAGCGGAATATTAGCTGAAAGAACAGTACTAAGGCTTGCATTCGGAGTTTCAAAGAGTTAACCGTGGCGTTCTATTTATCCCGAGCCAAAAATGAACTCAACCGCCAAACATCGTTCATGTTCATTACTAGCTAGAGATTCTGCAAGATCTTTCGGTGGCGGCCTCCAAGAGCAACTTCAGAATGATGAGGGATACGGCGCTAACCGGGAAAATAACAGAACCTGCAACAGGTCAATCCGGCTACAAGCCGGCGTGACTAATTGAGGATTACAAATGAAGGTGCTATTCGATACAACAATTTTTGATCAACAAAGAATTGGCGGAATTTCACGGTATTGCTTTGATTTAATGATGGGGTTGAAGGGTGAAGAACTAGTCTTTCCTTGCGAGTATTCAAATAACCACCTTTTGGAATCCGAGGGACGTTTTTCGGCTATAAAGCGTTACCCTGTTGAGAGAGAGCAGTTCAAATTTCTTCGGCGCTTCAAGAGGTTAAAAGAAAGGGTGTTTGCTACGGGAAAAGAAGTGATTCCTCCAAATCAACAAAACCGTATGAACGTGATTGCCGAGCTTGAGAAAGGGCAGTTTGACGTTTTTCATCCCACATATTATGCTGACTATTTCATCGGAAAACTAAAAGGCGGGAAGATGGTTGTTACCATTCACGATATGATACATGAGAAGTTCCCGGAATTCTTTCCATTTAGCGATAAAACGGCACTTTATAAGCAGAATATGATCGAGAAAGCTGATGCGATTATTGCAATCTCGGAATCAACTAAATTGGATATTCAACGGTTTTATCCAACTCTTTCAAAGAAGATATTCGTTGTCTATCATAGTTTGACTAGTGAAAAAATAAAGTATGACAATGAAAGAACCATTCTTTTGACACCGCAGAAATATTTGCTTTTTTTGGGTGTGCGGGAGGGTTACAAGAATTTTTACTTTATGGTGAGGGCATTGAGGCCCCTCTTCCTTGCTGATAGAGAGTTGCATTTGGTTTGTACCGGAGCTCCTTTCAGTCGAGAGGAAGTCGAGTGGCTTGCGCAGTTGGGCTTGTCAAATCAGATTGTCAGCTTCTTTTTTGAGGAGAAGGTGCTTCCTGCGCTATATAGACACGCGGAAGCACTGCTGTTTCCTTCCCTATGTGAAGGTTTTGGTTACCCAATTCTTGAGGCCTTTACGAACAGTTGTCCCGTCGTGTTAAGTCGAATTCCGGTGATGGAGGAGATTGCAGGTGATGCTGCCGTCTACTTTGATCCTAAAGACCCTGTAGAGTTATTATCTTGCGTCAAAAACCTATTGGAAAAAGGAGAGATACGCAGGTCCCTCAGAGAGAGAGGAGCGAAACAGGTTTTGCGCTATTCCAGAAAGAGTACGTTGCAGGGCACATTTGATGTTTACCGATCAGTGATTGAAAACGCCTAGGCGGCAACGTTCTGACTGTCTGGTTGCGGTTCTCTTCGAAAATGATAGATTGGTCGAGCTTTGTTTTCTGGATCTGCAGGTACATTGCTAACCAATTCGGGGGAAATATTGATACCAATCAAAATCAAATTCGTTGACTTTTGGCCAGGGTTCAATGGCACCAGCAACTATTTCACTGATATTCTTCACGAAGTCATCGAATTTGTGATCGATGAGGACCCGGACTTTCTCTTCTACTCAAACTTTGGAAAAAGTCATCGAAAGTATAAAAGGCCAATCAAAATATACTTCACTGGTGAGAACAGGCGCCCAAATCCATTTGAATGCGATTATGCAGTCGGATTTGACTATTCGGACCGTTCCTGGATTTTCCGATGGCCATTATACAATCTCTATCCTCAGGATCCCGCGGATCCCCAAGAGAAGAACCTATTTTGTTGTGCCTTGGTCTCTAATGAAGGCAATCCTCTTCGGCTTGAATTCTTGAGGCTCCTAAATGAACAAAAGAAGGTTGACTCGGGTGGACTGATTATGAATAACATCGGTCGTCGTGTCCAAAACAAAGCCGAGTTCATTTCGAGGTATAAATTTTGTCTTGCCATAGAGAACAGTTCTTTTCCTGGGTACTGTACTGAGAAATTGTTTGAAGCCAAGATGGCAGGCTGTATTCCGATCTACTGGGGGGACCCCCTGGTTGCCAGAGATTTCAATCCATATTGCTTTATTGACCTTTCACGATATCCGTCAATGCGGGCCTGTATCACCGATATCATCGCCATTGACAATGATCCGGGCCGTTATAAAAAAATGGTCGCAGAACCGCTTCGAAACACCGAGAGTCCGAGTCTCAGCTCGGATAAAGTCGCCTTTGTGCAATTTTTGGCGACTGTTTTCTCGGAAAGAAAGCGCAGAGCTCGTCTCCCAGTGGTTGCCTTATTTTGGGAAATCTTTCAAAGGACACGTTCACGCATGGTTAATTGGAGAGCGATGAGACAACTGCTGCCAGCCAACAGGAATGATGCATGAGACTGTCGATTGTTACCGTGTGTCGAAATGCCAAGGGCTCCATCGCCCGAACAATTTCCTCGGTTATCACTCAAAAGACGCGTGAGGTTGAGTACCTAATTATTGATGGTTCCTCTACCGACGGAACTCAGGAAATTGTGCGCGAGTATGGTAGCGACGTTGATTATTTTGTTTCGGAGCCCGATGGCGGAATTTATCAGGCAATGAACAAAGGACTTCAGAGAGCTTCTGGTGACTTTGTCTGGTTTTTGAATGCGGACGATCAACTCTATCCCGGTTCAATCAGTTTTGTATTGAGTGAATTGGGTAACAACGATTTTCTTTTTGGTCTATGCTTGTGTTTTCAACCAGAAGGTGACTTTGAAGGTATATTTTGGCCAGTTGTCGATTCAGGTGGGCGACTCAACGATTTCTTGACTTGCGGCACCTTCATTCCCCACCCCGCGCTAATTTGCAAAACAGTGCTAGCTCGTGACATCGGTTTCGATGACGCCTTTCATATCGCGGCGGACTACGACTTTATGATTCGTTTAGTGACAAAGACCGCTAAGTATCTGTTCTTGAGAAGACCACTAGCTCTGTTTCAAAAAGGCGGAATTTCAGAAAGACAAGGAAGAACGGAACTGTTTGCTGTCCAGAAGAAAAACTTCAGTATTCTTACGGAGGAACTAGACCCCAGGCAGCTAAGGAACTATTACCGATTTCTTGTCGATCGAAGCCGAGATCCTTTCTACTCACAGGAAAAACAAACTATTCAACTCTTGAAAAGGTATCTGCCAGTTTGGCTTCCCATAAAGATACTCATCCTTTTGAAGAGTTGGATTAGGGGGTTGTTGTGAAAGAATTGTTAGTCTCGCTTATCGTACCTGTATACAACACGGTCCAGTATTTGGACGAACTCTATCAGTCTCTTGTTGCCCAGTCAATCTCTGATTTTGAAGCGATCTTTATTGACGATGGGTCAACGGATGGTAGTTCGGAAAAGCTGCTGGAATTGACGAACCAAGACAATAGGTTCAGTGTCTACCACCAGAAAAATTCGGGTCAAGGCGTTGCGAGAAATTTAGGTTTCTCCAAAAGTACTGGCCGTTATGTCATGTTTGTTGACAGCGACGACGTTTTGCATGATAGGTGCCTCGAGTACTGTCTGGCGAGCGTACAAAAGTCGGGAGCAGACTTCTTCCAATTTAGATTTCGAAAGGGAGTGACTCCGAGTGATATTACAGCCAGTCACTATCAGAGCGCTTCTGTTCATTGCATCTCAATCCGTGAGGCTATTTTCACTGCATGGCCAATTTCGCCATGTTCCCTGATTCGACGTGATCTTCTTGAACGGTCTGGGATAAAATTCCCATCATACAAATATGAGGACAACGTAGAGATCCCACGAATCATCTCATTTGCCCAAAAGGTCGTTCTATCGGATGCGGAGCTGTACTATTATAGGACGAATGAGTTCAGTACAGTTCACAATCCCAAGAATCTGCCTGATTTGTTACTGGCGGCTGACGGGCTCTTGGTATTGGCAGAAGAGATTCCTTTGTTCTATTCCGAATTTGTCTATCGCAGTTATGGAGTTCTTCGGAGGTTTTTGGAAGTTGGAGGGGTAGCCGAGAAGCGCGACGAAGTAAGTAGGCGGTTGCTGCAAGAACCATACACGTCGAATCCTTACGTACAAATCCCGAAACGAATTCGAGAGAGTTATGAATCCTCTTTATCGTGGAAATTGAGTGCGCCAATTAGGTGGATTGGAGATCTTTGTGATAAGGTGCGGCATTCATGAACTTGCCCGGAAGCAATAGTGATAACGCCATCGTAGCGATTGTTACGATTCGAAATCGTGAGACGAGCAGGCTTTTTGCGCTTGTAAATTCTCTTCGAAATTTCGGTGCAAAGTGTCAGTTTCTTGTGGTAGATTATGGTTCTGATCCGGGTTTCGCGGCAGAGTATAAAAGTCTTGCCGAGACTGGCCTTTTTCGTCTCCTCCGTATGGAGACTCAGGGTCTGCCCTGGAATAAGTGTCATGCTATCAACGCCGGTGTTCGCGTCACTAAGGAGCCCTGGATTGCGACAATTGATGTCGATATGGTATTTGACTGCAACCCTTTTCCCTATTGTCTTGGCCGCAATGTTGAGCGGAATGTCCAAATTATGCAAGCCTGGTTTCTTCCGCCAAACGGAAACAGGAGGAGGGCCACTTTTGGGGGAAGCGGCCATCCTGGTGGTTTTGTGTTCCAGTCTCGCGATGCTTTTTTTGAAGTTGGCGCCTACGATGAGTCTATCCAATTTTGGGGTCTTGAAGATTGGGATTGGGTTCATCGACTTCAGGCGGTAGGATATAAGGTTGAATGGCTCCCCGAGGAATACCGGTTCTACCATACTTGGCATCCAACGGCAAACGATCAGAGCAGAAGACCGGTGACAGCATCGTTTGAAACGGCTTTGGCGGTAACTCGAAACCGAATTCATCCCGTGCTCGATCAAGATTGGGGCACAATAGTAACAGAGTTGGATCGTCCAGTCCTCGGGTACCTGGACAAAAAAGATCTCCCGACGATAGAGATCGCACCGGGAGCCTGGGTCGATCAATTTCCCTCCCTAGTCAAGATGGTTGAGGCAGAATCCGTGGTCTGTGTCAGACTTGGATGTCGGAAAGAGCGGCGGAAACTTGATGGATTGGGTTGGATGGAGCCCGTGTTCCGTATTCTTTGTTCTCCGTTTGGATTGGCTCCTCTACGGTCAACGAATAGTAACCTAGATTATTGGTATGCGACTCGCGGTCTTTTTAAGGAACTCAGGGTTGTTGATTGGTATTTGGGTCCCTCCTTGGACTCTCTTACTTTGTATCGAGAGCCGTGAGAGTGATAATTTTCGTTGTGCATCAAGGAAGTCTTCGGTATCTCAAATACTGTCTTCGGCAGTTGCGGGTAGTTTGTCGGACTGAAAAGATTCTCTGGCTTGGAGCATCCAAGGAGATTAAGATTCCTGGGGTTGTGTCTTTGTCGTTGAACTCCTATTCTACGGCAGCAAAGGAATTTGGGACACACTACAGGCACCGCTCTTCGAATAGCGTTGCCTTTGAACTGTTTTGTTTTCAGCGTTGGTTCTATATTGCCGAGGCGGCAAAGCAGATGGGTTTCGTCGATGAACCGATTCTTTGTTTAGATTCCGATGCCTTGTTGTACCGAGTTCCATCGTTTGGACCCTCTTCTGAGGTGGATTTGGCTACGTGCCGAAGGACTGGTCCCCAATACACATGGTTCAAGAACTTGAATGTTCTCGAGCAGTTTTGTCGTTTCATGGCAAATTCGTTCACTGATCCAGGTCATGGACTCGAGTTGGATCAGTTCTTTGTGACGAAAGATTCGCCGTTAGCTGATCATGGCGGCAATGTTTGCGATATGCACCTGCTCGGACTGTTCAGCCTGACATTAGGGGTGGCGTATAGGGATCTTGAATCCAGGGGGGATGACAGCGGCATCTTCTACGACGATAACCTAAATGTCGTGGGCGAGTTCGAAAGTGAGCGGGGCTCGGAGGGGCCTAAGCGGGTTGTTTGGAAGAACGGACTGCCCCACGGCGTGCGAAATCATGTGCTTATTCCCTTTGGGGGACTTCATTTTCAAGGAGGTCTCAAGAAGCGAATGAGCGAATTTATGTCCCGCCCGACTCCGGATGAGCTCTTCGTGACTTGGTTAAAAATCCTATCTAGAGGATTTCGGAGAAAGCGCAAGAGATGAACCCCTGGTGGTTGGCAAAGAATCTTCCGTTTGCTTTTGAGTCTTGGCTGGTTCATCGCTGGAACCAGAGGTGGAAGCTTCGTCCGACCTCTGAACCCTTTGTAAGCGGGGATGGATTTCGGGAGGCCTGCGCCTATCGGCTAGATCCTGGCGGCGCGTCAGGTTCGCCCGAGGAGGGCGGATTTTTCTTTGTTCATGGGCATCTAGTACCAAGGTTCTGGGCCGAAGTCCGGCCGTTGGTAAGGAAACCCTTTGTCTTGGTGAGTCACAATAGCGACTGGGTCGTGGAAGATGGAGCCCTGGTTTGGCTGGAAGATCCTCTTTTGGTTCGTTGGTTTGCGCAAAATGCCAAAACCTCCCATCCAAAACTTGTGCCCATCCCCATTGGCCTCGAAAATGCGACGAACCATTCAGCCGGGGTCGTTTCGGATTTTGTGCAGTTGAGAACCCGGCTTTCTAGCTCCCGGAAAAATCAGATCATCTACGGCTTTTCGGTGAATACCAATTTCGAGGAAAGGGTCCGTTGCTGGCGAGTGCTTAGGGCCCACTCTCTGGCGACGGCTCTTCCCCAACCTTTGAACCATCGCTTGTACCGTCGGTTCATCATCGATTATCAGTTCATTGCTTCGCCAGAGGGGAATGGTCCAGACTGTCACCGGACTTGGGAGGCTCTACTTCTCGGCGTGATCCCCATTGTGACCCGATCCCCCTTGATCGAGTCCTTTGTTCGGTTAGGATTGCCGCTCTTGGTCCTCGATACATGGGAAGAATTGCCATCTTGGGATGGCCCTCGCTTGGCCGAATTCTACGAGGCCCATCATCCGGACCTCAATCATCCGGCTTTGACCATGGCCTACTGGAGAGGCATCTTGCGGGATTCCCTCCAGGAAGGATCTTGATGTTTTTCTTTATCCACCCCAGCGTTCACTTGAGAACCCGGTCTTTTGACTTTTTTATCTCCCTTTTTCCCAAGGGAGAAGTCAGGATGTTTCATGACGAATCCTGGAAGCTGGACCCCGATTTTGCAACAGTTCAACAGGTGGTATTTTTTCAGACCCTTCCCGACCTCAAGGACCGGGGTCTTTTGAGACCTAAACGAGTTTTGGTCATGCCGATGTACGATGCGGTCCTTTCGGTCCGGGATGATCAGTGGTGGGAATACAGATCTTTTCGATTCGTCAGCTTTTGCGGTGCCTTGACTGCGAAATTGTCCTCTTTGGGCCTCGACGTTTTCTCCCTCCAGTTTTTTCCTTCATTAGGTCCCGATGTCGTGATTCCCCCCCATGGCCTGATCAAGGTGTTCTTTTGGCAACGTGCAAGGGTACCAGATCTTCAGCAAGTTTTGGAGCAGTTTGTCCCGGGAACTGCTCTTGAGGTTTTTTTCCGCTCCGATGTCGGGGCGTCAAACCTAGCTGTTCCATCCCATGTGAAACTGCGACCCCTGCCTTGGTTTTCAACGAGGGAGGACTACCTGACAGAAGTCGCTTCCTGCGACCTTTATGTGGCCCCCCGGATCGCAGAGGGGATCGGGATGTCCTTTCTCGAGGCGATGGCTTGCGGGGTTCCAGTGTTGGCTTGGGATGGCCCTACCATGAACGAGTACATCATTCATGATCGTAACGGTTTGCTCTTCGGCAAAGAAACCCGTTGGGTTTCCAAAAATGTTTTGAACCGCCAGAGAGAACAACTTCGGGATGATCGGAAACAGTGGCGGAATACCTATGAAGCGGCCATACCAGGACTACTGAAGTATATTTTTTCAGATGCGCCAGTTCGCTTGCGGTCTCGACATCCTTTCTATGCAGCCCTCGGTTGGGTGAAGTCCTCTGTGCGCTGGGCTGTCGGTTTTCCTGGAAAAAAGAAGTAAGTCATGACTGTTCTTATCGTCGGCGGCGCCGGCTATATTGGTTCCCATGTCAACAAGATCTTCCATCAGCAGGGATGGGACACCATTGTCCTCGATAACCTGTCTCGTGGGTTCCGAGACGCGGTGCGATGGGGTTCGTTCGTTGAAGGCGATTGTGGTGACGTCCACGTCCTCGATCGGGTTTTCTCCGAGAACCATATCGATCTCGTGATGCACTTCGCCGCCTTCGCCTATGTTGGTGAGTCGGTGGGCCGTCCCGACCTATATTACCGAAACAATGTTGCCCAGACCCTCACCCTCCTCGATGCCGTGGTCCGACATAAGGTTTTTCGTTTTGTCTTTTCATCGACCTGTGCCACCTTTGGCGAGGCCCGGTACCTACCGATCGATGAGGGCCATCCACAGGTTCCAGTTAACCCTTACGGGCGATCAAAACTCATGGTGGAGTCGATCCTGGCGGATTACGACCAGGCCTTTGGGCTGAAATCCTGCATCTTCCGCTATTTTAATGCAGCGGGGTGCGACCCCGACGGGTTGATTGGGGAGAACCACGACCCAGAGACCCACGTGATTCCACTTCTTCTCGAGGCGGCAGCGGGAAAGCGGGAG
>Ga0318567_10000736_pt1 | contig 13194 bp, 13 predicted proteins | sample GRESIP088b5f20_FD_203691 | JGI IMG/M metagenome (GOLD analysis project Ga0318567, IMG submission 203691) | Tropical soil microbial communities from Luquillo Experimental Forest, Puerto Rico - GRE.SIPMG.088b5f20 | ecosystem: Environmental > Terrestrial > Soil > Tropical forest > Bulk soil...
TTATCAGGCTTATAATTAAGTAGATGTACTTTTGTAAAGGCATAAGAATAACACGATGCTTGATTGACTTCTTGCAAAGGTATCATTTTTAGCTAACAAAAACTGAGACCTCTCCTGTTTTTAAGAAAAAAATGGATTCTTTTTAAAAACCAACTCTTCATTTTATTAAATGTATGATTTATTAAAACTCGATGCAAACCCCGTCTTCTTTCACATCCAAACTCACCGATTCCCCCATTATCAGTGGCAAATTATAATCCACATGCCCGGCCGGAAAATTAAAACAAACCGGATAATCATAGTCGCGAACTGCCTCCCAAATTATTTCCTGCATGGTTTGTTTCATAAGCGGATCTTCTTCGCATTCTCCAAATTGACCTACTACAAGCCCTGAAATTTGAGACAATACACCACTCAAACGCAGGTTTTGTATCATGCGGTCAACTTTGTAAGGCCTTTCGGCTACATCCTCGAGAAACAGTACGTTATTCTCATAACTCACATCGAACCGGGTACCCCGCAATCCCATCATTACCGACAAGTTGCCCCCGGTCAATTTAGCCCGGACTTGTCCAACCCGATTGAGAGGATGATGGGGAATTTGATAGGTTGGGTGTTTCCCAAACAGAATTTCTTTGATCAGTTGTATTTGATCGGCTCCATCGGGCAATTCGGTGAAATACTTGGACATAACACCATGGATGGAAGCAATGCCCAGATTGGTTATCGCGTTGTGCAAAATCGTAATATCGCTGAATCCAATCAACCATTTGGGCGATTTCAGAAATCCGCTGAAGTCAATTCTATCAATAATCTGCGCAACACCATACCCGCCGCGACTGCAGAGAATAGCTTTCACGTCCGGGTCATCAAGTGCTTGCTGCAAATCGGCAGTACGTTGTTCTTTTGTTCCGGCAAACCGGCCGTATTCAGAACGGGCAAACTGGCCTTCGGTGGCTTGCAGCCCCCAGTTTGTAAGCATTTTTATAGCACCATCAATTTGATCGGGATTAATTACTCCCGAGGGAGAAATAATGTGAACTTGATCGGCGGGTTGTAAATATGGAGGAGTCATGTTTTTAATTATCAGTTGTAAATTATGAATTATGAATTAAGCATATACATCGTATTATTTTAGTATCTCAGCCACTTCCAAAGTTCTTTCCAGGACACTTTTTTGCCATACATCAAAATGCCTGTCCGGTATATCTTGCCAGCCATCCAGGTGGTGCCAACAAACGACAGCCCGAGAATTGCCAGCGAAAGTATGATTTGCCATGCCGGGACATCGAACGGAAGACGTACCATCATTACGATTGGTGAAGTGAACGGAATCATCGAGCACCAGAACGCCAACGGCCCATCAGGATTCTGGGCTGCAAAAATTCCTGCATAGATAGCAAAAATAATCGGAAGCATAATAGGCATAGAGAACTGTTGCGTATCAGTTTCATTGTCCACCGCCGAACCTATAGCTGCAAAAAGCGAGGCATACAACAAATATCCACCCAGGAAGTAAACAATAAATAACCCCACTATCTGAAAATAGTTCACGCCGCTTAAGGCGGTGAATAAGTTTTGCATTTCGGCAGGCATAGCCTGAACCGGCACCGGTTGCATTCCCATTTTTCCTATATGTTGCATTGAACTGACATCGACCGCACCTCCAAACATCGAACTTACAGCCGCCGAAATAACTCCGGTAAGGATCACCCACATCAGAAACTGGGTCAAACCCACCATGGCAATACCGATAATTTTACCCATCATCAGTTCAAACGGCTTTACCGACGAAATCATCACCTCCACTATGCGGTTGGTTTTCTCCTGCACCACACCGTTCATCACCTGCGCCCCGTAGATAATGATAAACATATAAATTATCAACGCCGAAAACATGCCTATCGTCAGGGCCAGTTCCGCCGAACCGACTTTATCTTTTCCATCTTCACCCCATTTGATGGTTTTCAAATCAATCTCGGTATGCGACTTTTCCACCATCTCCTTCAGGTCCGGAATGTTGTAAGCGGCCAGCTTTTGGTTTTCCACATATTTGTTGAGCAACCCGGTGATATACCCCTTGAGTTCCAGGTTTACTTGTTTTTCTGAATACAAAGTAATAGCATTGGGGTTGTCGATCAAATTGCCTGCAATATAAAGCAACGCCGTGAACTGCCCTTTTCCCATATTCTCTTTCTTTACCTGCTCTACCGGAGCATCAACAAACTGGAACGTATAAGCTTCATTGCTTTTCAGCACCTGTGTATACAGATGCGATTTGTCAATCACCACAATTTTCTTCACTTTGTCGTCCTTCATGCCACCGAGCCACACAATAAGCGCTATCATTCCGGCAAAAAGAAGCGGCGTTAGAAACGTAAGCAGGATAAATGACTTTTTCATTACCCGCGTGGTATACTCCCGTTTTATGATTAAATTGATCTTAGACATAATAGCTAATGGTAAACCCCTAGCCCCTAAAGGGGAACTAAGTTACTTTTGTATTGTATTTATTTTTATAACAGTTGATAAACGGTTGTACTATATCTTCCTTCCCTTAAGGGATCGGTGGTCATTTTGTCACCGTCTCAATAAAGATATCATTCATGCTGGGAAGTAATTCCTCGAAGGAAAGAATCTCCGTCTGCTTGATTATTTCGCCCAACAACACATTATTGCCACCGGACAGGTGTTTTTTAATTGTGCTTTCCACCCAACCGTTTTTAGTCGACTGCGATAGCAATTCGAAGTTCTCATTTCCAAGAATGGTGCTTTGCGAACGGACAACATAAGTATTGGTAGCATGCGAGGCCCGGATCTCGGCCACGTTGCCTTGCAATACGATCTTAGCCCGGTCGACTAATGAGATATTCTCACACAGGTCTTCCACCGTTTCCATATTGTGGGTGGAGAAAATAATAGTGGCGCCTTTATCCCGCAGTTCGAGGATTTCACGCTTGAGTAAGTCGGCATTCACCGGGTCGAAACCACTGAAGGGTTCATCGAAGATCAACAGTTTCGGATCATGCAGAATGGTGGTGATAAATTGCACTTTCTGCGCCATCCCTTTCGAGAGTTCTTCCACTTTCTTATTCCACCAGTCTTGTATCTCAAATTTTTCGAACCAGTATTTCAAGGCTTTTTGGGCATCTTTTTTTGTCATGCCTTTGAGCTGGGCCAGGTACAAAGCCTGTTCGCCGATCTTCATCTTTTTATACAAGCCGCGTTCTTCGGGCAAATAGCCGATATGTTGCACGTCAGCCGGGGTCATGCGTTTGCCGTTCAGCCGCACTTCGCCACTATCGGGAGCCGTAATGCAATTGATAATCCGGATCAGGGTGGTTTTTCCGGCACCGTTCGGTCCCAGCAAACCATATATCGTGTTTTCAGGAACAACCAGGCTTACCTCGTCCAGCGCGCGGTGCCCGGCAAATTGTTTCACTACGTTTTCTACTTCTAAAAGAATCATATTGATGTGGTGATGTGGTGATATGGTGATGTGGTGATTAAGAAATGGCTTGATTTTTCATTTTGGAAATGATGCTTGAAAGTAATTTCTTTATACTGATTAACTTTGAAATCAAGATGGGATCGAAAGGATAGCCCGGTGAATGTTGGCATAGAAGCAACCAATACTCTGTTTCGTCTGCCTCTTTGGCTGCAATTTTTAATTTATGGATAAAATCGGCTTTACTTTCACTATTTTGGGACTCCCGTACATTGGCTCCGATAGACGTACCTGACTTTAATAGCTGTTTAGCTATGACATATTTCTTTTGTTCTTCAAGTAATTCCGAAAACCGAATAATATCAATTGCAAATTCGAAACTCAATTCCAAAATCTCATTCCTTCTTTCCATAAATCAGTATTTCTTATTGTTATATCTAAATTAGCCATAATCATCATATCAGAAATCATCACATCATCACATCAACACATCATCATATCACCACATCATCATATCATCATATCATCAAATCAAATCTTCCCCTCATCGGCAAAACTATAATATTGCCCTTTGGCAATAATGATATGATCAAGCAGGGTGATTCCTATTGCCTCGCACCCGGTTTTGATGCGCCGTGTTATCTGTTCGTCTTCATGGCTCGGCCGGTTTTGTCCCGAAGGATGATTGTGTGCCACCACCACCGCTTGCGCCGATTTTTCCAATGCCATTTTGAGCAACATGGGAATGTCCACCACCGTTTGCCGGCTGCCACCCTGCGTCAATCGTTTTATTTCGATCACTTTGTTGGCTCCGTTGAGCAAGCCAATCCAGAATTCCTCGTGGGGCAAATCGACCAATTGCGGCTCAAAAAGGTTGAACAAGTCGATGCTCGACGTTATTTTCTTTCGTTCCAGCACTTCGCTTGTCTTGCGGCGTTTTCCCAGTTCCAGCGCTGCCATAATAGTGATAGCCTTGGCTTCGCCGATGCCTTTAAAGCGTTTGCAAAGATTGCCGATAGTGAGTTGTGCCAACTCGTTAATGTTATCCCGGCACTCGCGCATGATGCGCCGCGAGAGTTCCACTGCCGATTCATCTCGATTTCCCGAACCGATGAGAATGGCCAACAGCTCGGCATCCGAAAGGCTTTGTGCGCCTTTCCGCAGCATCTTTTCGCGCGGGCGGTCATCTTCGGCCCATTCGCGAATGGTCAATCGTTTATCGTCGGTTAGCATACGTCAAAAATACTAAAAAATTTCTTTTATACAAATTTCACCGGAAAGGATGTAAAAAAGGCCACTTCAACTGTCAGATGAAATGGCCCGTTTTTATTTAGTTCCACGATTTGCCTATTTCTTGGGCTCCCACACCAATTTCCAGTTCTGAACTACATCATTGGCGGCATACGACCGGATAGGTGGTTCATTTTTAGCCATGTCTGCTTCTACACAATTCCAATCGGGACCTGATAAGTACAGGTATTTTAAGGCCTTGTTCGACCGTACTGTAACTGCAAAATGTTTCGAATCCAGTCTTTCCATTTCCACGAAGGCCCAGCGGTTCCAACCTCCTGCAATGTAGCAGTTATTCGTTCCCTCCGGAACAGTTACCGAGTAGGTTATATCATCATCCGGAACAGCTTTATCATAAACTGCTGCCCAGCCAGAAACCACATCGTTGGTTGAATAGCTCCTGTCGTCGCGCACCCATTTATTATTGCCTAATTCCATATAGCCCCAACCATTGCCTGCAAAATAGTTATACTTGAGCAGGTGGTTTGACGGAATAGTAATGGTATAATGCGTATCATCCACTTTCGTCATTTCGGCGAATGCCGTCCAACCATCCCAGCCACCCATTATATAGCAGCATTGGGTACCTGCTGGCACGGTGACATTGTATACCATATCCACATTCTTTATTGATTTGTCATACACTGCTGCCCAACCGGCTACAGTATCTTTTTCGGCATAACTCCGGTTATCCATTTCGGTTCCGTCGGCTGCTTTTTCTACATAACCCCAACTCGGGCCGGAGCTGTATTTATACTTATGGGCAACATTAGCCTTTCCAATTTCGATTGTATAGTGGGTATCATCCACTTTCATCATAAGTTGATGATTCCACCCATTCATTTCGCCGGCAATGTAACAGGCATTTGTGCCCGCCGGGACGGTAACAGAATACACTAAAGCGCTTGCCCCAAATGCAACAAACGCAAACAAGAACATAAATAATAGCTTTTTCATAACATTTACTTTTTAGTCAGTTTAAAGATTGTCTTTACACGCAAACACAAAAATTACACTTAACACAGGAATGTTCAAAGAAATGCAACAGGTATGGATTGAATTACTACTTCGTTAGCAAAAACAGGATTGGGCAGAGCGCGCAAACCCATCACGGATTGTACAAACGACCATTCAAAAATAGCGGGGATATTATTCAACATGAATAACCGGAGAAGATTCTCTCCAGAGGAACGAGTCCATTTGCGATAGATTATATTTCAAATACTATACAAATCAATTGTAGTTACATGCACCAGGCTGTTGAAGCAAACAACATGAAACGTTGACTTATAAATAACAGACAAGAAGATGGGAAAGTTTTGAACCGAGGGGTTAAGGGAGGGGGGACAGCCGGACAGCATCCTAATATGGTTACAATATTCATATCCACAAATTATTTGGCAATTGACGCTACAACTATTTCTTTATACAGTGAACCGGAGAGATATAATGCTAAACATGGTGAGCTATAAGACTCATTTGTATTCGGATACCGATAAGAAATATGAACCTTAAAGTCATATCGGGCAGTTACAGGAAAAAATACAACGTTTTTAAAATCGCTTTCAGGAATTGTGTATAAAACATTACCCGAAAGAGATAAAATAGATGCCGGCATTTTATAGGTCACATCAGATATATTGTAAGTCATTACAGTATCTTTTAAGTCTGCTGATACAATGATGTATCCAATCCTGAAACCTTGATGTATTGTGCATGGGTCGAATCCCACTATATAACCATCCAGTTGTTTAATGCCCACTTTATCTTTCTCACACCCCGCACTACCGGACATAAATATCAAAATTATTACTCCAAATAAAACTGTCCTTGCTTTCATAGGCATAATCGGGTTAATTTTCTATTTTATTGCTGTCATATTATTGCTTATAATCTTTCAATTCCCAAGTCTTTATTTGAGAAAAGCCAAAGTCATATTCTCTTGAGTACAGCTTGACAATCCCAATTTGAGGTTTGAAATATATTTTTTCATGTAGATAATAATCCATACTTCGAATAGTCCTTTCAATGAAATACGTGTTGGTAAAGTTTCCGGCTTCTACTGACACATCTTCGATTCCAATAACTTTTGAATTACTGGACGGGAAACTGGATTCATTCCACATCCGGTTCAGGGCAAACGGAACAATGTAAATCCGTCTTGGACTATTGTTGTTCGAACTAAATATGACAGTATCCTTGCTTTCGCCAACAAAGAAAGTATCCGTACGATTAGAATAAGTCAAAAGCCAAACAGATGAATTGATTTTATTGATCGTTTTTTTTCCAATAATTGATATTTTAAGCGATCCGGCTTTATTTGAAACACTATCAAAAACAGTATAGTCCCAACTATAACCAACTTTATTCGGAAAATAACTACTTTCCAGAGCATCCTCGCTACAACCAAGCATCGCGACGAGGATTAATCCCATAACAATAACTGAGAATAAAATCCTGTTTTTCTTCATAATCTGAGATTAATTGATCTTTAAAACTCTGTTCTCTGCCAAGCTATCCTAAAATCAGAATGCGTTATTATTAAAATCCATTACATCTATTGGAAGCTTATTTGAGTTTAGTGAATCTGATATTCTTCACATTGTCTGTCAACGACCTGTCTATAAAATTATAGATTTCAAGTTGTTCCCCTCCTCCATTTGCTGACAATAAAATGGCAAAATCATATTTGACCAATGAATTATAGATAATCAATCTATTGGGCTGAGTCAAGTCAAATTTATATCCCTGAAGTGGCGTATAGAGCCCAATTAATTTGTCCTGGGTAAACCGCAATGTGTCACATATTCCATCTGAATACGGAGCTATTTCAACCCAGGTTCCTGTTAACAGATCTAATTGCGAGATATTTTTTTGTTCATCACAACTAACAAGGAAGAAGTAAATGAAAAATAAAAAAATAAGATTTGTTTTCATATTCAGAATCATGATCAGAATAACGTACTATATCGAGATGTCCTAAAATCAAGATGCGTTATTATCAAAATTCGTTGCATCTCCTTTCGGGAGATAAGGATTTGATCTTTTCGGATAAAAGAAAACCGACTCATTTTATCAAACACATTTTGTCGCTCCCCTCCTGTTTTAAGCGTTTCAAGTTCGTTAAAATCAACCTGTTTTTGTCACAAAAAATTAGCTGTCCAACTATTTCTTTAATGCCCAATAATTCAGCGTTGATTTTCAAAGATTTACAAATTTCAATTTTATCCCCTGTCCAACTATTTTTTTTGAAAAATTGGGAAAGGCTTAATAACTTTGGGTAGCGAGAACAGTTAATCTGTTGCATTTGTAGTTAGGATCAATTGTTTGGCTGCCGGCAAAGCGATGACGGACAAGAAAACTGATTATAAAAAGAGGAGGAAGGTTGCCCGGAGGATGGAAACAACATCTCAGTTGCTTGTAGGAAATATCTAACTAGTGTGGCCACACCGTTACATACCTGAAATAAAGCATCGACGCGAGTAGAAGTATTGATTTTTTCCAAAACAGACTGTCGACTCGTGTCGAAGCTCTGTCAAACTACAAAACAGACCTTCGACACGAGTAGAAGCTCCGTCAAGTCGCAAAACAGACTGTCGACGCGCGTCGAAGCACTGATTTTTTCTAAAACAGACCTTCGACTCGAGTCGAAGGTCCGTCAAGTCACAAAACAAAGCGTCGACTCGTGTCGACGGTATAGTGAACCCCAAAAACAGCATCTACACGCAGGTGGAAATGTTTATTAGATAACCAAATTATTAATTTTTAAATCAACATGTTATGATTAAAGTATTTTTACTGAGTTTTATTCGTCAGATGGATTATTTTCAAGTAATGAATTTGATCCGCAACTATTTGAAAAAGTTGGATTACAGGGCACTGAAACTAGAAACGCAGGCTGCCGAGTTTGAAGCACGCCTGCAAGCTTTCGACGATTCATTGAAAGAATCGCGAAAAACGGGAAAAACGAAAAAGCTGCACGAGTTGGATGACTTGCGCGATGAAATGGTACAGGGACTCTACGGGCATGTAAAATCGCAGGTGAACTATCCCATCCCCGAAGTGGCTCTGGCAGCCCAAGACTTGTGGCTTATATTCGAAAAGCATGGAACTAAAATATACAATTTGCCCGTACGCGAAGAATCGGGAACCCTGGTAAAATTGCTTCAGGAACTGAACACGCCTCAGAATATGATCAAGCTACAAACCACCACCGCCATGCCGTGGAAAGATAAACTGGAAGATTATAACAAGCAGTACGACGACCTGTATAGTGATCGTACCGAAGTGGTAGCCAACTACGAAGTAGGTCGGGCCAAAGTGGAACGCATCAAAACCCAAGAAGCATTTACCGATCTGTGCGAGCAAATCAATGCCCTAGGGCGCGTAAACGGAGCCGAACCTTACAAGGAATTATCGGATTACATCAACCGCACCATAGATGACGCCCGCATTACAGCCGAACAACGGTCGACAATGGCCAGAAACAACGCCGACAAAACAAATACTGACGCAGCTCAGAAATAACATGCACCCCGAATAACACAGCACCAATTATAAAGCTCCGCGAAAACGGGGCTTTATTCTTTTTTCAGTCTTAATGCTGCAGCTTCCCCGCCAGATTGGAACACCCGGATTCTATTTATCATCTCACCAACAAAGAAATAGTTTACTAAAAACACCTGCGCGTTAATTCTTTTTAGTATGTTTGTGGGGCTGAAAAAAAATAAAAGATACTATTCCCTAAAATGCGATATTAGATTCTCGAGACTATTATTACATGAATACCTAAACAATAATAACTAACAAAACCTACATGAAACACATATTCAAGAAAATCATTATTCCTATTCTGGTTTTATTAGGCATATTGTTTCTAATTCGTTTCTTTAATTTTGTATGTTTTGAAGCGAAATACCATACCGTTGAGAAAAATGGGAAGTTAGCCATTTTCAATCAGAAGAATCAGCAACTTACAAACTATGTTTATGATGAAGTTTATGAATCTCCTTATGTAGACCCAAAAGAACTTGGAAATGCGAGTTTGCTTACAAAATTTCCACGTTATGGACTTACTCTTGTAAGAAAAGATAAAAAATTTGCCTTTTTAAATGAGCAATTTAAAGAAGTGCTTCCATTTGGCACTTACGACCTTATTAAACCAATGAATTATTATGGTTATTCAATCGTCAGAAAGAATAACAAGTGGGGAGTTCTAGATAAATCCCTAAAATTGGTTGTTCCTTTAAAATTTGATATGATCTCTCAATCTCTTGAGGTTGAGAATTACTCTTTCATTGTGCAAAAAGTGAACAAATATCGAATTCTCGATAAAAAAGCAAATTGGACATTAAAGATAGAGTTCGATTCGATTAAAATCATTAACGATAAGTTTTATCTGTGTTACTTAGGAAATAAGAAATACTTAATCAATGATGATTCTAAGATAATTTCTGACCATTATTCTACTTATGATAATCTTGATGATGGATTTATAGTAAAAAAAGGAAAGAAGATGGGAGTAATTAATTTTGAAAATCTCATTATTATTCCATTTGATTATGATTCAATCTATGCACCACGCTTATGCTCATATTTTTATGCTTCGAAAGGTGGCCAATTTGGTGTAATTGATTTAAAAGGGGAAATGTTAATTCCTTTTGAATATCAAGGATTTTGGGAGTCAAGTGAAAAGACTAAAGATGAAAACAACAAAAATCTTATAGCTCAGAAAAATGGAAAATTTGGGACAATTAACTTGAAAAATAAAGTTGTAACTCCTTTTATATACGATGCTATTTCAAGTTGGATTGAATATGGACCACCAGCACATTATATAATCAAAAATAGAAAATGGGGTTTAATTTCGTATGAAGGGAAAGTCTTAATCCCAACTATTTACGACCACTTACATTATATTACAAATTCATTAATTAAATGTAAGAAACAAGGAAAATCCGGTGTACTCGATATAAACAACAAAGTAATTGTTCCTTGTGAGAATGATTCTTTAATTGTTGACTATTTTTTTCTTCCACGCTTAGATAAGCAAGAATACAAAATAGTAACTAAGCAAAATGGAAGTTGGAAATTTTTAAACCTTAGAGGAAAATTAATTAAGGATAATGTTACAGAAGCAGAAGTAAAAAGCTACGTAAAAGATTGAAAATTACGAACGATAAACAGAACAAAACATTTAACTTCTAATAGACCTCTATATCCATTTGATAAAGCAGATTAATCAGATAAAAACAGGCGCGCTGAAATCTGATCAATCATTTAATCTGATATAATCGTGGTTCAGACAGTGAGCAGGGTTCGTTGAACAACTATACGAATTGAGAATCATTTTCTAACGACTAAGTATAAACACGTTTAAAGTTTTTCTAGTCGAACAATCCCTCACAAATATTTAAGAAATACAAAAAAAACAAATTCTCCATTTTACGACTACTTACTATAACGACTAAAAAATATGTGGGAACTTAAAACAAAAGACGAACTTTCAAAAGAAGAAAGAAAAAAAGAAAAAGATGCGAAATTAATAGGAGTATTTGTTTTCCTTTTTATCCCATTTATGTTGACAGTTCTAAACAAATTTATTGGCACACAAGCTTACAGAGGTGCATCATTAGGACCAACATTATCATGGACAGAACTTTTAAGGACTCTACCATTTATGTTTTTTATGAGCAGTATTTTTGGAATTCTCATGTATTTGACATTCAAAAAATATAATTATAACACAACTCAAGTATGTCCTCAATGTGGAAAGCTTAGACAGGTAAAGAAAAATAAAAATGAAAATTGTGATTGTGGCGGGAAATTTAGATTTTTGTCAGAAATGAAATGGGTTGAGAACGACAAAGGACAACAAAACATAACAAATAAAAACACAAACAAAGCTGAATTGTCAGACGATCTGAGTAATCCTTTAATTTGATATAATCGTGGTTCAGACAGTGAGCGGGCTTATCGATCAAATATCCTTTACTTTAAACGGATTGTAAGAAATTCCGTGGTCTATCACGTCGGTCTGTTCGTGTTTCTTCACCCATTTCACCACCAGGTTGGTGAGCGGCAGTACTACAATTTCATAAGCGGTTTTTAGCGCTGTTTGCGTAACAATCAGCATCAGCAAACTGCGATGGCCCAGTACGCCCGAAAAGGCAATGGTAAAGAAAACAAGCGAATCGGCTCCCTCACCCACAATGGTGGAAGCAACGGCACGAACCGAAAAATGGCGGCCGCGTTGCCATATCTTCATTTTGCTCATCACATAAGCATTCAGAAACGAACCGAACAAGAAAGCAATAAAACTAGCTATGACCAAGCGTTCGGCACTTTGAAGAATCTGCGCAAAAGCCTCCTGATGCTGAAAATGGGGCGAAGCCGGAGCCCAGATACTCAGCCGGAAAACCACAGCCACCAGAAAATTCATCAAAAAACCATTCCAAATGATTAAACGCATCTTGCGATAGCCCCACACTTCGGCTATCAGGTCGTTGATAATGTATGTGATTGGGAAAATAAGTAATCCGGCAGTGATATCTACCCCGGCTACCACAATAAGCTTTTGGCCAACAATGTTAGCGATAATCAGGCAGACCGTAAAAAGCAGTCCACACATCATAAATGCAACGGAAACTTGTTTTTTCATCTTGTTATTCTTCTGTGGGTTACACACGCAGGTTTGGCAATACAAGTTGCAAAGATATGCGATTTTTATTAATAACACAAAAAAAGGAATTGCTAAATGCAACTCCTTCTTGTATTTACACCCAAACAGGGCGGATTCTCCGCCCCGGAACCGGCTGCTGAATCAGTTCTTTTATATCTCCCGGATCAATTCTTTCATAATAAGGGTCATCAGCGGTTGCACCGAGTTCCCAATTTCCTGCACTTCCTCGTGACTCACTTCCACTATTTTTCCCGGAACGCCCAGGTCGGTCACAATCGAGATACCAAAGCATTTCAGTCCGGCATGATTAGCCACAATCACTTCAGGTACAGTGCTCATACCCACAGCATCGGCACCAATGGTACGGAAATAGCGATATTCGGCCGGAGTTTCAAACGTAGGCCCTGTGGTGCCTACATACACACCTTCCACCACTTTGATGTTATTATTGGCCGCAATTTGCTTTGCCTTCGCAATCAATTCTTTCGAGTAGGCTTCGCTCATATCCGGGAAACGGGTGCCCAGCTCGGAAAAGTTCTTTCCGCGAAGCGGATGCTCCGGGAATAGGTTGATGTGATCGGTGATAATCATCAAATCGCCGATTTCAAATTCAGGGTTTACCCCACCCGAAGCATTCGAAACCAACAGCGTTTCAATTCCCAGTGCTTTCATCACCCGTACCGGGAAAGTAACAGCTTTCATATCGTAGCCTTCGTAGTAATGGAAACGGCCTTGCATAGCCAGCACTTCCACATCGCCCAGTTTGCCGACAATG
>Ga0318567_10000744_pt1 | contig 13153 bp, 10 predicted proteins | sample GRESIP088b5f20_FD_203691 | JGI IMG/M metagenome (GOLD analysis project Ga0318567, IMG submission 203691) | Tropical soil microbial communities from Luquillo Experimental Forest, Puerto Rico - GRE.SIPMG.088b5f20 | ecosystem: Environmental > Terrestrial > Soil > Tropical forest > Bulk soil...
GATTATTTGTGTTTAGCAAAAATTCTTTATCGGTCGTAAAACGATGAAATATCTTATTTAAACCCGTAGTGCATTTAATTGATAGATCCTATTTCATAGCAGAGTTTATAGATTTTACCCTACTTGACAGGGACTGACCTTGCCCAGTGAGCCGAAAAACAAGGAAGGAAAGTGTAAAAATACCCACTGTTTGACGACCGCAGGGAGGAGTTTGGGGATTTTAGCTTTCCGACCGTCAGTTTTTCGAGTGAAGCGGGCGAAGTCTTGATTTTTTTTGCTTCGTTTTTTTTATCAAGAAAAAAAATGAAGAAGATCGGAAATAACAGACGAAGCTAATCCTGAGCCCCCTTTAGGGGGTTGGGGGCAGTTGACAAAAAATATAACCCAGGGTTTGGGGCCGAAGCCCCGATAAAACAGAATAAAAAATAAGAAAAACAACAACCCACACTACCAGATGCACCCCCGCCTTCTCACTCTCCAAAATCCCTCTACCCCGGAGAGGGTGCCCAAAGGGCGGGTGAGGTCTACTCACTCAAAAGCTTTTTCCCTGCTCGTAAGCCACGATCGACCTTGTCCGGTGAGCCGAAAAACAAGGAAGGAAAGCGCAAAAATACCCACTGTTTGACGACCGCAGGGAGGAGTTTGGGGATTTTAGCTTTCCGACCGTCAGTTTTTCGAGCGAAGCGGGCGAAGTCTTGATTTTTTTTGCTTCGTTTTTTTTATCAAGAAAAAAAATGAAGAAGATCGGAAATAACAGACGAAACTAATCCGAAGCCCCCTTTAGGGGGTTGGGGGCGGTTGACAAAAAATGTAACTCTGGGTTTGGGGCGGAAGCCCCGATAAAATAAGAAAGAAAACAACCCATACTACCAGATGCATCCCCATCTCCCCACTCTCTAAAATCCCTCTCCTTGGGAGAAGGTGCCCGAAGGGCGAGTGAGGTCTCTGAACTTTTTTCCGCCAAGTACCGCTGGCTCCCCAAAAAAGAACATAAAGAATGCTTTACCAGATGAAACTAATCCTGAGCCCCCTTTAGGGGGTTGGAGGCGGTTGACAAAAAATGTAACTCAGGGTTTGGGCGGAAGCCCCGATAAAACAGAATAAAAAATAAGAAAAAAAACAACCCACACTACCAGCTGCACCCCCACCTCCCTACTCTCCAAAATCCCTCTCCCTCGGAGAGGGTGCCCAAAGGGCGGGTGAGGTCTCTGAACTTTTTCCGCCAAGAACCGCTGACTCCCAAAAAAAGAACATAAAGAATGCTTTACCAGACGAAGCTAATCCCGAGCCCCCTTTAGGGGGTTGGGGGCGGTTGACAAAAAAAGCCAGTCAGGGTTTGGGGCCAAAGCCCCGATAAAACAGAATAAAAAATAAGAAAAACAACAACCCATACCTCCAGATGCACCCCCACCTTCGCACTCTCCAAAACCCCTCTCCTTGGGAGAGGGTGCCCGAAGGGCGGGTGAGGTCTCTGAACTTTTTCAGCCAAGAACCGCTGGCCCCCAAAAGAAAGAACATAAAGGATGCTTTACCAGACGACGCTAATCCGAAGCCCCCTTTAGGGGGTTGGGGGCGGTTGACAAAAATGTAACTCAGGGTTTGGGGCCGAAGCCCCGATAAAATAAGAAAAACAACAATCCATGCTACCAGATGCACCCCCACCTTCTCACTCTCCAAAATCCCTCTAACCCGGAGAGGGTGCCCAAAGGGCGGGTGAGGTCTCTGAACTTTTTCCGCCAAGTACCGCTGCCCCCCAAAAGAAAGAACATAAAGAATGCTTTACCAGACGAAACTAATCCGAAGCCCCTTTAGGGGGTTGGGGGCGGTTGACAAAAAATGTAACTCAGGGTTTGGGCGGAAGCCCCGATAAAACAAATTAGAAAAAAAGAAAACAACAACCCATACTTCCAGATGCACCCACACCTCCCTACTCTCCAAAATCCCTCTAACCCGGAGAGGGTGCCCAAAGGGCGGGTGAGGTCTCTGAACTTTTTTACGATAAACATCCCCGAAAAACAACTTCCCAAATCTTATTTAATGTTAACGACAAAATCATCTGTTCGACCACAAAACAGGGCAAAAACCCCTTTTAACGCTCGTTATTTTTAAACAATTCCACCCCATTCCTCAAAATCACAAAAGTTAATTTAATTTAAATTCAACCACACCCCCTTTGTGAAATAAATAAAAAATATTTAGCTTTGTCACTTGTTAATTAACTCAACCAATTAGCAGACCTTAAAATCAAAGTAATTTATAAACCACTAAAAAACTTAGAAATGACAAAAATCTCTGAAACTGGCCACGCCAAAAATGTTGCAAATTTTGAAGAACTCACAAACATCGTAATTTCATTCGGCCCCGCCTACAATCCTTCGCGGGAATCCATCAGGCCCGCGGCATTACAAGCCGTGCTGCTCGAGGCCAAAAAATCGATGGACGATTGCCACAATGCCGATTCGCACTACAGCCTCGCGGCAGCCGAACGCGAAACAGCTTTCGAACCAACCAACAAACTCACAACCCGGATGCTCAATGCTCTTAAAGCCACCGACACCACCAGCAACGTGGATGACACGGCACATTCCCTCGCCCGCAAAATCAAAGGCGAAAGGGCCACAGCCATAAAAGAAGTTGCCCCCGCCCTAACCGGAGAAAGCACCGATGCGGAAACAAAACATATCTCTTCGGCCCAAACAAGCTACGACAGCCGTCTCGACAACCTGGATAAGTTTATCATCCATCTGCAAAACATCCCGAACTACACCCCCAACGAAATCGAACTTCAACCCGGGTCGGTGAGAATAAAGTTAGAAGACATGAGGCAAAAAAACAATCAGGCCAAACAAGCCGCCATTACACTAAGCACCGCCCGCATTGCCCGGAACAAAGTGCTCTACCAGCCCATCACCGGAATCTGCGACCTGGCTTTCGATGTCAAAACATACGTCAAATCACTCTTCGGAGCCAACAGCCCGGAATACCGGCTAATAAGCGGCCTCGAATTTAGAACAGTCAAATGAGGATCATTTTTTGCCACTTTTAAAATAAAAAATCAAAGCCGCGGAATTCAAACCAAACTTCCGCGGCTTTCGCTACCCATCCGGTAATATTCAAAATCGTTCCTGCAACTTTCAGAATCACTCCTGCGACTTCCGAAAAGCTTCCTGCAAGTTTCAAAATCGTTCCTGCGGATATCAAAATCACTCCTGCAAGTTTCGAAATCACTCCTGCGACTTCCGAAAAGCTTCCTGCAAGTTTCGAAATCGTTCCTGCGGGTATCAAAATCACTCCTGCAAGTTCCAAAATCACTCCTGCGACTTCCGAAAAGCGAAACTGTGCAGAAAAGTGTGTAAACCATAAAAAAGTATTTCTCAAATCCAATCCCGCCAAACCACATTCCCCCTCCCCGTAAGCAGGCCAATCAGGCCCAAGTCGATTTCTTACCCCCAATAACACATAAGTCCTCACAATTTCATAACTTTGCAGCCCAAAACATTAGGCATTTACCCAACGTTATAAGGGCGCTTAATGCAAAACAGAATAATAAAACGGGAATATCTCAGGGTCAGTTGAAAACTCCATAGGAGTTTAATGTAAATAACCCCCGGTGTAGCTTGCGGAACCGGGGGATAATAAGCAACACAAACCACCAACCCCGTAGCGGGTTGAACATAAATAAAGAATCAGTTGAGCTGGTTTCGGATTAAACCTGATCAATCCTTCCCGAATTGGACGTTGAAAATAATTAATTGATAATTGAAATAATGGATTTTAAATACGATGTAATCGTTATCGGTGCCGGTCATGCCGGAAATGAAGCCGCCTGCGCCGCTGCTAACATGGGTTCAAAGACCCTCCTCATCACCATGGACATGAACAAAATCGGCCAGATGAGTTGTAATCCCGCCGTAGGCGGAATCGCCAAAGGACAAATTGTGCGCGAAATCGACGCGCTCGGCGGACAAATGGGTATTATCACCGACCGCTCCGCCATTCAGTTTCGGATGCTCAACCGGTCCAAAGGACCGGCTATGTGGAGTCCCCGCTCCCAAAGCGACCGTCACCAGTTCATCCAGCAATGGATCACCACCGTTACCAACACGCCCAACCTCTTCGTTTGGCAAGACACCGTCACCGAACTGGTCATCGAAAACGGCGAAGTCACCGGACTCAAATCAGCCCTCGGTATCCACTTCCGGGCAAAATCAGTGGTCCTCACCGCCGGCACGTTTCTCGGAGGCTTGATGCATTTTGGCAAAAACCAACTCGTCGGCGGCCGTATTTCCGAACCGGCGTCCTTTGGAATCACCGAACAATTGAAATCCATCGGCTTCACCACCGACCGGATGAAAACCGGAACCCCCTGCCGGATTGATGGACGAAGCATTGATTTCTCCAAAATGACCGAACAACAGGGCGAAAATGACTTCCACAAATTCTCATTTCTCGAAGAAGCAAAGCGGGAGTTGAAGCAAGAAAGCTGCTGGATCACCAACACCAACCAAACCACCCACGACGAATTGCGCAAAGGTCTCGCCGATTCTCCCCTCTTCAACGGGCAAATCCAAAGCATCGGACCCCGTTATTGCCCGAGTATCGAGACAAAAATCATCACTTTTGCCGATAAAATTTCGCATCAATTATTTTTGGAACCCGAAGGAGTCGATTCTCAGGAATACTATTTAAATGGTTTTTCGTCTTCGCTCCCACTCCAAATCCAAATTGACGCCATTCACACCATACAAGGATTGGAAAACGCCCAACTCTTCCGTCCCGGTTATGCAATCGAATATGATTTCTTCGACCCCACCCAGCTAAAACACACGCTGGAAACGAAACGAATCAAGAACCTTTTCTTTGCCGGACAAGTAAACGGAACCACCGGATACGAAGAAGCAGGCGGACAAGGGCTCATTGCAGGTATCAACGCACACATCAATTGTGTGGGCGGAAATGAATTTACCCTTGCTCGCGACGAAGCATACATCGGCGTTCTCATCGACGATTTGGTTACAAAAGGTGTGGATGAGCCCTACCGTATGTTTACTTCCCGCGCCGAATACCGGTTACTCCTCCGCCAGGATGATGCCGATGTCCGTCTTACCGGAAAAGGTTTTGAGATCGGATTGGCAACAAAAGACCGATTCCATCAGCTGGAAACCAAAATAGAGAAGCAAAAGGATCTAACCGAATTCATCAAGTCCTACTCGATCAAACCGGCATTTATCAACGATTTTCTGGCTTCACGCAATTCTTCTGAACTAAAACACGGCTGCAAACTGAGCGATTTAGTGCTTCGTCCACAACTAAGCATTGAAGATTTGTCCGAAGCCATCCCCGCTTTGAAAGAAAAAATTGAAGAAATAGGCACCCGGAAAGAAGAAATTGTCGAAGCCACCGAGGTTCTGTTGAAATACGAAGGCTACATCGAACGGGAGAAATTAATTGCAGAAAAGCTCCACCGATTGGAACATATTAATATCCGCGAACGCATCGACTACAATTCTATCCAGTCCCTTTCCACCGAAGCACGTCAAAAACTAACGAAGATTGATCCCGAAACCATCGGACAAGCAAGCCGGATTCCGGGCATTTCACCGAGCGATATAAATATTTTGCTGGTGTTATTGGGCCGATAATTTCCACAAAAACGCACTTCGTGCGTTTTTGTGCGCAGTAAAAATTGTTCCACGTGAAACAAAACAAGCACCAACAAAGATAAAAAACCAACATATTTCCGTTCCACGTGGAACAAAATAAAACAAAATAATGCACATGAAATCGAACAATACATTAAAAGAACAGGTAAATGCACTGCCGGATAAACCGGGAGTTTACCAATATTTTAATGCAAACGACGAAATAATTTATGTTGGCAAAGCAAAGAATTTAAAGAAACGGGTCTCCTCCTACTTCAACAAAATTCACGAACAAGGCAAAACAAACGTACTTGTAAAGAATATTGCATCGCTAAAATACATCGTTGTTGAGACCGAAGAGGACGCACTTTTGTTAGAAAATAATCTGATAAAACAATACCAACCGCGTTACAATGTCCTGCTCAAAGATGGAAAAACCTATCCAAGTATTTGCATTACCAATGAACCTTTTCCCCGGATTTTTAAAACCCGGAACATATATAAAAACGGCGGACAATATTTCGGACCCTATAGTTCGAACTATACAATCAATTCTTTGCTCGAAATTATTCACGACCTCTTCCCTATCCGCACCTGTAAACTTGCCCTGACAAAAGAAAATATTCAAGCCGGAAAATTTAAAGTTTGTCTGCAATACCACATTCACAAATGCAAAGGACCCTGCGAAGGAAAACAAACCGAGACAGAATATAAATTAAGTATTGAACAAATCCGGCAGATTATCCAGGGAGATGCAAATGAAATCAGCAAAGTACTCCTGGAACAAATGCAAAAACTAGCAGCCGAGTATAAATTCGAAGAAGCTCACCAGATAAAATTAAAATACGATTTAATTGAAAACTACAAATCAAAATCTATAATTGCTAATTCTGTAGTAGAGAATACCGACGTATTTGCTTACGATGAGAATGAAAGTTCTGCGTATGTTAACATTCTGCGCATTTCAAAGGGTTGTGTGGTGCAAGGATATACTATTGAGTATAAAAAACGCCTTGATGAGAGAAAAGAAGACCTGCTTGCCATGGCAATTGTTGAATTAAGAGAAAGATTTAACAGTAATTCAAAAGAAATTCTGGTCCCATTTAAAATTGAATACCCAATTAAAGGCGTAACTATTAACATTCCCCAACGTGGAGATAGAAAAAAATTATTGGATCTTTCGCTACAGAATGTACGCCAATTTAAACTGGATAAACTGAAGCAGACTGAAAAACTGAATCCTGACCAACGCAGCATACAGCTGTTAGACAGCATTAAAGAGCGTTTGCAGCTCGATAAATTACCTATGCAGATGGAGTGCTTCGACAACTCAAACATTCAAGGAAGCGACGCTGTGGCAGCCTGTGTGGTGTATATAAAAGGGAAACCATCCAAGAAAGATTACCGGAAATATACTATCAAAACAGTAACGGGCCCGGATGATTATGCTTCGATGAAAGAAGTGGTAAGGAGACGTTACACCAGAACATTAAACGAAGACTCCCCCCTACCCGATCTGATTATTGCCGATGGTGGTATCGGGCAAATGGAAGTGATCAGGCAAGTGATCGAAGATGAGTTAAAACTTCAAATTCCAATCGCAGGCTTAGCAAAAGATAAAAAACATCGCACGAACGAAATCTTAATTGGCTTTCCTCCCAGAGCAGTCGGACTTAAACCCACCGATCAACTTTTTAAGTTTTTCGCTGGAATGCAAGATGAGGTTCATCGCTTTGCCATCACCTTCCACCGTGATAAACGAAGCAAGACTCAAATTGCTTCGGAACTCGACACGATACCCGGAATTGGTGAAAAAACGAAAAATGACCTGATAAAGCAGTTTAAAAGCGTAAAACGAATTAAAACCGCTGACTTAGCCGAACTATCGGAAGCGGTAGGAAACAGCAAAGCTTCAATTATTTACAATCATTTTAGACCGGATCTGAAGCCCTGAGAATTCGATATTTATTTTTGTCAGGGTATTATATCGCAAATACAGCAAGGAAAAACGCTTATCTTTGCGTAAAATTAGAACAGAATGGAAATAGAAATTCAATCACTCGACACAATTGAGCAATCAGCTCAAAAATTCATTGATCAGATTGGCAACAAAACCGTTTTTGCATTTAATGGAAAAATGGGTGCAGGAAAAACAACATTCATAAAATCAATTTGCGAAGTCATGGGTGTGAAAGAAACCGTTAACTCACCAACCTTTTCTATCGTGAATGAATATGAAGCAGCCGACGGAAGAATCATTTATCATTTCGATTGCTATCGCATAAACAAAATTCAGGAAGCACTCGATTTGGGCGCAGAAGAATATTTATACAGCGGAAATTTATGCTTCATCGAATGGTCTGAAAATATTGCCCCCATCCTACCCGATTCAATTGTAAATGTAAATATTGAAGAAGTGGAAAATGGAAAAAGAAAAATTGAAATAATTTAAACATGAAGCAAAAAAAGAAGAGCTCTCTGATGGAGCAAGTAAAAGCGGCACGAAAGCAAAGCCGGGAAGAAGAAATTCGGACACATGGAAAATCGATTAATTATCGAAAGGTTATGACGAGTAAAAAGCAATATAACCGCAAAAAAAATAAGGCAGACGATGAGGTTCTGCCTTATTTGTTTTTAAACGGTATGGTAAAAGAGGAATTCCAGCAAATAATTGTTATGCAAACCGGAATTCACTTATTCGAAAATTACCAGATAGAAACACGCTTCTCTACCGGTACGAACATTGGATCTCCAGCCTTGATACCAAACGCTTCGTACCACGTATTAATCTGAGGTAAAGCGCCATTCACACGCCATCTGCCCAAAGAGTGAGGATCTGATTTTGTGCGTTTAAGGATCTCTTCAGGACGAACATTACCAGCCCAAACATTAGAATATGCCAGAAAGAAACGTTGCTCTGGAGTAAAACCTTCTTTTGTAGCTAATGGCTCTGCAGCAGTAGCTTTTTTGAATGCCTGATAAGAAATTTGCAAGCCACCATGGTCAGCAATGTTTTCACCCAAAGTGAATTTACCATTTCCATGAACGCCCGGAGCTACATAAATAGAATCAAAGAAATCGGCCATAACCTTAGCACGAACCTCAAATTTTTTACCATCTTCGGCAGTCCACCAGTCTTTCATATTTCCTTCTTTATCAAACTGACGGCCCTGATCATCAAATCCATGCGTCATTTCGTGCCCAATAACAACCCCGATTGCTCCATAGTTGAACGCATCATCAGCAGTCATATCAAAGAACGGATATTGAAGAATTCCAGCAGGGAAACAGATCTCATTGGTAGTAGGATTGTAATAAGCATTTACCGTTTGAGGAGTCATTTGCCATTCTGATTTATCTACCAATTGTCCTGCTTTTGCAAAGTTATAAGCATGCTCAAACTTATTGGCACGCTGAACATTAGCATAATAAGAATCCTTGGAAACAGATAAATCAGAGTAATCCCTCCACTTATCAGGATATCCAATTTTTACATAGAAAGCTTTCAATTTCTCAATAGCTTTTACTTTTGTTGAATCTCCCATCCAAGGTAAAGCATTTATACGTTCTCCAAGGACTACTTGCAAGTTATGAACGAGTTTAAGCATGCGTTCCTTAGCAGCTGCAGGGAAATATTTTTGTACATACATTTGACCAACTGCTTCACCTAGAACACCATCTACGGTACCTACAGCACGTTTCCAGCGAGGTGACTGATCTTTTTTACCTGAAAGGGTCTTACCGTAAAAATCAAAATTTTGGGCATAAATCTCGTCACTCAAATAGGAGGCTGATTCATCTATCAGTTTCCATTGCAGATAAGCAATTTGATTAGCGATCGGCTCTGAAGTAAGGATCTTACCAACTTCAACTAACGATTCTTTCTGTGAAACACTTACTTCACTGGTGTTCTTCAACCCAAAAGCAGCCAAATACGTATTCCATTCTATTTCAGGAACAAGCTTTTGCAAATCAGCCACAGGCATTTTGTTGTAATTAGCATGCGGATCACGAAGTTTCACTTTGTCATAAGCAGCTTTAGCCAGGCGGGTTTCGATAGTCAAAACAGCTTCCATATTCTTCTGGGCATCAGCAGCTGTAAAACCAACCAACTGGAACATCTTCACAACGTGAGCTTTATATTTATCCCGGATTTCTTTAGTATGCGCATCGTTTTCCAAATAATAATCACGTTGACCAAGGCTAATACCACTCTGGTAAGTCTGAACCAAATTATAAGAACTATTCATAGGATCGGGACCTACATAAACAGTAAAATAAGGATCTAAACCGGAAATAGCCAACTCAGGCACCAATTTCAAAATGTCGGAAACTGTCTTAACTTCAGCTATCCTCTTTAAATCAGCCTGAATGGGCTTATAACCGTCTTTGTTTAATTTCACACTGTCCATAGCCAAATTGTACATATCCCCTATCTTTTGGGCAACAGTACCTTGAGCTGCCGGTTTTGAGGCTAACTCTACAATCAAACCTTTGAGTTGGTTGCGGTTATTTTCAGCCAGTTGGTCGAAACTTCCGAAGCGTGAATACTCACCGGTAAGCGGGTGGTTTTTCATCCATCCCCCACAGGCATATTGATAAAAATCAACTTTTGGTGATACCGAAGTATCCAGATTAGCCAATTTAATGCCCGGACTTAAACTTGCATTTTTTTTGGCATCGCTAGCTGTTGTCATAAGCATGAATGCAATAATTGGTAAGAAAACTTTTTTCATAAATTAAAATAATTGTGAATTATATAATTGAAAATAATAATTTCAAATTCTTATTTCGGGTTCATGTACCGAATCGATAATCTTGAAAAGTTCAGTCAAAGTTTCAGCCCGAAGCATGGCAATACGCGTTTCTTTAAAGTTAGGTATGCCTTTAAAAACAGGCGTAGAAGCCAAGTGCCGGCGACTGTGGATTATGCCTTTCAACCGCTGATTGCTAACGCTTTCAATAGCTGTTAAGTCATCAATATCCAGCCATCTTACAGAGGAAATTATATGCTCTTTGAGAATATGTTTCTGCTCTTCGAAAGTAAGAACCGGTTCTTTATTTCCCGTTTGGAAATATTGTTTCATTTCAGCAAATATCCAGGGTCGGCCAATCGAAGCACGACCTACCATCACCGCATCAACACCATACTTATCAAAACATTCGGCTGCACGTTCAGCAGTGGTTACATCGCCGTTTCCGATAATGGGAATGTGCATGCGCTGGTTATTTTTTACTTCGCCAATTAAAGTCCAATCGGCATCGCCTTTATACATTTGGGAACGTGTACGGCCATGAATGGCTAACGCGGCAATTCCACAATCCTGCAAGCGTTCAGCAAGTTCCACAATCACTTTATTATCATCGTCCCAACCCAGACGGGTTTTTACTGTCACGGGCAGTTTTACCGCTTTGACAACTTCGGAGGTTATTTCAAGCATTTTAGGGATATCGCGCAGTAGCCCCGCTCCTGCCCCTTTGCCTGCAACCTTCTTTACCGGACAACCAAAATTCAAGTCTATAAATTCCGGATTGGCTTCTTCGGCAATGCGGGCTGCTTCTGCCATTGCATCGGCTTCGCGGCCATAAAGTTGAATGGCAACCGGCCGTTCTTCATCGTATATTGTCAGTTTTTGTTCCGTGCGCTTTACGCTTCTTATCAGTGCATCGGCCGAAATAAATTCTGTGTAAACCATATCCACGCCGAAACATTTGCACAAGAGGCGAAACGCCGGATCGGTAACATCCTCCATAGGAGCTAAAAACAATGGTTTATCTGGAAATTCTATGTTTGAAATCTTCATGTTTATGCAAAAAATAGATACAAAGGTAGGAAATTTTTTTAAGGTATAGATTCTGAATAGGATTATCTATCTTTGCACTAAAATTTAAACAGGTATTTCAATGAAAAGAATATTAATAGCAGTTGCTATAATTATTTGCCAACAAAGTATTTACGCGCAAGTTCGCTATTCAACTTCTTGGTTTGGCCCGAATGCAAATCCGGTTCCGGAATTTACTGATGCCACTATTCCAGCCAAAACAACCTTAAGTTTAATGGCCGATTACTACTTTGGTTATGGCGACCAAACCAAAAATGGTTATTTCAAAATAGAAATCCCACTTATACCGGAGCGCGTTTCAATAAAAGTATGGTCGACTGTGCTGGAACATTATAAAACCACCGAAGAAATCATGCAGGCTCGGGGCGCCAGTATGCTATCAGGAAGTGAAGGTGGCGATTTATATGTACAAACCAGAATTCAATTACTGAGAGAACAAAACAGTGCTCCAAGCATTATATTGAACACCACATTGAAAACCGCTTCTGCCAAAACTTTCACCACCCGGCGTTATTTCGACACTCCGGGTTATTATTTTGATGCAGAAATCGGAAAATCATTTCACACCAAAAGTAAATTTATAAGTGAAATAAGAACCGTGGTTGATGCAGGATTTATGTGCTGGGAAACCACGAACAGTTCGCAGGATGACGCTCCGATGTATGGAGGAAAAATCATAGTTGGAAATGACAACTGGAGACTGGAAAACACGCTTTCCGGCTATTGGGGATGGAAAAACATCAAGGTAAAAACCTATGGAGATATTCCGTTGGTTTATAGCGCTAAAATAAGCAAACAAATAAAGAAAATAAATTATTTTGCCCAATATGAGTATGGAATACATGACTTTCCATACCAACAAGTAAGACTGGGAATCAGTTTCCCTATAAGTAAATTGACACCGAAATTTTAAAAAGAATGATTAGAAAAGATATAGAAATAATGGCTCCTGCCGGATCGTGGGAAAGCCTTTCGGCAGCCATTAAAGCAGGTGCTGACTCCGTATATTTTGGCATTGAAAAGCTAAATATGCGCAGCAAATCAAGCAGCAATTTTTCAACTGAAGATCTACGTGAAATTGTACGTATTTGCAACGAAAACAAAGTAAACAGCTATTTGACCGTCAACACCATTTTGTATGATGAAGACATCACGCTGATGCACAAAATCATTGATGTAGCTAAAGAATCGGGCGTTTCGGCCATCATAGCATCCGATGTTGCCGCCATGATGTATGCTTCAAGCATTGGCGTAGAAGTACATCTTTCCGTTCAGACTAACATTACGAATGTTGATTCATTGAAATTCTATGCGCAGTTTGCTGATGTGGTGGTACTGGCCCGCGAATTGAATTTAAAGCAAGTAAAAGCCATTCATGATGCCATTGAAACGGAACAAATCCGGGGCAAAAACGGCCAGCTTATCCGCATCGAAATGTTTTGCCACGGAGCACTGTGCATGGCGGTTTCGGGCAAATGCTACCTGAGCTTGCACGAAAAAAACGTATCGGCCAACCGCGGGGCATGCAACCAGATTTGCCGTCGTGGTTATACCGTAAAGGACAAAGATTCGGAAATTGAACTGGAAATTGACAACGAATATATCATGTCGCCCAAAGACTTGAAAACAATCGGTTTTGTAAACGAAATGATGGAGGCTGGTGTACGC
>Ga0318567_10000747_pt1 | contig 13120 bp, 11 predicted proteins | sample GRESIP088b5f20_FD_203691 | JGI IMG/M metagenome (GOLD analysis project Ga0318567, IMG submission 203691) | Tropical soil microbial communities from Luquillo Experimental Forest, Puerto Rico - GRE.SIPMG.088b5f20 | ecosystem: Environmental > Terrestrial > Soil > Tropical forest > Bulk soil...
GTCGACACTACGGCCGCCGTCTCGGCCGAGGACTTCCGGCGGTGCCTGGAACTGCTCGCGGCCGACGATGAAGTGGACGCGCTGATCGCACTGGTGCTGCCGACCGCCGCCACCGGCGACCTGGTCGCGGCCATCGAGCAGGCCCAGGTCAGCGTCCCGCTGGCCGCCGTCGTCCTCGACCAGCCCGAGTCGGTCCGCCTGCTCGCGCGCACGGAGGGTGATGGCCGGATCCCCGCCTACGGATATCCGGAGGCCGCGGCCGGCGCCATGGCCCGGGCGGCCAGATACGGGGCCTGGCGCACCGAGCCGCGCGGCCAGGTGCCCAGCCTCCCCGACGTCAGGACCGAGGACGCCCGCACGCTGGTGCGCGAGTTCTTCCACGCCACCCTCGGCGGCGGCTGGATGCCGCCGGACAAGACCGCCGAGCTGCTGCGCTGCTACGGCATCCCGCTGGCCGAGCTCACCCCGGCCCGCACGGAGGACGAGGCGGTCGGCGCGTTCGCGGCCGCGGCCGGGCCGGTGGTGCTCAAGGCCGACGTGCCCGGACTCATCCACAAGACCGACGCCGGCGCGGTAGAACTCGACCTCCGGTCCGAGGCCGATGTGCGCCGCGCCTACCGCAGGCTTACCGACCGGTTCGGCGAGCGGCAGCGCCACGTCCTGGTCCAGCCGATGATCGCGGGCGGCACCGAGGTGATCATCGGGGTGGCTGACGACCACATGTTCGGCCCGCTGGTGGTGTTCGGGCTCGGTGGCGTGGCCACCGATGTCCTCGCCGACCACGCGGCCCGGCTCACCCCGCTGACCGACACCGACGCGGCCTGGCTCATCGGCTCGATCCGCTCCGCGCCGCTGCTGCGCGGCCACCGCGGCAGTCCTCCGGCTGACCTGGGAGCGCTGCGCGATCTGCTGCTCCGCGTCTCGCGGCTCGCCGACGACCTGCCCGAGGTCACCGAACTCGACCTCAACCCGGTCATCGCCCGGCCGGACGGCGCGTTCGTGGTGGACGCGCGGGTCAAGGTTACGCCCTACCAGGTACAAGACCCGTTCCTGCGCAAGCTGCGCTGACGCACCTGGCCATTTGGGGAGTTGTGCACCACGGGCCGTTCGGAAAAAACTTGGTCTTAACGGTCGGGACCATAGTCCCGAAACAGGGGGACCCACTTCACTACAAGAGCCTTCGGCGGATGGCCACCCTGTGGTCATTAGCTATCTGCCCGCCCGAACCTGGAGGCCCCCTTGACATCCATCGCCCTGGCGGCACAGGCTCCCGCAGCCATCGACCTGAACCAGCCCGGTTCATATGTCAACTGGAACATTTTCACCATCTCAGTGGCGAACCTCGTGCTAATCGGAGTCATGGTCGTCATCTTCGGCGCCGCGTTGCTGCTGCCGTTCCCCGGGCGCCACCGGCCGGCCCTACCGCCGGAGGAGGTGGCCGAACCGGAGGGAATCCCTGGCTACAACGCGGAGCCGGGGGATGAGCGGATGTGGACCGCGCGGGCGCGCCGCTGGACGCTGCGCTCCTTCCCGCCGAAGAAGCTGCTGCCCGACCGCCAGCCCGCCTACGTGGCCTCCTGGGTGTACGTGTTCGGTGTCGCGTCCCTGGCCGCTCTCGCGGTGGTGCTCGTGAGCGGCGGCGCGCTCGCACTGGGCGGCCCCGACTGGTGGCACACCAACCCGGTCGGGCACTTCTTCAATAGCCTGCACCTGTGGAGCGTCGAGCTGTTCATGGCGCTGCTGGTCATCCACCTGTGGGGCAAGTTCTGGATGGCCGCCTGGCGCGGCCGCCGGGCCATGACCTGGATCACCGGCGTGGTCGCCTTTCTCGCCTCGATCCTGGTGTGCTTCACCGGCTACCTATCCCAGCAGAACTTCGACTCCCAGTGGATCGCCACCAACGGCAAGGACGCGTTCAACGCGGTCGGAATCGGGTCGTTCTTCAACCTGATGAACTTCGGCCAGATGCTGATGTGGCACATCGTGCTCCTGCCGATCCTGCTCATCGCGCTGATCGGCGCGCACGTGCTGCTGGTCCGCAAGCGCGGTGTCAGCCACCCGCTGCCGGCCACCCGGCCGACCTGGCGGGAGCGGCGAGCCGACCGGGCCGCCGACCGGGCGGCGTGGCGGGGTCCGACCAAGCGGTACGACATCCTGAAGGAAGGCACCATCGCGGTGGTGATAGCTCTGGCGCTGACCTTCGTGCTGGCCGGCCTGCTGTCCTCTCCCAACGTGGCGCCGATCACCATCGCCAGCTGGGCCAAGGCCGATCCCGCCGACTTCCTCGGCACCTCGGCCAGCGAGCTGAACGGCACCAGCCTGACCGCGAGTTACGGGCCGCCCTACAACACCAACGGCGATCCGCAGCGCATCCTGTTCGCCCCGGCGAACTGGGCTGGGGTGCGGCAGCCCATTGACCCGGCGCAGGACTTCGTGATCGTGCCGCTGACCCAGACCGCCTCCATCAACCCGGCGGTCAGGGCGGCGCTGGCCACCTACAACGCCGCCCCTGCCGACCAGCAGAACAAGTGGGCGACCAACTATTTCAACGCCGCCCCCAAGATCAAGATCGTCGGCGGGGTGCCGGTGCTCCCGCCAGGCAATTACGGGCCGGTCCCGGTCATGCTCGCCGCCCAGCTGGCCCTGGCCCAGAGCGGCGCCATCGACGCGGACCTGATCGCCCAGCGGCAGTTCTACGGAACCGACTACACCAAGCCGCTGCTGTTCCTGGCGGACGGCGGCTACTACATTGACCGGGCGACTGCCGAGAACCTGACCGGCGATCAGTGGGGTGTGATGAACGAGACCGGCAGTTACCCGGGCCAGCCCTGGCTGTGGATGTTCCAGCTGTGGTACCACCTGCCCGGTTGGCGCAATTCGACCAACGTCGACCTGATCGCCATCTACATGACCGGCGCCGCCACCTTGCTGCTGCTGTTCATCCCGTTCATCCCGGGCCTGCGGGACATCCCGAGGTGGATCCCGCTGCACCGGCTCGTCTGGCGGGACTGGAACAAGCGGCAGGACACCGGGGCCGTCGGTCAGCCGGAGCCCGAATCCGCCGGGCAAAAGTAGCACCACCCAACCGGGCCCGGGTGCGCGTGGAGCCAAGACGCTCCCGTACACCCGGGCCTCACCACGTTAAATCCTTGGGAAGATGGCGAGGTGCTCCCCGTCAGCTGGGATACCGTCCGGCTGTTCCTGCATGTCCTGGCCGCGACCATCTGGGTCGGCGGCCAGCTGACCCTGGCCGCGCTCGTCCCGGTTCTGCGCCGCTTCGGCGCCGACGTGCCGGGTGCGGCGGCCCGCCGGTTCAACCAGGTCGCCTGGACCGCCTTCGGCGTCCTGGTCGTCACCGGGATCTGGAACATCGTCGCGGTCAGGTCGCAGATCAGCCACAGCGACAGCTACCGGACCACGCTCGTCGTGAAGCTCGCGGTGGTGGTCGTCTCCGGGGTCGCCGCCGCCCTGCACATCCGGTCCCGGACCGCCCGGAGCCGTGCGGTCTTCGGCGCGCTCACCGGCCTCAGCGCGCTGGTGGCGCTGTTCCTCGGCGTCCTGCTGGCCGGCTGAGGACCTACGCGTTCAGCTTTAGTGCCGGAGGACCGCCCGGGACGGTCACGTAACCCTCGGGCTGGTCCGCGATCCTGGCCGCCACCTGAGCGATGAACCCTCGGATCGTCGCGGCGGCAACGCGGTGCAAGATGGCCCGATCCAGAGCCTGGCCCAGCGCCCCGAGCGGAGGCCGGTAGACACCCGACATCGTGAGCACGGCGGCTTTCTCGCCGGTGCGGACCAGCCTGACGTCGGCGTCCAGGACCGGGAATAGCTCACCGGCGGGTCCGGTGGCTTCCCACCGGATAGCTAGCCCGACGGACTCTGGCGTGACGGCCAGGTCATGGGCCTGGACCCGGACCAGCTTGGACAGGCCAGGTATGCCCACCCGGGCCAGGCCCGCGGTCCCGAGGTCGTAAGCGTCTTCCGACGTGCTGAGCAGGAGCCCGCTCCCGGCCAGTTGCATCAGCCGTTCCCGGGCGACGGCAAAGCTGACCTTCAGTTCCACCTCGTCGCCGACAAACATGCTGCCATTTCACCTGCCGGCCGACGACTAGAGGCAGGGACGTAGGTCCCGACCTGCCGTGCCCGAAGCCCTAGATAGGCGCAGGCCGATACCTAGATAGAGTTCCTGACAGCACCCTGACCCGCTGGAGCCGCCATCATGCCTGCCGCCGCCGACATCCTTGAGCTGTTCCCGCCCGGTTCAGCCGTGGATCCGGACGGCGAGCTGGTGGTGGGCGGGTGCCGGCTGGCCGACCTAGCCGTCCGCTGGGGTACCCCGCTGTACGTGGTGGCCGAGGAGGCGGTCCGCGCCCAGGTTCGCCGCTACCGGCGCGCCCTGGAGGCGGAGTGGCCGGACTCACGGATGGTCTTCGCCTCCAAGGCCTTCCCGTGTACCGCCGCCTACCGGCTGATGGCTTCCGAAGGCATCGGCGTGGACGTGGCCGGGGCGGGGGAGTTGCTGATGGCGCTGGCCGGCGGGGTCGACCCCGCGCTGATCGTCATGCACGGGAACGCCAAGACCCCGGCGGAGCTGCGGGCGGCGGTCGACGCCGGGGTCGGCCTCATCGTCATCGACAACACCGACGACATCGACCGGCTCGAGGAGATCGTCCGCGGCGAGCAGCCAGTCCTGATCCGGGTGATCCCCGGCGTCCGGCCCGACACCTACGAGGCGGTGGCCACCGGCCAGGCCGGATCCAAGTTCGGCCTGCCGATACCCGCCGCCCGGGCCGCCATCACCCGGCTGCGCCACAGCGACAAGCTGCGCCTGGACGGCCTGCACGCGCACATTGGCTCGCAGATCCTGGCCACCGAACCGTACGCCCGGACCGTCGAGGCGGTCGCCGGGCTGGGCGACTTCGGTGTCTACAACCTGGGCGGCGGCCTCGGGGTCCGCTACACCTACGACGACGATCCGCCGTCCCCGGAGGACTGGATCGGGGTGCTGGCCGCCGCGGCCCGCCAGCATCTCCCGGCCGGCGCGCAGATCATCATCGAGCCGGGCCGGGCCCTGGTCGCCCCGTTCGGGGTGACGGTCTACCGGGTGATCTCGGTGAAGGGCGAGGATCCCGTGTTCGTGGCCGTCGACGGGGGGATGGCGGACAACATGGAGGTGGCCCTGTACGGCCAGCGGTTCGAGGCCACTGTGACCAGCCGGGTCGGCGGCGGCCGCCCGGTGGAGCTGGTCGGCCGGCACTGCGAATCGGGCGACCGGCTGATCAGCGGCGTCCCGCTGCGCGACCCGCGGCCCGGTGACCTGCTCGCCGTGGCCGTGACCGGCGCCTACTGCTACACCATGGGCAACAACTACAACGGCGCCATGCGGGCGCCGGTGGTGTTCTGCCAGGGCGGCGAGTCACGCCTGGTCGTTCGCCGCGAGACTCATGCCGACTATCTGTCCCGCGACGTCGACCCGTGATCGTGGTCTCGGGCCGACCGCTACTTCGGCGGGCGGCCCTTCGGCGGTCGGAGGGGCGGGATTTCCCCTATCGCGTGCCGGCGTGGACCTGACCACTTGGCCGGCACGGCGTAGACGGCGCGGGCCACCGCGTAGGCGGCCCGCTCGTAGTTGACCCGCCAGCCGACGAAGTCCGGCCAGGCGTCGGCCGGGTCGCGCTCGATCGGGAAGTCGACCTCGCGCATCCGGGCCACCGCCTCGAGGAACTCGTCGTAGGTCAGGCTGATCCCGGCCTCCGGGTCGGCCTCGAGGGGAATGCTGAAGCCCATGGCCCGGGCGACGCGGTTAAAGCACAGGAACCCGCTGCGCATGCACAGCCGGGCCGGGACCTCCGGCGCGGCTTTGGGTGAGAGCGCCATGAACAGCGCGGCCGAGTCGAGCACTGACAGCAGCGACGTCACCCAGTTCGACAGCGCCTGCGGCGAGCGGAACCGGACCAGCGGCAGGTAGGTGGTGTGGCTCTCGGCGACGTCGGAGGCCCAGCGTTCCCACTGGGCATACAGGTCCGGCATCGTGTCCAGGGTCGACGTGCCCGAGCCCAGCGCGTAGTGGGTACGGGCCAGCAGCTCCGGGCCCCAGGACGGGACGCCGCCCCGCGCGTTCAGCAGCGCCACCTCGGTCTCGCGGCGGTTGAACGCCGAGTACAGGGTCGGCAGGTAGGCAATCTGCAGCGTCAGGATAACCAGGCCAACGGCGGCGGCCAGGAACACGATCACAGCCGGCGCGGCCCCGGCGGGCACGGCGAAGCCGAGGGTGAACAGCGAGGATCCGGCGTCGATAAAGGCGGCGATCACGCCGCGGACGGCGAACGGCCACAACAGCAGGGCGAACCCGACGTAGGCCACGATCAGCCACGTGGCCAGCTGAGTCAGCAAGATCGCCGCGGCCTGGGTGGAAAGGAGCCGGTCACGCCGCAGGTAAGCCGCCTGGCGATGCTCGTAGCTGTCGCCGGGGGCATCGGCGAGCCGCCCCACGACCAGCTGGTAGGCCCAATCGACCGTCCGGTCCACCCATCGCGTCAGGTGGCTGCTGACCGAACGGGTCACGATCAGCGTTCCGGTGACGCTGGCCGCCGAGAAGAGCACGAGCAGGCCGCCGATCACCGCGAACACCACCCGGCCCGCCAGCGGCATCACCATGAGTTTTCCTTCACGTCACCGAACCTATCCGGGGCCGGGTCAACCTGGCGATCACGGGTCCCGGTAGCCTGCCAGCCATGGTCTCAGCCTGGCCCGCGGTTTCCTATGACGACTGGCGCGCGACCTGCGACACGCTGCACGCGCACACCCAGGTTCTCGGCAAGCTGGCAGCTGGGCTCGCGCCGCCCGAACCCCAATTGCAGCACGCGGCGCTGCGCCTGACCGCGCGCGGCTGGGAGACGGCCCCGCTGCCCGCGCCCGACGGCTCGGGCGCGCTGGTCATCACGCTCGACCTGCGGCGCCATCTGGCCCTGGTCGAGCACAGTGCCGGCGGGTCGGACCAGGTCGCGCTGACCCCGGACCGGCCCGTGGGCAACGTGACGCGGGACGTGCTGGCGGCCGTGGCCCGCCTCGGCGGACCGGTGCAGATCGACCCGACGCCGCAGGAAGTTCCGTGGAGCGTGCCGCTGGACGCTGACACCGAGCACGCGCACTACGACCCGGACGAGGTGGACCGCTATTTCGCCGCCGCGACCCAGGCCGCGCTGGTGCTGGCCGCATACCGTGCTCCCTACCGCGGCCGCTCGACGCCGGTCAACGCGTGGTGGGGCTCGTTCGACCTGGCCGTCAGCCTGTTCTCCGGCGCGCCCGCCGATCCTCCGGCCCAGGACTTCATCATGCGCAACGCGATGGACGCGCAGGAGGTCGCCGTCGGCTGGTGGCCCGGTGACGCCCGCTACCCCAGGGCCGCGTTCTACGCCTACGCCCACCCCGCCCCGCCGGGTTTCGCCAGCCTGCCGGTTTCCCCGGCCGCCGCGCGCTGGGAAGCGGCCGTGGGGGAGTACATCCTGGACTGGGACGACGTCCGGTCGGACCCGGACCCGCACGCGGCAGCGCTGGGGTTCGCCCGGTCGGCCTTCCAGCACGCCTGCGTGGCGTGCGGCTGGGACATGACCCTGGCCGCAACGGCGGAGGGTACCCCGCCCCCGGTCAGGTGACCGGCAGCAGGGCGGTGACCGTCCGGACGCCGGGAGAAGCGATGGGACCGAACGAACGCGCTCACCATCGGTTACCGGCGGGGCCCGTCCGCGACACCTGCATCCAGAGCGTCGTCGGCCAGCAGCGTGGCGACGGCGATCTCGGCCTCGGCAGCGGCGGGCAGCAGGGCAGGCAGCCGGGGGATGCCGGTTAGCCGCCCATCGGAGGTGTACCGGTCGATCACCCGCGGATCGATGTACGAACCCCGCGCCACGGCCGGGGTGTCGCCGAGCCAGTCCGCCACCCCGCGGACGGCGGCGGTTACCGCGCTCTTGCGGCTGCGCGCGGTCGGCGCCGGATCCGCGTTCGCGAGCAGTAGCGCCATCAGTACGGTGGCGTTCCAGGTGCGAAATTCCTTGGCGGTGAAGTGGCCGCCGGCGCGAGTGGCAATGTAGCTGCTCACCTGCTGCGAGCGGAGAGGCCGCCATGCGTCCCCGTCCTGGAACGAGAACAGGAAGTCGGATGCGCTGTCGCTGCTGACCAGCGCGCGCACCACGGACCGGACCGCATCGTCGGTGACGGTGATCGTCCGGCGTTTGCCCTCCTTGGCGACGTAGTCGAACGCGACGCCGTCGCGCGTCACGGTGACATCGTGCTTCTGGAGCGTGGTCGCCCCATAGTGGTGATCAAGCTCGGCATACTTCTCCCCGCCGATCCGGAACAGGCCGAGGTCGATCAGCCGGACCGCGGCCGCGGTCACGCGATCGCGGTCGAGATGGCGGCCGCCGAGATCGGCTACCGTGGCCGACCGCAGCGCGGGCAGTGCGGCGGCGAACCGCAGCATGTGCGCGAACTTCTGGGCGTCGCGTTGCTCACGCCACATTTGGTGGTAGCGGTACTGGGTCCGGCCCCGGCTGTCGACGCCCGTGGCCTGGATGTGGCCCAGCGGTTCGGGCGAGATCCAGACGTCTTTCCAGGCCGGCGGGATGCCTAGAGCTCCGATGCGGTGCAGTATCCCGGGGTTCGTGACCTCCGCTCCGGAGGGGTCGTGATAACGGAACCCGCCGCCGATCCGCTCTCGGGTGATCCCCAGCCCGTGCGGATCACTGCGGGTGAGCCCCTGGACCGCGGCGGCCTGGGGCGATGAATCAGCACTCAACGGACGTCACCTCGGTTCAATGTAAGCACGAGCGACGCATTCCGAAGAAGCGGCTTGGACGGAAGTTGCTTTCACCAGGCCTTACACTGAGCGGGTATGGAGGTGACGCGGGCATGCCGGACCTGAGGCAAGTCTTCAACGATCTGATCCGCTTTGAGATCGAGCTGTGGAATGCGGTCGACACCCGGCTGAAGCGGGGGTTCGACCTGCCGATGACGCACTTTGAGCCGATGTCGGTCATGGACCGGCTGCCCAAGTGCCGGGTCTACGACATCGCCACCGAGCTGGGCATCACCACGGGCGGCACGAGCAAGCTGGTGGACCGGATCGAGGCCAGCGGCTACTGCCGGAGGCTGCCGAACCCGGACGACCGGCGGTCCTCGCTGCTGGAGCTGACGCCGCAGGGCCGCCGCCTGTACGCCGAAGCCGGGCAGGCCTTCGACGACGAGCTGCAGCGGCGGCTCGGCGCGGCCGTGCCGGAGCGGACGCTGCGGCAGTTCGCGGCCACCCTGGCCCGCCTCCGGGCGGCCGGCTACCGCGCCGAAATGGAGGATATTGCCTAGTCAGGCTGCTCCGGCGCAACGCGGCGGATTTGTTAGGCCCTATACAGTTCATAGAACTTGCTTCCAATTAAGGATTCACGCCGACCGCCGCAGCCGGTCGAGCCCGTCCAGGATCACGTCGAGCCCGAACTCGAACTCGGTCTGATCGTCGCACCAGCCGAGGGTGGAGTCAGGGTCGTCGTGAGCGATCTCCGTCATCATGCCGGCCAGGTTCGGGAACTGGTCGGCCACGGCGTCCAGGGCGGCGCTGGCCTCCTCGTCCCCGGCCTCACCCGGATCGAACAACTCCTGGGAAAAGCCCAGGGCCCGGCTGCCCAGAGCGTGCAGCGCATGATGGGCCAGGTCGTAGGAGAATCCTGCGCCGCGCATGAGCCCGACCAGGGCGTCGTAGTAGCGCAGCACCGCAGGACTCGTGCTGGCATGCCTCTCGAACAGGCCCGGTGCCCAGGGATGCCGGAGGAAGACCTGGCGGGCCGCCAGGATCCGCTGGCGTGCGGCCGCCTTCCAGGCCGCTCCCTTGGAGGGTCCGTGGAGCTGCCCGACGGCGTCGTTGATTTCCCGCGCGATGACATCGACCACGCCTTCCAGGATGTCTTCCTTCCTGGCCACGTGGTAGTACAGCGACATCGCCTCGGCCCCGAGCTCGTCCGCCAGGCGCCGCATCGTAATGGCCTCGACGCCGCCCTCGTCGGCGACCTTGACCGCGGCTCGCAGCACTCGATCTCTGCTCAGCGGGATCCGGGCTCCCGAGGCCGGCTCGGCTTGGGCGGTCACCTGCATCAACCTTTCTCCCCCGGTTGATCTACAGGGTAGGCCCGGGAGGGCACCTTTCGTGGAAGCCTCCCCGCCAGCCGCAGCCAGCAGCTGTTGACTGCCTTACGCTGTACTGTTATCTTACAATGTAAGACTTACAACGTAAGAATACCGGACGGCTTCCTGGAGGACCCGAAGATGAAGGCGTTTGTCCTGCGTTCCTACGGCTCACCTGACCACCTGGACCTCGCGGACATCGACAAGCCGGTGCCCGGCGACGACGAGGTGCTGGTCCGGGTACGTGCCACCTCGGTGAACCCCTACGACTGGCACATCATGAGAGGCGAGCCCCACATCGCGCGGCTGATGCCCGGCGCCCTGGGGTTGCGCCGCCCGAAGCTCAGCATCCTGGGTTGCGACGTAGCGGGGCAGGTCGAGGCGGTCGGCCGGGACGTGACTCAGTTCGGTCCCGGCGACGAGGTGTTCGCGCTGCTACCGGGCGGCGGTTTCGGCGAGTACGTCACCGTCGCCGAGGACCTGCTGGCCCGCAAGCCAGGGCTGCTGTCCTTCGAGCAGGCGGCCGCCGTGCCGATGGCGGCCGTCACCGCCCTGGTGGGCCTGCGCGACCGCGGCCGGATCCAGTCCGGCCAGCAGGTCCTGATCAACGGGGCCTCGGGCGGCGTCGGCACGTTCGCCGTGCAGATCGCCCGCGCGCTCGGCGCGACCGTCACCGGGGTCTGCAGTGCGCGGCACGCGGACCTGGTCCGGTCGATCGGAGCCGACGAGGTCATCGATTACGCCAAACAGGACTTCACCCGGAGCGGGCAGCGCTATGACCTGCTACTCGACGTCGCCGGAAGTCGGCCGTCCTGGACGTGCCGGCGGGCGCTGACCGCCAAGGGGACCTTCGTCATCGTGGGCGGCCCGGCAGGCCGGTGGGTTCAGCCGGTCGGCCATGCCTTCTCCTCGCTCGCGGCCGGGCCGCTGATCTCGCAGACAGTCGTCATGGCGGACGCGGTCGGGCGCGCGCAGAAAAAGCAGGACCTGATGACGCTGACCACCCTCATGGAAGACCGGGGGGTCACGCCGGTCATCGACCGGAGCTATCCGTTCGGGGAGCTCAGGGCGGCCATCAGATACCAGGAAGAAGGCCATGCCCAAGGGAAGGTCGTCGTGACCGTCGCGGCGGGTTAGGCCAGCACTTGCACTAGCATGCTCGGAGCGTCCAAAGCGGGAGGCGATCAGCGTGCTGGGGGTAGGCCGATGATCTCGGCGGACGAGCCGGTTATGACCGTGTACGGGGCGCCGTGGTGCCCGCACTGCAAGCGGGTCAAGAAGTTCCTGGCCGCCCACCGGGTCCGCTACACCTTCGTCGACATCGACGTCGATCCCGGGGCCATCGAGCGGCTCAAGCAGTTGCAGGACGGCGGGCAGATCATCCCCACGGTGATCTACCCGGACGGGACGCATGAGGTGAACCCGAGCAATGAGGCGCTGGCTCGCCGTATTGGCCTCACCCTGCAGGCCGGTCGGTCCGCCTACGACCTGGTCATCGTCGGGGGCGGCGCCGCCGGGCTGGCGGCCGCCATCTACGCCGCCCGGGAAGGCATCGACGCGATCGTGGTGGACGCGGGCGCGCTCGGCGGCCAGGCCGGGATCAGCGACCGGATCGACAACTACCCAGGGTTCCCCGGCGGCATCTCCGGCGGGGAGCTGGCCGACCGGTTCGTAGCCCAGGTTCGCCGGTACGGGGTGGAACTCGTCTCGGCCGTGTCGGTCACCGCCGTCAAGCGCGATCACGATGACCTGGTCACCTCGCTGTCTTCGGGCCAGCAGCTCACCTCCCACGCCGTGATCGTGGCCACCGGCTCGACATACCGCCGCCTCGGCGTGCCCGGCGAGGAGGATCTCATCGGCGCCGGCGTCCACTACTGCGCCACTTGCGACGCGCCCTTCTACAAGGGGGCCGAGGAGGTCGTCGTGGTCGGCGGCGGCAACTCGGCCCTGGAGGAGGGGCTGCACCTGTCCGAGTTCGCGAAGCGGGTCCTAGTGCTCGCCCGCTCGGGCCTGTCCGCCTCGCCCGTGCTCCAGGAGCGGGTGCGGTCCGACCCGCAGTTCGCCATCCGCACCGGCGCGGACATCGTCAAGCTCGAGGGCAGCCGGGGCCGGTTCACCGCCGTCGTGGCCCGCGACCGCGACAGCCAGGAGATCCTTCGGTTCCCGGCCGCCGCGGTCTTCGTGTTCATCGGGATGAAGCCCAACAACGGGTTCCTGGGCGAGGCCGTGGAACGCGACGCCGGCGGGTTCCTCGTCACCAGCCCCACCATGGAGACGTCCATGGCAGGCGTCTTCGCGGCCGGCGACGTGCGCTCGGGATCGACCAAGCAGCTCGGCTCCGCGGTCGGCGACGGGATCGCCGCCCTGCTCATGACCCGCCGCTACCTCGAGGTCCATCGCCACAAAGCGGTCTCGCTGGTGCCTGCGTGGAAGTGACGACACCCGGCCCGATGCAGTAGCGTCGATCGCGTGCTGCTCACCGCGCAGAGCACCGCGCTGCTCCTGATCGACCTACAGGAGCGGCTCATGCCCGTCATCTACGACAGCGAGGTCGTGGTGGCCCGGGCCGTGCGGCTGGCCGAGGCGGCCAGGCTGCTGGACGTGCCGGTCCGCGCCACCGAGCAGTACCCGGCTGGCCTCGGCCCGACAGTCAAACCGCTGGCGGCCTACCCGCAGGCCGTACTGGCCAAGACCGCGTTCTCGGCGGTAACGGACCCCGGCTTTCCCGCTCTGCTGCCCGCCGGGACCAGCGAGATCGTCGTGGCCGGGTGCGAGGCGCACGTATGCGTCCTGCAGACGGTGCTCGGCCTGCTCGGAGGCGGGCAGCGCGTGCTGCTGGCCGCGGACGCGGTCGGCTCGCGCGATCCGGCTGACCGCGCGGCCGCGATCGACCGGGCCCGCCAGCACGGCGTGGAGATCGTGACCTCGGAGATGGTGCTGTTCGAGTGGCTGC
>Ga0318567_10000751_pt1 | contig 13097 bp, 11 predicted proteins | sample GRESIP088b5f20_FD_203691 | JGI IMG/M metagenome (GOLD analysis project Ga0318567, IMG submission 203691) | Tropical soil microbial communities from Luquillo Experimental Forest, Puerto Rico - GRE.SIPMG.088b5f20 | ecosystem: Environmental > Terrestrial > Soil > Tropical forest > Bulk soil...
CAGGTACTTGCTTGATGGCATTTTCCAAAGGCTTCGTCACAGTCACCATCATTTTGTCAACAGGCTGCAAACCTGCATCGGCAATGACTTTTATTTTAGGAAAAGTGATCTCGGGAAACAGCGAGGTTTGCATGCGCATATAGGCGAAGATGCCACCGCCAATGATCAGCACAAGCATTACTGTTACCGGGTTTTTATATCGAAGAAAAAAATTTTTCACTGAAGGCCAGTTTACTTAGGTGACGAAATGATGTTTACTTTAGCCGTATCGCCAAGACCATAATTTCCGGTAATGAGGAAGCGGTCACTATCGCCTATTGCCGGCGACAATATCTCTACTCTTCCAAATGACTCCATGCCTTTTTTTACCGGCACTTTTGCGGCCGTTGAATCATCGATCATTTTCATTACCCAAAAATCAGTCTGCGTTTCATTTGTAAGCACCGCAGCTTTTGGCAATGTGACAGCAGCAGGCTTAAAGGTTTTTACGATTCGCACTTTCGCTACAAGGTTTTCAGGAATGGTATGTGCAGGATTTACGTGTATCACCAGGCTTTGTGTTTGCGCAGCGGAATCAACCACCGGCATTTGTGCGCCTATGGTTCCCTGCAACTTTTCACCATCCGGAAGGAGCACTTGTACAGAAGTTTTATTGATGACGTACGGTCTCAATTCATAAGGCATGTTCATGACGAATGCAAAACTGTTGCTGTTGGAAATAACTGCGAGTTGTTCGCCGTCCTGAACGTAGTCGCCCTGTTGGTGATCAAGTTGAGTAACAAAGCCACTTGCAGCTGCATGTATGGCATTGGTGCCTGAAAATTTAAATGTTGAGTCCAGCTTATTCACCGCGTTGCCGATGCTTTGCGCTTCTTTTGTAGTGATGGTAAACAAAAGCTGTCCTTTGTTTACTGATTGTCCAAGCCGGATGTCTGACGAATGCAAATATCCAATGGCGTTGGATTTGATGAATGTCTTCAATAAAAAAGTAGCGGTGGCATTTAGTTCTATATAATCACTCATTGTATCTTTTGTTGCATTGGCAACTGTAACGGGAGTTACAACATCAGCAGGTGCGGCTTCTTCAGTGGCTGTCGACGACCCGTTGCCGCAACTGTACAGGGACACCGCAATTAAAAAAACAAGAAGATATTGAGGGGTTCGTATTTTACATTTCATAGTCGTTATTATTACCTGTTCCAATAATTGATTTGGTTGATGATCAGCAAGCGGCTTATTTTATTTTGAGTAAGCAAGTTTCTCGACGTGAGGTAATTGTTGAAAGCAATCACGAGATCAGCGATGCGAACATCGCCTGTTGCAAGGAGTTTTTCATTCACCTGTATAAGACCCTCCGAATATTTTACCTGGTTGTCGATCTGGCTAATTAATTCCTGCGTGTTTTTCAACTGCTGTATCAACTGCATTACTTGTTGATTGTATTGCCGCGTAAAGAAATCTTTATACTGGCTCCGGGTTCTTTCCGCTATGTCTATTTTTCTTGTTTGCAATTTTCGTTGCTGACCATCATAAATCGGAACAGTAACACTGAAGCCAAAACTGGTACCGAAGTTTTTGTAAGGAGTTTCCGCCAGCGAAGAATAATAACCGGCATCGGCAAACAAATTCACTTTGGGTTTGTAACTGAAATCCAGTACAGACTTTTGATTGGTGAGCTTTAAACTATCGATTGTATATTGTTTGAAAAAAACAGATCTATCCGGGTCGGGCAACGCTTCGATTGCAATGGCCGGCGTGGCAAGAATAATCTCAGATGTATCTACAACGCCGCTCAAATAATTCAACGTTGCCAGATCCGCTTTGTATTGCAATGTTTGCTGCTGCACGACCAGCTGTTGCTGCTGACGGGTAACAAGGAAAGTCAGGTAATCGGTTTGGCGGTACACATTTTTTTGCGTCAGCAGTTTTAAGAGCGTGTCCTCTTTAATGAGTAATGACAGCACTTCCCGCGTAAAGGCCAGTTGCTCCAGGTCGCCATAGGCAGTGATGTATTGCGCCACAATGGTTCTTTTGAGATCCTGCTCTGAAATCTTGGCCGTGTTCTCAATGCTATTGTTTTGCAATGAAACGGTTTGCAATTGCGCCTGCAAATAATGTTGATTGACCAATGCTTTGTTTACACCTACAAGTGCGTTGACGTTGGCGCCGTTTGTAATGGCGTAATCATATCCCCAGCCTTTTATCGTGGGTGCATAGGAGTTGTAGCTATTGCCGGTCACCTGCGGCTTGTAAGTCGCCCTGATCAATTCGCTGTCAACGACTCCTGCAGCGAGCTGCCCCCGGTAATCTTTTAACAGCGGGCTATTGTTCAGCGCCTGTGAAATGTACTCATCCAGTGTTTTTGACTGTGCTGCCGCAACGTGGTAAAGCAAAAGACAAAGTACCACCGTAATAGTCGATTTATGCATGTCTCTGGTTTGAAAAAACAATTTAGTTACGCAAACCTAACCGTCAAATCTGGATACATTTGGGATACGCAAAACATTCAATGTTAAAAAATTGCAACCCTGTAACCTTTCCACATAAAGCATTACAGAGTGTATCTTAGGAATACACCGGATAAAGCGTGCTCATTACCCCTGGCTCACTACTTACTTTCATACGCAAACGGAAATTCATTTGACTTAACATGCGCTTCGTTCATCAGCCGGATTGCTTTTTCTGTAATATCCCTGTGCTGTGCAGCTACATCGTTCTTTTCTTCTTTGTCGTTGTTAAGATCGTATAATGCTACGGTTGTTTTCGCCGGATCATCGACGTTCAGGCGAATGCATTTCCATTGATCAAACCGTACAGCCTGCCTGCCGCCGCTTTCATGAAATTCCCAATACAAATAATCATGTACCTTTTGTTTTTTTCCTGTCATGGATGGAAGAAATGAAATACCATCGATGGATGAAGTAACGGGTTGATGTGCGATTTCTGCGAGTGTTGGCAACACATCCCAGAAGCCTCCCGCATAATTATTGACAGATCCCGGCTTTACCTTGCCCGTCCATTTTACAATGAAAGGTTCGCGAATACCGCCTTCATACAGATCTCTTTTTTCACCACGCAAGCCACCGGCGCTATTGAAAAACTTCGGATCGGCCCCTCCTTCGAAATGCGGACCGTTATCACTTGTGAAGATGATCAGAGTATTATCGTCAAGTCCCAACGCTTTTAATTTATTCATCACCTGGCCCACATACATATCGAGCCTTGTAACCATTGCGGCAAACGTGGCACGCGGATATTGCTGGGATGTATAGCCCGCTCTGTTTGCATTGCGACCATAATCCATGCCATGATAAGGCTTTTCGGCAAACTTGCCTTTATACATTTGAAACAGACTATCATCTGGCACCAATAATTCTGCGTGCGGCAAAGTGTAAGTCAGGAAAAGTATGAAGGGTTTTGTCTTGTTATCATCTATAAACTGCAATGCTTTTTGCTGAATCAGGTCCGGCGCATAAGTAACCGGCTTGAGCAAACTATCATTGCCCTCGAGTTCCACTTTTGTTTCATTGTCCCAGAGATGTGTAGGATAATAACGATGCGCCTCTGCCTGGCAATTGTATCCGTAGAATTTATCAAAACCCTGCTTTACCGGATCGCCTTCGCTTCCCGGAAAACCAAGTCCCCATTTGCCAAACAACCCTGTAGTATAGCCTGCTTTCTTCATTAGCTCTGCAATGGTTACTGCAGAGTCCGGTATCGGCACCTGCCCTTCCGGCTTTACTTCTTTGTTGCCGCGAATGGGTGTGTGACCGGTGTGTTGCCCCGTCATCAATGAAGAGCGTGAAGGTGCGCAAACAGAGGTTCCTGCATAAAATTGCGTGTACCTCATTCCCTCTTTGGCCAGCACATTTAAGTTCGGTGTTTGAATTATTTTTTGACCATACGGCTGTATATCACCGTACCCAAGATCATCGGCTAAAATGAAAACAATATTGGGTTTGCGGGTTTGCTGTGCTACAACTAAGTGAGTAGTGAATATTACAAAGGCAGATAAGCAAATGGATCGTATAAGCATGCAGGTTCTTCTTTACTGTTCCTAAATGTAATGAAGTTATGAAATTCAATCATGCTATTTTCAAGAGATTATTTCCCCATCCCATGGCGATAAAACAAAAGCCCCGACAGCATTAACTTTCAGGGCTTTTCATTTTCGAAGACGAAACGATCGCGCCATCGCTGCGATGTTCGCTGTAGCAGCATGCCATGCCAGGATATGCTGCATACTGGATCCAAAGGTTTAATGGTTAGATAGTACGATTAGTCATCCACCAAAACATACTACATGTAATAGAGAAGTTCTTTTGTCCGACAAGATTTTCAATTACCAATTTTTGCTTCAATTTCTTTTTCTAAAAAAGCAAGTGCTCTGCTGACCTCTGTTTTCATGTCTTTTACCAACTCATCCTGTACCTTTAAAATATTTGACTTCGTGATTGTTCTTTCAAAAATGGCTGACCATAATTGTTGTCCAGATTCTGTTTGAAAAAGCTGAACGGTTATTCTCGCCTGGTGATTGATGCACTGTATGCCTCCGGAAATAAGGTAATTGCAGCCAACGGATTTGTGCAGTTCCCGTAAGTCTTTCGTGGCATTTGTCATTCCCCTGATCGTTTGATATGAAATGACGGACAGGCCAGTCAGATCCATTAAACTGTTGCTGAGTTGCATGCAAAGGCCATCTGTGAAAACCCTTGTGATACGATCATTTTCATCGTACAAAAAAGGCGTAACAGCAAGGGTTCTTTTTTCTTTCGCTTCAATCGTTTTTTCGGAAACAATATGTTCAACTCTGCCATTGGAAACGGCCTGCTCCTTCGTGGAAAATTCCGGAATATATTTTCCTTTTGGAATAAAAATAATCAGTTCATCATTACTTCCGGATCCATCGTAATAGAGATCCAGCGCTCTTCGCAGCCTGCCCGCATGAATTCGCACAATGCCGTTTTCCTGCGGCCTGAAGTTTGCCGGTTTGCCCAATACATTGGTGGCAATCGTATATTCTTTCAGGCAATTGGAACGCCCATAATAGGTTTCCTGCACGACAAATTTTAAAAACTTCTTTAAGATCTCTGCCTCAGAAAAAAGAGGATCACTGAAAATTTTTTCGAGTTGCTGGTCGAGAATGCTAAAGTCCCCGGGGTAAGGTAATGTAGTTGCAGTCAACATATGAAAGATGTTAATTCGGGTGTCATCTGGAAAAAATTCTTTTCCAATGATTTCCACCTAAGGGTTAAAAAACTATTTTTTGCTTTCAATATTTACGGATCAAAAACAATAGTTGAAAAAAATATAGAATCAACCACGAATCACTTCATGCGTCTTTCTACATCATCTTCTTTCAAATTCGCTACAATCATTTTGCCTTAGGGTCGATCAAAACATCTGCTACACAGCATTTATAGAATATTGTTTCCGCGCTACATTCAACTGAATGCGGGAATTTATTTATATCTCCATTTTTGAAAAACTATATTTTAAGCCAAACAACCATCCTCTTCCCACAGAAGGTTGGTTATTTAAATATTCCGGAGTTGTATTGTTGCCGATGTTCCTTACCTGCGTAAAGAATTTTAACTCAGGAATTATATTATACTCCAAATCAAAATTGAACTTCGCGCTGGACGGGTATTGAATTACATAACCTCTCATGCCCATGTCACGATAAACGTTCGTATTTCCTTTTACGCCGAGGTCATAGACGTATTTTGTATAATCCAACGAGTAAATGCCGCTGGTATATATTGCAGCAATTGACAACAGAAGTCTGTCTGTTTTACCAAATAATTTCGGGAGATTATAGTTCAGTGTTAGTCCACCTGTGTACTCGGGTATGAACATCATTTGTTCTCCTGGTTGCGGATAGTCCTTTGGAGAAAACGTTCCCGCCAATGGTTCCTTCAAAACAGATTTTGTGATTGAATAATTGGCAGCTAGATTAAAGTTCCTCAAAGTATAATCGACAGAAAGCTCCCAGCCTCTGTTAGCAATTTTTCCCGCATTGATGTATTGACTAAAAGTTGTGTCAGCCGAGAATGTAATATTGTTGTAGAACGCATCCGTGAGGGCATTATCGTAGCGTACGATTTCAAATTTTAATTTCTTGTTCCCGGAAAACCCTTCTACCGCATAATCCCAACCCTCCTGCTTTTGAGGTTTTAAGCGCGGGTTGGGCAAGTATACAAATGTGGCAGAGGATGAAGGCTCCGGGTATCTCATGCCTGGGTCGGCGGGTGTTATACCTTTACCCCACGATACACGTGGCCGTAACGTAAACGATTTGATTTTAAAATTTGTTGTAAATCCAATCTTAGGACTCAGTGTGGGTGTAAAGTTTGGATTGATATCATACCGCAAAGCTGCGGTAAGAAAACACTTGTTTTTATACGATGGATTTAGTTGTCCGAATATCCCTGTATTTTCCTGGGAACTTGTGGTTGTATTAACGGCTCTACCGTTTAGCTGCGACAAAGCACTGGTTTGATAATGAAAATAATCTAACCCTGTAAGCAAACTGGTTTTAAAATCAGCAGTTGCTCTTCCCATCGCAATCGTATTGTTGTACCTGATGGTTGGAGATTTGTCTACCTGTGAACTTCCTCTCAATGGCGGATTGGTAAGATTGGTATTTCTCGAATATTCATTGTCGCTCCAACCCAACACAACATTATGACCCCAACGATCCGTCGCCTGGTAATGAGCAGAAAGCCCTATCGTGTTGGTGCTTATTGTACCATGCGTCGTATCTGGCTTTTGCCAACCCGGCCTGTTATAAAATGCATCAGTTGAGTCATCGTAAAATGCGTTCCTGTTAGGCGTAAAATTATTTACGAAATGGCGGCCATCCAGTGTTAATTTTAGTTTGCTACTGACATTTAAAGCGACGCTGCCATAAACAGCATAACGGTTCATGTTTCCTCCCGGCATATAGCTTTCACTATTGTTGATATTGCCGCCAATGATGTAAGAAACATTTTTGAACCCTTGCGATATATCGAAAGAATGAATATTCTGGAACGGCTTTTTACTTTGCCATTTAGAGTCCCACCAACCGGCGCTTGTCGATAGATTAATGGAGGTTCTGTTAGCAACACCTTTTTTTGTATACACCATAATTACGCCGCCATTGGCACCGGATCCGTACAGCGTGGCTGCCGAAGGACCTTTTATTACTTCTATCCTGTCGATACTATATTTATCAATCGTATTGAGCCAATAGGAGCCGCCGGCAAACTCAATGCCGTCAACAAAAACTTTCACTATACCGATGCCACCAAAGCCACCGCTACCGCGAATTGAAACAACGCCCGAGCGATAATTAATTTGACTCACCTCTCCTGATGATGGTTGTATACTGTTGACCCCGGGCACCAATCCTCTGAATATTTGCTCAATGCCCTGATTGGGTAATTTTTCCAAAGTCTTTGAGTCGATCACTGTAACAGACGACACTTCTGTCTTTCGTTCCGTAACAACGTAGTTACTCCCTACCACCAACTCTTCCAGTGGTTTCATGTCAAGCTTCATTTGCACCAGCATATCACCCTTACCTACCTTTATTTCCTGCGGGGCAAAATTTAAGTACGAAAAAGCCAGCACATCTCCCTTGTCTCCAGCGAGGCTAAAGGAGCCACCGGCATTTGTTATCGTTCCCGTTCTTTTCCCTTTAATAAGCACAGTTACTGCTTCTAAAGGGCGACCATGTTCATCTTTGACTGATCCATGAACAATATTTGGAATAGCTCTGGCTACAAGCCGTTGCGCAGTATCCAAAGTGACCGGTAAAAATTTTGTATTTTTTTCTTTTGGAGAAACCACGATGGTGTTGGCTTCCACGCGATATTTTAATCCCTGCTCGTTTAAAAAACGCACAAGAAATTTCTCAAGCGGCTCATTGGTCGCTTGTACATTCACCTTGCGGGAAATCTCCACCTCTGCAACATTGTATACAACGAAATAATGCGTCTGTTTTTTTATTTCGTTAAAAACTGTTTTCATGGTGACATTCTTCCCCTCATAGCTAATAGTCTGCGCCGCCGCCCTGGTCGCCACATGGAGGCCCAGAACGGTTAAGATCAGGGTGATTAACTTCATAATACACAGGGTTCGGTTTTTTCAAACCGTTCGTTAGTTATACAATTATGAGCACCTGATACAAGAATTAATAACTAATTCAATGCTGGGTTAGTCAAGCTGTTTGAAAAAAACAATAGTATGTCGCTTGTCATCCCGACGAAGGAGGGTTCTGGGTTTATTACTAGCTAACTGTGTGAATAAATTAGCACACAGATCCCTCCTTCGTCGGGATGACAAACCGTCTTTCATTACTAAGTACAAGCACTATGTAATTACAAGCTGCTTGACTAAACAACATTGAATGACTAATTATCAATTGCGTTATTCTACAATTAATCTTCTTCCTTCTAACCGGCAATTCACGTTCAACTCTTTCAATATCCCGATTACTTGCACCAAACTCAGGTTGCGTCCAATTTCTCCACCCGCAACAATACTGTGCATGGTTGCCGGATTCGTAAAGACAACTTCCACATCGTACCATCGCCCCATCTCATTTGCGATTTCTCCGAATTCACAACCGTCAAGATAAAAGCTGCCGTTCTTCCAGGCCGTCACTTCTTCTGTATTGACATCGGTGATCTTGTTCCGGCTATACTTTTGCCCGGGTTTTAAAGTCACTGTGTTGTTGATCTTTACCTGTCCTTCTAAAAGAGTCGTTTGAACAGCAGCCTTGCCCTTGTAGGCTTTGACATTAAAAATGGTTCCTGCATCTTCGATAGTTTGCTCACCGGCAATAACCCTGAAAGGTTTTGCAACATTGTGCCTTACTTCAAAATATGCTTCGCCGTCAAGTGTAACCATTCTTTCATTTATGCTGTAGTTGGTCGGGTATTGTAAATGCGTATCAGCATTGAGCCACACTTTAGTACTATCCGGAAACGAGAGCTGTATCGCAGTGCTGTTTCGCGGATTTGTCGCAATGATGTATGCAACATTTGATTTGTTTCCTTCAAACACCAATTGTCCATCCGCAATTTTGCGAACAATGCCAGCGATGAGTGTTCCGTTAGCAACACTGTCAAGCATGATCAAATAACCGTCCGGCAGCGCGATCGTCGCTCTGTTCAGCTGAGGCGCTTTTATGTCTATTGGCGCCTCAATAATCGCAGGTATTTGCCGTTGCATCTTATCAACAAACAAAACTCCACCCACCGCCACAAGAATGACTATGGCAGCAGCAGCCCACCAAAAGCGGCGCAGCGGACGCACTGGCTTTTCCACCGTAGCTGGCATGTCTTCAGCGCTTAGTATGGCCGAAAGGATTTCATCTGAAACCTGTTGTGGCAGCTCCATCAAATGGTCGTCCCTTAAAGCATAGCGCTCGGTGAGTTGCATCAGTGCTTCATTGGCACCGGGCAGTTTGACAAGTTCAAAAAACTCGTTCCTTTCTGCTTCTGTAGCCGTTTTGCTGATGAAGCGTTGAAATAATATTTCGAGTTTTTCTGCTTGCATATCATTAAGACCTTCATTTATTGGGAGGATTATTAGTTTTATAAAAAAATAATATTGCGGTTTCACGCAAAGGCGCTGCCCGAAAAAAGGTTTCACGCAAAGGCGCAAAGAAAAAAAGCCAAGGGCGCAAAGAGAAATCCCTCCGACAAACATTGGCCTTTTAAGAAGATAAAACCCCAGTAACTTTCAAGTAATCGCCGCGTCGTTGCTCCGCCGCGTCCGCCGCGTGAAACCCTTTGCGTTCTTTGGTTTCCCTTTGCGCCTTTGCGTGAAACGGGTTAACCTAGTCTTTAAACAGGAGGCTAATTATAATAATGATAAGAGATGAATCGATCTGACTGGATAAGAATGCTCTTACAGAACGCAAGGCAATCGTCAAATGTACACTGACAGTAGCCGGCGACAAACCTAATTGCAGCGCCACTTCTTCGCGATTGAAACCTTTCAGGCGGCATAATTCAAAAACCTTTCGTTGTTGTTTGCTTAAACGAGAAAGCGCTGTTTCCAGCAATTGATTCAAATGCTGATCGGTAATTTTTGTGTCCGTGTCATTGATCTCTGCGGGTAAATAGGAAATGAATTCAGCTTTATTTTTTCCGTCACGGGCGATCTTCTCGAGCGCCGTTAGTGCCCGGTTGCGCGTGATGGTATAAAGCCATGAAGGAAAGTCTTCGAGTTCGTGAAGCTTATGGCGATTTTTCCAAACGCGCAGAAAAACATCCTGCACCAATTCTTCTGAAACTACAACATCATCCGTCAACAGAAACGCTATTGTGTAAGTGCGGTCCTTATACTTTGCGAATAATTCGGCAAAGGCTTTCTGGTCACCACCTGCGACGGCGGTGAATAATATTTTATTCACGTTGGGAGTCAAAAGAGAAACGGTTGATTTGGTTATTATCAGGCAATATAATGAAACAGAATAACAACAAACATGAGTTCAATAAAAAACAAATTCAATTCACGGTAAATATGGAGAATGTACCCGTCAATTGAATACGAATGATTTAGCGCTTACGATGTTGCTTAAATGTTACAATGAAATTGCATAAACAAGACAGCATTTTGTGTGACATAAGTTACAATATGAGGCACCAATTGCTCTTCGTGTTTTGCTATCTGAAGAAGGTAAAAAGCATTTTCGTTATACTAATTACCTGTTTGTTTTTAGTTTTCCTGAATAAACAATAACTTCCATTTTCAACCATTTAAACCGTCGCTCAATGCAAAACCTTGGCTATCTGTTTCCGATTTATTTTGTCAGCATGTTTGTCTTTGTACTGTTCTTTCTCTCAAAAAAAGGCTGGGCAGATTTAGCCAAAAAATATCAATTTGACGGAGTCTTCGATGGCACACGTTTCGGAATAATTTCAGCCTCGATCAATGGTGTAAACTACAACAGCAGCCTTGTGCTTAAATATAATGAAGAAGGATTTTACCTTAGGCCAATTCTGATATTTCGTTTATTTCACAAAGCGATATTTGTGCCCTGGCAGGAAATAAAAGATATCAGGGATAAGAAAATGTTTTTGGCACAACTGAAAGAACTTGTGATTGGTGACCCATTCGTTGCATTGATGCAAGTTAGACAATCAACCTTCGAAGAGCTTGAACAAAAAACTTTTTTAAACAGTCGCGTGCGCAGCATCTGGGCCAAAAAGCAATAGGTTCAATACATAGTTTTGTTTGGTCACTGGCTGCCATACAGTAGAAGTACGCACAAAAAAACACCTATAAACAAAAGCTAAGAAGACAGATTATTTATGAAATCAAAAATCTATTTTCTTTCAACTCTTATATTGACAGTTTTGATAGTGAGTTTCAAAAACAAAAATGAAATTAAAAAGTGTTTCATTTCATTTACGAATGCAACGAACCTTAGTGCTGCTGCGCCTGACTGGCTTCCTGAAACTGCTGAAAAAACAAGGACGGTAAAGACCGAAAACGGAGAAGCTGAAATTACACGCATTGACGGTTACAGAATTTTATACAACAACGATAAGAAAGCTCCATTTGTAAACCTGAAGGTTGAACTTTCTGCCGAAGGTTCTTATGAGAATGACAAAAAAAATCTGTTGGAAAATCTTAAATATTTGAATGGCCATTCTGCCGGAATGGAAACAAAGGAACTGATTGAACTTAACCTTAATGGTTATAAAATCTGGGGGGTAAGCCGCGGTTCTATTGAATCAGGAAGTACTTTGGGAACATTTGTGCTATTTCCCGGCAACGGTGTGACCGTCTATTTTTATTTCAACAACCTTAAGCCAGACTATAGAAATTTCGAAAGTGTGGAAGACTACAAAAAACAGCGCGACAGATTTATAGAAGAATATACAAAGTACTTAACAACTTGTAACGACAAGTAAGATCATCCTACCCGCGACTTATGGAATTTGCAGCCTTTTCGATCTCAGTATAAACAAAACTTCATTTCAAGATGAATAGAGTTTGTACATTTTCATTTTTTCTTCTATTGTCAATTTCTTCATTTGGACAAGTAAAAACAATTAATGCCGGCGGCATCGAAATGAAAATATCGGCGGCTGACAGTTCAATCAATGAACTTTTCTGTCGCGTTGGAGAAATACCAGAGTTTCCGGGAGGCAGGGCAAAACTAATAGCTTTTGCCTTGAATAATTTGAAGTACCCGGAAACAGCCGTTAGAGACAGCGTTGAAGGAACCGTAATATTAGAGTTTACTATCGACGAGCAGGGACAAGTGATTAATAGCAAGGCTGCTCAAAGTGTCCGGCATGATATAGATGCAGCCTGCTTGCGCATGCTTGCCAAAATGCCCAAATGGCAACCAGGGCGACTAAGCGGCAAACCAGTCGCTGTTTATGAACGATGGAAGATCATCTTCAGGTTGACTGACTAAAAATATCATCGGACATGCTATTAAAAATAGCATTACTTTCAATTCTTATTTTCTTACACCATGGCACTTGAAATTGAACGAAAATATCTTGTTGACCACAAAAAGTGGAACGAACTTGAAAAGCCTGCAGGAAAGTTTTACAGACAAGGTTATCTTTCAACGGATGAAAATAAAACAGTTCGGATAAGGGTTTCCGATGCAGAAGCTTACTTGACCATCAAAGGAAAATCAACCGGAGCAACCCGCAGCGAGTTCGAATATGAAATTCCTCTTACCGATGCGGAACAAATGTTAAACACTCTTTCGGAAAGTGAACTTTCCAAAACGCGATACAAAATTAATTACCAGGGAAAGTTGTGGGAAGTAGATGTATTTCACAATGCAAATGAAGGCTTGATCGTTGCAGAAATTGAATTGAACAGTGAAGATGAAAAATTTGATCTGCCCGATTGGGTTTTACAGGAAGTGACGGATGATCCAAAATATTACAACTCCAATTTGACTTTGATTCCTTTCAAAACATGGGAATAATGTTAAGTAAAAAGTAAAAATTAAAAAGCTTTCAACGCTGATCCGCACATGTTTTTTTAGGGACCTAAGAGACAAAATTGAGCTGCCCTGACGCTGCTCAAATTTTGCTATTGACTGATCCCAACTTAATGCTTAC
>Ga0318567_10000759_pt1 | contig 12967 bp, 4 predicted proteins | sample GRESIP088b5f20_FD_203691 | JGI IMG/M metagenome (GOLD analysis project Ga0318567, IMG submission 203691) | Tropical soil microbial communities from Luquillo Experimental Forest, Puerto Rico - GRE.SIPMG.088b5f20 | ecosystem: Environmental > Terrestrial > Soil > Tropical forest > Bulk soil...
CCAATATACCACTTGTGTTTCCTTGCATTTAAGCTGTTACGACAATTGTAGCGCTGCGTGGACACTTGATCTCCTATTCATTTTAATTAATGTATTTCGTATGAAACGAATTGTACTTCTTACCACAACTGCAGTTCTACTGCTTATTGGAAAACTATCTGCCCAAAATGTGTTCGATCAGAATGATAGCGTGTACACCTATAATTCATCAGCGCCTGCTGGAAGCGTTACCAATCCTATCGTTCCGAACAATGGTACAATGGCAAAGTGGATCAGAACAAAAGCGGCATATAATGGCACACAAGTAACCTGGAACAGCAATATGTACAAGGCATATATATGGAACGGAATGGCCTTTCGTCTGATATATCCAACATCATATAAGCAAGGTGTCTCCGATGGAAAGACATATCCAATTGTGCTGTTCTGGCACGGTGGTGGTGAAATTGGGCCAATTACTAATAACGAAATACAATTGTTTAACGGCGGTAACTATTTCCAGACACAGGTCGCAAATGGCGGGTATGATGGCTTCATGATTTTTCCGCAGGAAACATCTATTGGTTGGGAAACTTCATACTTCAGTCGTATAAACAGTGTAGTGGATACTTTGATAAAGTACTGTAAAGTCGATCCCGATCGTGTGATATCAATGGGGCTATCTTCCGGTGGTTTTGGAACAATAAGTTATGCGAATGAAAATCCCCAGAGAGCGGCCAAAATGATTGCTTCATCCCCGGCCGGAGTGGGAACGCTTATTCCAAATATTCCTTCATACCTGCAAATACCGTTATGGATGGCCTCTGGTGGTCTGGATGTCAATCCCACACCTGCCGTTGCAGTACAGTTTGATACCAGTTTTGCCGGGCAGGGTGGTAACGTGCTGTATGATTTCTTTCCAAACGATGCCCATAATACGTGGAACGACCAGTGGGCAAAATCTTATTTCCTTTCTGAGTTAAGTACGACTCACAAGGCGAACCCTCTCGTTTATTTTCAAAAGAATCTTCTTTGTCCTGACTCAGTCATCAATGTTCGCATGGGATTGACACCGGGTTTTTATGCGTACCAATGGGACTTCAATGGAACCCCAATCTCAGGAGCCAATTCTTCAGAATATTACGCACAACAATACGGTACATACCGTGCAAGATTTCAACGCACTTCTACATCAGGCTGGTCGCTCTGGTCACCGAGTCCGGTAGTTGTATCTGCGAAAACAAGGTATAATCCGCCGGCTGTTGCCATTCAGGGTTTGCATACCAATGTAGTGCCTGGTGCCGACAGCAATTATACTGTGCCGTTATTTGAACCATCAGGTTATCAATCTTACAGATGGGTGAGTGCCGCAGACAACTCAATTCAAAGTTCTGCACCAATATTTATTGCAGGAGCGGGTCAGTATAAAGCGGCTGTAATGGATACCTCAGGTTGTTATTCGTCATTCAGCCCGGTATACAATGTTACAAATGCAAATGGTTCTCCAAGACCGGACAGGCCAAGAAATCTTAACGCGACTCCTCAGGGTGGAGGCGCTATTTTACTTGACTGGACAAATAATTTGACGGTAGTAAATCCACCAACAGGTTATGAAATCTATCGCGGTACAAAATCCGGCGGGCCATATGCATACACGGCTACAGTGCCGGGTAATACGTTGTCATACGTGGATAATAATGGTTTGGTGGCCAGCACTTATTACTACATTGTAAGACCAATAAACGCCACAGCTGCCGGTGTCGTTAGCAACGAGGCGTTCGCTTCACCGATGAAGGATAGCATACCACCGACTGCGCCTTCCAACTTAACAGTGGGACAGTGGACCACGCGGCAACAAGTTAGCTTATCATGGGGCGCCGCGACTGATAACGTAGGTGTGTACAAATATGATGTTTACGTGAACGGTGTGAAAATGTATACTTCGGATTCTCTATTTACAACGGTATACAATCTAAATCCTCTCACCTCATATGTGTTTACAGTAAAAGCAAGAGACAAAGCCGGTAATGTATCTCAGCCTAGCAACCAGGTACTCGGATACACCGGGCTGGCAGGATTGAAATGGAGATTCTATCAGGGGTACTATTACAATTTGCCAAACTTCGACACAGCAAAAATTGTGAATACAGGCATATCTCTAAACGCGGATATTAGTGTCCGTCCGCCAGGGGTCGATATTTCGTATGGCTTTGTTTGGGAGGGTTACATTAAAATACCTCAATCGGGTACCTACACATTCGGATTAACTTCTGATGATGGAAGTGCCTTGTATATAAATTCATTTTACAACTATAAGATAAACCCGACTGTAAACAATGACGGGGCGCATAATGCCAGCTCTACAATAACCGGAACATACACATTCTCTGCGGGTGGAGTATATCCGGTTGCCATTGCCTATTTCCAACAGGGAGGAGCGGCATCAATACAATTGACATGGAGTGGTCCTGGCATTTCTGGAACGCAAACTATTCCTAACAGTGCGTTCTCAGACAACGTTCCTGCTGCTTCACCGCCTAATGCTCCAGCTACTTTGGTAGCAACAGCAGCTTCTTACAAACGAATAAATTTGAGCTGGGTGGACCTCAGTACCAATGAAACTGGTTTTGAAGTTGTAAGAGGTACAGCCTCTGGAGGTCCATTCACTTCACTCGCAACTACAGCTGCAGGTGCAACAAGCTTTGTTGATACATTTGCATTGAGCCCATCAACTACTTACTATTATCAGGTAAGATCAGTTAATGCCGGTGGTGCTTCTGCGTTTATTTCAAGTCTTGGTGCAACCACACAAGCGGCACCAACTGCGCCAAACGCACCAAGCGGATTGAATTTGATTGTTAATTCAAGCAGACAAATATCTCTTAACTGGGTAGACAATGCCGGCAATGAAACTGGTATGGAAGTATGGAGGTCGTCTAATGATGCGTCTGACTACAGACTGATCGCTACACTTAATCCAAATACGATTAACTATGTCGATGCCACTGTAGCTCCAAATGAAACTTATCTCTATAAAGTAAGAGCGATTGTTGCAGGAAACTCTTCCGGCTTCTCAAATCAGGCAACAGGAAGAACAATCGATACTAAGCCTTCCGTTACACCGGTTGGTGACTTCACAATGAAGTATGGTACGACGTATGTGTTGTCGTTAAAAGCAACGGATCCCGACAATGATGATGTTACATTCAGCTATTTGAAGCTTCCGACATTTGCAACAGCTACCTACATTTCAAGTGGAAATGCAACGCTTACCTTCAAACCTAGTATTGTAATGCAGGGCACTTTCAATATTGGCGTGGTAGCAAATGATAACAACGGTAAAACAGATACAATGAGATTTAATCTTATTGTAAACAACAACACCCTGCCAACACTTGCGACCATTAATAACGTGGTGATAAATGAAGGTGCTACATCCAGCGTTGGCATATCAGCGTCAGATGCTGAAGGAAATTCGAAAATCTCGTTTACATTTACCGGTCTTCCTTCATTTGTAACATTTACAAATAATGGTAATGGAAATGGAACACTTGCATTGGCTCCGGGTTATGCCGCATCAGGCGTGTACAATGTAACGTGCGTGGTGAATGATGGCTTTGGCGGTAAAGCGTCGCAAGCCTTTACTATTACAGTAAATGATAAATCGCCGAATACAAAATGGGATGTGAAAGTTTATTTCCCTGGCTATGGCAGCCCTGCTAATCCAACTGCACCAGCACCATGGAACAACATTGGCGGAGTTGCAACCAATTTGCTAAATACTTCGGGCCAGACAAGTTCAGTGGGTGTTACTATTTCAGCACCTAATAACATCACACTTTATTCATCAGGTCAAACAACAGGCAACAACAGTGGTTACTGGCCGGATGTTGTTTTGCGTGACTGTTTCTACCTGTCAAATGCCAATGACATTGGAAACCTTTTGATCAGCAACCTGAATCCTGGATCGACTTACAACTTCAGGTTATTGTCTTCAACCAATGATTATACTGAAGCAACAGCGGCAAGAACAGTATTCAAAGCCGGCGGCAAAATGGATTCCGTTCTGCAAAAGAATAATACAACAATGACTGCATATCTCGCAGGCATTTCACCGGATGCATCAGGAAATGTAAATATCCAGTGGTACAAAGGGGCAGCAGCAGGAACAAAGAATGCATACATTAATGCATTTGAAATAGAACAAGTGTATTACGATGGAACTGCTCCTGCAAGAGCACAGGGCATTGGTTCTACATTTATTCCTGGCAGCGGCGCTAAGATAACATGGAAGGATATCGCTTATAACGAAACAAGCTATAAAGTGTTCCGTTCATCAACCAACGCTGGACCTTATACGCAATTGAATCCTGGAGCAACAAATCAAAACGATACAAGCTACCTGGATGCAACAGCTACACCAAGTGCAACATACTATTACTATGTTGTAGCATCTAACAGTGTAGGCGATTCTCCATCATCTGATACAACAATGTTGGTAACCGGAGATAATCCTCCAATTATTGGAGCGATCACAGATCTGTATGTGAAGGCCGGAAGCTCTGCTTCTGTAAACTTTACCGCGACTGACGATCCGGGTGATGTGTTGACTGTAACCAGCCCAGACTTACCAACTTCATTCGTTACATTAACGGGCGGTCCTACAAACTACACGTTAACTGCTAACGCCGGACTAGACAATGTTGGTTTCTATACAGCTACTATCAACGTGGCAGATAATAAAGGTGCGATTTCTACAAAGAAGTTCAATATCCTTGTGAGTGATAACAGCGTAAGAACAGCACTTGTGAAATTTGGTGGTGATGGTTTCGTATTACCACAACCATGGAATAATTTGTCAAGCGGATACCCATTAGCCGGTTTGGCAACTGCACCGATGACGGATGATGGTGGCGCTTCTGTGCCTTGGGGCGTAACACTTGTAACCCAGTTTGATGGTTATTGGGGCGGTGGCTTCAAAACAGGTAACAATTCGGGTGTGGTACCAGATACAGTAATGTTCACTGGTATATACTCTAATCAACTTAGCACCACACCGCGTACAATGAAACTGACAGGATTGGATCCAACGAAGAAGTATTCTATTGGATTTGTTTCTGCTGTCAACGCAGGAAATAACTATACTGCTGTAGTAAGTTCAGGCGCAAAATCTGCAACATTCAACGGCGCTTACAATGCTAACACACTGCCAAGATTGAATGGCCTTGTGCCTGCGGCAGACGGTACTGTTTCGATCAATGTTCAGAAAACATCCAACAGCCAGTCTGCAAACATCAGCGCATTGATCATACAGGAATATAATCCTACGACCACGCCAAACATGAGCCCGTCTAACCTGATCGTTGAGCCAATGGATACAAACAAGCTCAAGCTCACATGGAGCGATCGCGCGGATAACGAAACAGGTATTGAAGTTTGGAGATCGGCAACTTACGGTGGCACATATACGCTGTTGACTACTTTAGCGGCGAATATAACAACTTACACAGACGCTTCGGTGGCGACTAATACGAGGTATTTCTATAAAGTAAGAGTGAAGAATGGCAGCGTTTTCTCCGCTTACAGCAATATTGCAACTTCAACGAGCATAGCCAATATAATCAGCGTGAACATGACGGCCTCAAATCCTGGTGGGTTCCCTTGGAACAATACAGGCAAGGTTCCTGCATTGGGCGATGTGTATAATTTGAAAGATGCAAAAGGCAACGTAACCGGATATACAATGACCGTTGTAAACAACTTTAACGGTTTCGGCAATATAGGAAGTACCCAGGGAAGCAATGCTGGTGTGTTCCCTGATAGTGTAATGATTTCGAACTACATCATTAACACCGGTTCAACAGCTACTGTTAAATTCAGTAATCTTGATCAAAGTAAACGTTATCGTGTAGGCTTCTCCGGTAGTAATAACAACTGGGCTCCATCTTACAACACTACCTATTCAATCGGCAACCGCACGGTTTATCTGAACGGATTGTATGATACGACCAAAGCGGTGTACATTGATGGAGTGATACCAAATGTAAACGGAGAGATTACGGCTAACATTTCTACCACATCAGATGCAAGCAGCGGTATGTTGAATGCGATTGTGTTGCAGGCATACACATATGTTCCTGGTGGTGCGGCGACTGATAATCCGGTGTCGAGCCAGGCGATAAGAGTAAACAATGGAGTTGCTGCAGACAGTTCAGCAAGAAGAGATTCGACAAAACAAACTGCTGCGGACCTGAAAGCTTATCCAAATCCGTTCAGTGATTATTTGAACCTTCAGGTTGAGACTGCAAAGACGATTGACAAACTGGACATCCAGATATTTGATAGTAACGGAAAAATAATGTTTGCAAAGGTGTTTAGCAACGTACCTTCAGGAACAAATATTATCAGGATATCAACCGCAGAAGCTAACCTGCAACAGGGTATATACTTCATGCGTGTTCATAGCAATGATGGTTCAACCAATAGCATGATCAAGTTGATCAAAATAAACAAGTAGCCTTGACTTACCTTTAATCCGGGAGTTTCGTATTCCCGGATTGTTTTTTTATTTTTCGCATAAACCACAAAGAACTTACCAATGGATTTAGTCTTTTTGTTTCACGCTTTGCTAAAGAAAAAATGGGTCATACTCATTTGTACCATCGCAGGTATACTTGCAGGGCTCATTTTCGTATTTTCTAAAGACCAGTATTACCTTTCTGTAGCACAATACTCCACCGGCTTTACCATGAAACAACAGGTAAAGATTAAAGACGATGTTGGCTACAGTTTCGCCGAAGCCGACCAACGTTTCAAGAACGTAATTGAAACTTTCAAATCACCTGTTGTAGTAGGCATGCTGTCTTACGAATTAATGCTGCATGATCTTGAACAAAAGAGACCGTTCCGCACCCTCACCGACAAAGAGAAACACAGTCCCGCAGTTGCCGGTCTTAACCTGGAAGAAGCGAAAAAAGTGTTGCACCAAAAAGTGGATAACCAGGAATTGCTGGTTGCTTATGAACCTTCGGAATCAAAAGTATTTGAACTCATCAAATTATACCAATACGATCATGACGCTTTGCTGGGCAGATTAAGTGTTGATCGTGTGCAGGGAACAGACTATTTGAACATCGTTTTCCAATCAGAAAACCCTGAACTTTCGGCCTATGTTGTAAACTCGATCGGTCGCGAATTCTTTAACTTCTTTACAAAGATCAATGCAACACGTACCATAGAGTCAATGACCAAACTTGCTACGCTTACTCAACAAAAGAAACAGGAGTACGACAATGCAGTTACGACTTTGCAAAAATTCAGAGAGCAGGTTGGTTCTCCCAATGTAGGCGACAGGGCCAAAGCTGCGATGGAAATGATGCAGAGCCTTACTACTCAGTTGAACGAAAATGAGGGCAAGCTAAACAGCTTGAAAGGACGCCTTAGTTCAGTAAAAGATCAGATCGCAGGCTTAAGCTCAGGAACAGTTACGGCGTCTAATGCAAATGCTGATATCATTGCACTTACGCAAAAAAACAGAGATCTGGCAGCGCAGCAAACGACTGCAGGTCCGGCAACTTATAAAGATTTGCAGGCGCAGATCGATAACAATGCAAAACAGATTCAAAAGCTTGAGGCCTTTAAAGCCGGTAAAGGTGATGTTTCCGGCCTTAGAAGTCAATTGACAAGGGAGAAGAGCGATATTGAATATGAAATTGCTTCACTGGCGCAGACTTCCAAATCCATCAATGACAAGATCAACCAGTACAAAGGATTGGCTTATACAGGTGGTGGCGATGAGGTAGAAGTGCAAAGACTTCAAAACGAAGTGGATCGCCTTAACACTGAATACCAGGCCTTACTGGCAAGAATGCAAACTTCGCAAGACGTGGACGTGGCGCCGGAGATAAACTTTAAACAAACCATTGTTGGGCAGCCCGCTATAAAACCGGAACCAGGCAAAAAGAAAACGATTCTATTGCTTTGTGCTTTGACAACATTGGTGGTTTCTTCACTGGTGGTAATCATTATCGACTTCCTTGACAGCTCATTGCGTGCTCCTTCCATCTATCATAAGAATGTGAAGCTTAAGTTGTTGTCAACTCTTTCCAAGATCAATTTAAGAACCAGGACAGTAGCTGACCAGTTTGAAAATGTGCAGGAAACAACCAGGATAGTGAACTCAGCTGAAAACATTTTTATCGAAAGCGTAAGGAAGCTTCGTTATGAAATTGAGAACGGAGACAAGAAAATTGTTCTCTTTACGAGCACAAAATCCGACACAGGTAAATCAACTTTGATAGAAGCTTTGGCTTATAGCATGAGTCTTGCGAAAAAGAAGTTACTTTTGATAGACACAAACTTTCCGCATAATACCCTTACAGAAAAATTTGCCCCGAAATCTACACTTGAAAGTGTATACTTTAATCCAGACAAGTCCGTACACGAAAAAGGCGTTTACGACATCGCCAGCAAAACTCCCATACCCGGTGTTGACATAATTGGTTGTAAGCAAGGTAATTTTTCTCCGTTGGAGATCTTGCCTAAGCATAACCTGCTTGAGCACCTTGCGCTTATTAAACGTGAGTATGACTACATCTTTATCGAGGGTGCCGGTTTAAACATGCACTCAGACAGCCGCGAGTTGTCAAGATATGTAGAAGGAGTAGTAGTTGTTTTCTCCGCTGATAATACGCTGAACCAATTAGACAAAGAATCGTTGCAGTTCCTAAAAACTATTGACAACAAAGTAATGGGAAGTGTATTGAACAACATCGAAAAAGACAATATCGAACTTTAGTAGTTGACAAACCACCTGGATCCGAAAATCATTGGTTCAAACGTGTAGGGCAGCCCGCTGCCTTAAGAAAACCGAATACTGTGGGAATTAAGAACTATTTGTTCAATTCAGACTTTGTATTGAACAGCAAGAGACAACCGTGGATAGACTATGCGAGAGGCATCTGTATCATTATGGTGTGCTACAGGCACTGCTTTGATGGCCTTACGAATGCTGATATACAAACTCAGGGCTTTATCTTATTTAAGTACCTGAACGTATTCCTATTCAGTTTTCGCATGCCTTTGTTTTTTATCGTTTCCGGATTATTCGTCGCGGCAAGTTTGCGCAAAAAGGGTTTGAGCAATTATATTTCAGACAGGTTCAAAATTATTTTTTATCCGTTGCTTGTTTGGGGAACCATTCAAATAACGCTGCAACTACAGTTTGCGCCATATGTAAATGCACACAGGGAAGTAATTGATTATCTCAATCTGATTATTTACCCACGTAAAATAGAGCAGTTCTGGTATCTCAATGCTTTGTTTGTAGTCGGCGTGATTTATGCATTTATAAAAGTGAAATTAAAGCTGACCAATTTGCAGCATCTCGCCGTGGCATTGGTGTTTTATAGTGTTGGTGGCTATTTGCATGCAATAAAAACAGGCGCATTCATTTTTACAGATGTATTTCACTACTACCTGTTCTTTGCAATTGGTGATAATATTTCGCAGTTTGTATTGGACAAAAACAAGGCAAAATATTTTACGGAACTGAAGTATGTTTTGCCGGTGTTTGTTCTGTTCATAATAACGCACTATTTTTTCACGAAGATCAATTTGCAACACAACCAGGATTATTACATCGAGCACTATATGCCATTGTTCTTCCTTGTTGTTGCGTTAACGGGCTGTTGCTTTATTGTGCAGATAAGTTTTTTGCTCGAGAAAACAGGCGTCCTGAAATTTTTGCGTGTAGTAGGTTATCATTCATTGTTCATTTATGTTATGCATCTTATAGTGCTTGCAGCTACAAGAGCATTGCTAACACACGTGTTTGATGTAAGCAGCGTGCCGTTGTTGTTAAGCGCAGGTATTTTAATGGGTATTACCCTTCCAATAATTATTTACAATATTCTATCGAAAGCAGGTGCATGGTGGTTATTCAGTTTGAAGAAGCCGGTGGACGAGTTAACTTTTAAAAATGAAGAAAGATTCAAAAAAAAATCGTTGACCACCAAAACGGTCTATGAGACTGTAGCACATCATGATTGATTTCGCACCGGCCCACAATAATTGAACCTTATGGAGCACAAGTTTATACACGATAGAGATATTGTTATGTTCAGCTTCCAGCCATGGGATACAGAAATTGGAAGCAACTTTAAAGATATGGCGCTCGAACTTGCAAAAAGAAACAGGGTTCTTTTTGTGAACCGTGCGCTCGACCGCAGGTCTCGCCTGCGTGATAAAAATGATCCCAAAGTGTTTGCCCGGCTTGCCAGCATTCAAAACGGCGAAGGTGAGTTGACCGAGGTAAACAGAAACATCTGGGTACACAATCCACGAACCATAGTAGAATCAATCAACTGGGTGCCGGTGGCATCTGTGCATGATGTGTTGAATAAAATGAACAATAAGCGAATTGCTGACGAAATTAAAAAAGCCGTTCAGCAATTGAATTTCAAAAATGTATTGCTCATTAACGACAATGATTTTACCCGGGGATTTTACTTAAAAGAAATGCTCGGCTGCAAAGAATATATTTTCTATATAAGAGACTATATGCTGGCAGTAGATTTCTTTAAAAGACATGGTGCCAGGCTGGAAAGCGGCGTAATGAAAAAAGCAGATCTTGTAGTGGCCAATTCATCTTACCTGGCAGACTATTCCAGGCAATTCAATAAAAACAGTTTCGATATAGGTCAGGGCTGTGATCTTACACCTTTCCTTGCGGAAAACCTGCCAATGCCGGATGATTTGAAATCGATCAAAAAACCCATCATCGGTTATGTGGGGTTCATAAGTGAAGTAAGGCTCGATGAAAAAGTGTTGATCCATCTGGCGAAAAATAATCCCCAGCACCAAATAGTACTGGTCGGTCCCGTTGACGATTTTTTCCAAAAAAGCGAGTTGAATAAATTAGAAAACGTGCACTTTTTGGGTAGAAGAAATCCCGCGACCTTACCGGCATATATTGCCCATTTCGATATTTGCATTAATCCGCAAATGTTTAATGAAGTAACTGCAGGAAATTATCCTAGAAAAATAGATGAATACCTGGCCATGGGTAAATCCGTGGTGGCAACGGCCACAAAGGCGATGGACATGTTTGCGCCCTACACTTTTTTGTGTAAAAACAAAGAAGATTATGCGACCCATGTTAATAACATCTTGCAACACCCGGAACAATTCAATAGCTTAGACCTTCAGAATGAACGCCGTGAGTTTGCAAAAACGCACACATGGGAGAATAGCATTGGATTGATGGGAGATGCGTTTTATCAATTAGGAATTATGAATTAGGAATCAGGTTTTGAGAACCATCCACTCAGAACTTAAAACTCAGAACTTTAGAAATGTCTGAAGAACAAAAAAACGAAAACAAGGTATTACGAATTATCTCTCTGCTATTTGTAGGAGGATACATCGTGTACATGTATGCGCACTTTTTATTTTTCTGAAAAACAACCGAATGTTCGACCAACTGAAATTATATACCAACACCGTGCTTACGTGGCTGCATGACCAGATTGTAGCCAAAAAGATGGACTCTCCACTTGGCTGGATCATTATGGCCATCGCAGGTATTGCGCTCGCTTACGCCACTACTATCGGCGAAGCGACAACAGCTGTGATAGTTTGCTTTTGCGCTGTGGGCGTCTTCATTGTAATACTTTGCCTTAAGCATCCAATGTGGGGATACTACCTGGTTATTTTCATTTCCACCTTCATATACTTGCCGGACAGGCTGGTGCATATTAGTTTGCCACTTGGCTTGTTAATTGAAATACTTTCCTATGTGGTATTCTTTGGTGTATTGTCCAAGCAGTATCGGGAACGCATCAACGTCGGTGAATTTTGGAGAAATCCTATTTCTGTTATACTTATTCTTCAATATGCATTTTTCCTCATCGAAGCTTTCAATCCGGAAACGCACAGCCTTTTGGGCTGGTCGCTGTTTTTCCGCAAGCAACTTAGCTTCCTGATGTTTTATTACATCACTTATTTACTGCTTGACACAGAAAAAAAGATGTTCGATTTTCTTAAGGTTTGGGTAGGGATCTCGCTGTTGATTGCGCTTTGGGGAATCAAACAGCAATGGTTCGGATTCTTTCAGTTTGAAGAAAATTGGATCTATTCAGACGAGCAAAGGGTGCTCTTATTTTTCCAAACTGGATTCATGCGTAAGTTTTCCATACTTAGCGATCCGGCAGGCTTTGGGGTTTGTATGTCGTCCACAGGCGTATTTACTTTGATCCTGGGCATAAGAAGCAGGTACCCAAGACACCGGCTCCTACTCATTATTGCCGGTATTTTAATTCTCCTGTCATCAAGTTATTCGGGTACACGTACCGCCAACCTGATGATTGTAGCGGGAATAGCCGGGTACGGAATATTTACCATCAATGAAAAGAAAACGGCAGCCCTTATTGTGGCATTTGTGTTTTTCACTGGGGCTTTACTGTTTGGTCCGTTTCAAAACAATCCCGTCGTATTCCGGATGAAATCTACGCTGGAAGGCAGTAACGACGCCTCCGCAAGCATTCGCGATTTTAACAGGCATAATATACAGCCATACCTATGGGCGCATCCTTTGGGTGGAGGCATCAACACAACAGGCGCGGAGGGGCAGAATTACAACCCCGGTCACTTTCTGGCCAGTTATCCACCCGATAGCGGATACATGAAAATTTTGGCGGAGCAGGGATGGTTGGGCTATGCCATTCACATGCTTTTCTATTTTATAGTGCTTAAAGCCGGACTTGAAGGGTTTTATAAGGCGAGAAGACCGGAAATTCAGAACGCATACATTGCGATCACAGTTTTTTTATTTATTTTATTGGTGGGCGAAATTTCCCAGATAACCAACGGTGGCTATCCGTATTCATATTTTTATTACCCATTGCTGGTTATTATTTACAAATTAATTGACTATGACACACCAACACCGGAACAAAGCAACATATAAATACCGTGTTATGAAAAGAAC
>Ga0318567_10000761_pt1 | contig 12964 bp, 9 predicted proteins | sample GRESIP088b5f20_FD_203691 | JGI IMG/M metagenome (GOLD analysis project Ga0318567, IMG submission 203691) | Tropical soil microbial communities from Luquillo Experimental Forest, Puerto Rico - GRE.SIPMG.088b5f20 | ecosystem: Environmental > Terrestrial > Soil > Tropical forest > Bulk soil...
GTGCGGGGCGGCACGGCGTCTGGCTGGCCGCAGGCACGCACGAGCGCGGCCAGATAGCCGGGGTCGATACGGCCGGCCGCGTGCTGCTGGCCCGGCCGGGCAGCCGGCAGCTGGGCGAGCATGGCGCGCATCGGCCCGCCCTCGTCGGCGAAGACCCGCAGGTAGCCCTGCGGGCAGGCGAGCGTGAGTGCCTCGGTCAGCGCGCCGAGGGCGCTGGCCTGGTCACCGCAGGCGGCCAGCGCGAGGGTCCGCAGCGCCTGGATCTCGATGATGCTCCCGGCCCGGTTCTCGTTGGCCGCGGCGTCGAGCAGCCGCTGCAGCAGCGTGAGTGCCGGGCCAGGGTCGTTGCGGGCCAGCAGCACCCGGGCCAGCACGAGATAGGCAGGCTCGCGGGGGTAATCTGGCTCGTCGTCCGGGCTAAGACCGGCAGCCGTTGTCCACTGAGCGGCCGCGCGGACGTCGCCCCGGGCCAGCAGGAGCCGCGCCCGCTGCGACGGCACCGGGTTGAGCAGGGCGACCACCTGCGAGCTCAACTCGGCCTGCCCGGCCTCGCCCATCGCTTCCAGAGCCCCGGCCGCATCACCCTGCACCTGCCGGATCCGGGCCACGACAGCCAGGCCAGTGGCCAACGACTGAGTGAAGGTAAGCTGCCGGCACAGCTTGACCCCCCGGGTGGCGTGGTCAAGGGCAGCGGTCAGCTCGTCCCGCTCGTACAAGACCTGGGCCAGGCCCACATGTGCCGGGCCCGTGAGGGCTGTCTGGCTGCTCTCGCCGGCCTCCTCCAGCACTTGCCGGTAGGTCGCCAGTGCCGCATCCAGGTTGCCTTGGGCGCGCTGCACCTCGCCTAGGTCGTAGCGGACGCGCATAGGGAGAAAACCGCCGAAGAACTCGGCGCCGGCGGCCTTCCGTTCGGCGAGCAGCACTGCCAGGCCGCGCTCGGCCGGCCCTAGCCGGCCGTCCAGCCAGTCCGCCGCCGCCTGGTTCCAGCGCACGAAGGAGCGCATCACCCAGTCATCCTCGCCCAGTTGGGCCAGGGCCTGCTGACTGTAGCCCGCCGCAAGGGCGGCGTCACCGCGAAGCCGCGCGAGCGAGGCGCGCAGGAACGCGATCCCCGCGGGGACATTGGCCAGCACGCTCACCGGCCGCCCGGCGGCGTCCTCATACGGTTCGTCGCCGCTGATCGCGAAGGCGCGCTCGGCGTCATCAAGCAGGGCCTCGAGCGCTTCCAGTTGATAGCCCATGGCGGCGCCGTACGCCTGGGCCAGGCACAGTCGCGGACGGTCGCGGACTGACTCCGGCGGCAGCGCCGAAAGCCAGCGGCGCAGGGTCACGCCCTCGCTGCGGCCGAGCAGCTCCTCGACGTGCCGCTCCACCAGCCGCGCCGCCCATGCGGCGTCCCCGGCCGCCAGCGCGTGCCGCACCGCGTCGTCTGCCAGGTCATGCTCCTCGCACCAGGCGGCCGCGGCCCGGTGCAGCGCCTGCACCCGGCCGGGCTGCTCAGCCTGCAGCCGGGCGCGCAGCAGATCGGCGAACAGGTGGTGGTAGCGCCACCAGCCGCGCACATCATCAAGCGGCACCACGAACAGGCCCGCCCGCTCGACGTCCTCCAGCATCGCCTGGCTGCCAGGCCGGCCGGTGACCGCATCACACAGCTCTCCCGACAGCCGCGCCAGCACCGAGGTCTCGAGCAGGAACGCGCGCACCTGCCCGGTCTGGCCGTCAAGGACCTCATCGGCCAGATAGTCCAGCACGAAACGGTGACTACCGCTGAACGCCGCAGCAAACCCGGCCGGATCCGCGTGCCCCCGCAGCGAGAGCCCGGCCAGCTGCAGGCCCGCAGCCCAGCCCTCCGTGCGGGCCGTCAGCGCCGCCACAGCCGTGCCGGGTAGGCCTGGCCCCGCCGCCTCGCCCAGCAGCGCCGCCGCCTCCTCGGGAGTGAAGCGCAGGTCAGCGGCGCGCAACTCAGCCAGCTGGCCGCGGGCCCGCAGCCGCGCCAGCGGCAGCGGCGGGTCAGCCCGGCCAGACAGCACCACCCGCAGGCCCGGTGGCAGGTTCTCCAGCAACAGCGCCACCGACTCGTGCACCGGCCCGGGATCGACCAGATGGTAGTCATCCAGGACCAGCAGCACCTCATCCGGGCCCGGATCGGCCGCCAGCTCATTGATCAGGGCCGCCACCAGCCCGTCAAACGAACGCGCGGGCAGCGGGCCCACCCGCCCGGCCAGCCCCGGCCGGGCCCGGTCCAGCGCAGCCACCGCGTAGCGCCAGAACCGGGCCGGATCGCTGTCGCCGCCATCCAGGCCCAGCCACGCCACCGGCCACCCGCCGCTGCGGGCCCAGTCGGCCAGCAGCGCCGTCTTGCCGAATCCCGCCGGTGCGCACACCAGCACCCGTCCCCGCGCCAGCCCCTCGCCCAGCGCTTCCGCCAGTCGCTGGCGCGGCACAAAACCCGGCCGCGGGCGGGGCACATGCAGCTTGGTCGCCAGCAGGGCATCCTGCCCGGACGTGGCGGTCCCCGCCGGGCCCGGCACAGACGGGGCAGCCGTCGGTGGCCTGCCGCCCAGGCCAACAGGCTCATCGCGCGAAACCGAGCCACTGTCTGTCATCTGGTGTCTCCACGCGCCCCGGCGGCGGCTCAGGGCTGTGAGTCATCGTCAGGCCATCCGCCCACGAGTACATTACCGCTTGCGCGATCGCGCGCGATGGTCCCGGATAGGCGCGCCCATCACCGCAAGATTCCACTCGCATGCCACCTTCGGGTGACGCCCAGCCCCGGCGTCCGCTCCTACCGTCCAGAGATGAAGGAAACACAACCGGCGGGAAGGACACGAATGGGCGGGCCTGCCCGGTACGAGATCCGCGTGGCGGGGGTGCTGGACGGCCGGTGGGCCGCCTGGTTCGGCGGCCTCCAGGTCAGCGGCCAAGGCGAGGAGACGGTCATTAGCGGCCTGCTCGCTGATCAGCCCGCGCTGCACGGCGTGCTGACCAAAGTCCGCGACCTCGGGCTCTGCCTGATCTCCGTGCGCCGGCTGGACACCGGCCGGCCCGGGCCCGACCACCCTGGTCACCACAGCGTGACCTGAGCCAGAACTCGCGGCCAGAACTGGATCATCAGCAAACGTGGAGGAAGACATGACCGAGCTCCTGGGCACCGATGGCGGCCAGATCGCCGGCGAGGTGACCGGGCTGACGGCGGCCGCCGAGGAGGTGGTCGCCGCCCGGCCGGAGCTGGTGTGGGACCTGGTTGCAGACGTTCCCCGGGTCGGTGGGTGGAGCCCGGAATGCATCCGGGCGGCCTGGCTCGGGGAGCCCGGCCAGCCGGAGCCCGGTGCCAGGTTCACCGGGCACAACCGGTTCCCCAATGGCTTCGAGTACGAAGTGACCTGCGTGATCACACAGGCGGACCGGCCCATTGCGTTCGCGTGGGTGGTCCTGGATGACAGCGGTGACCCCGCCCGCCCGTCCTCGTCGTGGCGGTACCGCATCGACCCGCTTCCCGGCGGCGGCAGCAGGGTCCGGCAGCGCTTCACCCACGGACCCGGCGCCAGCTACCTGCGGGCAGCCGCCGCGAACGCGCCGGACCGGGCCGCTGAGATCATCGCCGCCAGGTTGGGCGAGCTGCGGGCCAACATGAGTGCTGCCCTGCGTGCGATGAAGGCCGCCGCGGAGTCCTCTCACGCCACCGGCGTCGGCCCAGGGTAATGCACACGTGTCAGGGGGTGCTTTGGAGGGCTTGGGCCAGCGCTGCCCGGCTGGTGACGCCGAGCTTGACGTAGGCGTGCTGGAGGTGATTGCTCACCGTCCGCACCGACAGGAACAGGCGTTCGGCGATGTCCTTGCTGGCCATGCCCTTGGCGGCGAGCAACACGATCTGGCGTTCGCGTCCGGACAGCGGGTCCGGCACGGCGGGGTGGAAGAGTACGGGGCTGGCCGCGCCCTCGCAGGAGTCGGCGAGGGCGCTGGAGCGGCGCGCCGCGGCCGTGGCCGCCCGACGGTCGCCGGCCCGGCTGAAGGCCTCGGCCGCGCCGGACGCGGCCTCGGCCGCGAGCAGCATGGCGCCCAGCGCCTCGAAGTCGCCGGCGGCGCCGGCCAGCTCCCGCGCGTTGCGGACCCGGGCGGCGGCGGCGTGGCGGGCCCGGGCGGACACCAGCGGCGAGTCGCACTCGCGGGCCAGGTCGGCCAGCCGGGCGGAGGTGTCCTCGCCGGTAGTGCGGGTCAGGTCGTGCAGGAGCCAGGCCTCGGCGGTCCGGTGCCCGGTTGACGCCGCGTGCGCGGCGGCGTCCCGGAACAGCTGCGCCGCCTGTACTGGCCGTCCCGACGCGTGGGCGGTCCAGGCGTCGGCCAGGTGCTGCTCAGGCCCATGGAACTCGAACGGGGGTCCGGTGTCGCGTTCGGCCAGCGCCCGGGCGGCGGCGTCGGTCTCGCCGAGCATCGCATGCGCCAGGGCCAGTCCTGACAGGGCCAGGCGGCGCGGCCCGGCGAAGCTGTACGCCTGGGCCAGTCCGGCAGCTTCGGCGTAATAGCGGCGGGCGGTGGCCAGCCGGCCCTGGAGGGTGGCGACCCGCCCGAGGCTGGCGGCGAAGAAGATCTGGGCGATCGGCACCCGGCGGGCGGCGACGATCTCCGCACCCTGCCGGGCCAGCTGCTCGGCCTCGGCGAGCCGGCCCGCCTCGGTCAGGGCGAACACCTGGTTGACCAGGTGCATGGCCGGGTGGGCGATGGCCAGCTCGTCGCCGAGCGCCAGGTGCCCGGCATAGCCTGCCTCGGCGACGCCTACCGCGTCGGCGGTCCGGCCGGTGACCGCCAGAGCGGGTGCAGCGGCGATAGCTCGCACGACCCGGGTCCGGGCGTCGCTGCCGCTGATACCCTCGAGCACCGCCAGCGCCTGGCCGGGCTGTCCGGAGAACACCAGCACCGACGCCTGGTCGGCCGTCAGCTCTTCTGCCAGCGGGCCGGAAGTGATCACCGCCCTGGCCGAGGCGTTGATGGACAGTGCCGTCTGCGGCTGGCACAAGCCCCACTGGGCGTTCTTGGCCCTGGTGACCGCCAGCCGGAGCGCGACGTGCTCGCTGCCGGGGAGCTGCTGGCCGCGGGCCAAGACCTGCTCGGCGGTAGCGAAGTCACCGAGCTCGTACAGCGCTTCGCCCAGCAGCAGCGCCCCGTCAGCATCCAGGTGCTCGTCGGGGACCGCCTGGATCAGGCGCCGCACAGTCCGGAAGTCGTGCGCGTACCGGGCCAGGTGGGCGCCACGGACCAGCACGGCCGGGTCGGGCCGCCCCCCGGCGTCCAGCCGCCACATCGCGATCCGCAGCGCCACTCGGTCCGTGGAGTTCGCTGCTTCCACCCGGCTGGCCTGGGCCAGCAGGATCGCCCGCGTCCGTGATCCGGGCATGGCGGCGCGGATCACCGTACCGTGCAGCGGGTGGGCCAGCCGCACCTCCCCATCGGCGATGGCGATCGTCACCAGCCCGGCCCGCTCCAGCGACTCCAGCACCCCCTCGGGGGCGACCGTCTCCAGATACCCGAGCTCCAACGGCTCGCACACCGCAAGTAGCTCGACAACGGACCGCGCCTCGGCGGACAGGCCCCGATCCGCTTTTCGACCAGATCGGCCAGCCGGGCGGTGCTCGGCACCGGGCCCTCCAGGTGCCACACACCCGACCGTTCGACCAGCGCCCCCGACGCCAGGCAGCCCAGCACCAGCTCCCGGACATACAACGGGTTGCCCCCGGTGACCTGCCACAACTCCCGGCCCGTGGCAGCCTCCACCGAGCCTCCGAGCACCACGGGCAGCAACATGTCCAGATCGGCGCGGCTAAGGTCCTTCAGGTCGACCCGTTCCAGCCGCCCGTCTCGCCACAGGCCGGTCACCAGGTCCGGTACCGGCTCGCCAGTGCGCACGGTCGCGATCAGGAAGATCGCCCCCTGCGCGGCCAGATACCCCAGCAGAGCCAACGACGCGGAATCGACCAGCGGCACGTCATCGACCACGATCACCAGGCGGCGGCCGCCGTAGCGCCGATGCAAGGCCCGACGACTCTGTTCGAACAGCGCCGCCGTGGCCTGCAGGCCGCCGGGGCCGGGGCGGCCCAGTCCGTCGTCGAGCAGCACTGCCACGGCACCCAGCGGCACCAACGCGGTGGTCTGGCTCCCGGCCACCCGCTCGGTCGGGTGACCGGCTGCTGCCGCCAGCTTGCGGCACTCGTCTGCCAGCCTGGTCTTCCCGACCCCAACCCGGCCGTGAATCAGCAGCCCCGCGTCCTCACCAGAAGACAGCGCCCGCTCAAACACCGCCAACTCCGGCCCACGACCCACGATCGGCCACCGCCGCACCATGACCGCCACAATCACTCACCCCCAGCAGGACACTCGGTCGGCGGCAGTAGCCGCGCGAGCCAAAGATGCGTCAATCCTTTTCGATCCGGGCGTCGCCGACAGGCTGCTCCCCGCAACTTGAGGGCTCGCTAAGCAGCCTCAGTGAGACAGCGGAGGTGCCGTCCTGATCTTTCTGCGCGTACATGAGTCTTCGCCCTCTATAGGCCCGGATGGTCCCGGCCGACGGGTTGTGCCGTTCACCGGGCCATCCCTCTCCCGGTGCGAATTGCTTCCACTGTGCAGCTAAGGGGTGGGGCACCGCATCGGCTGACTGACCTATAGGGCTTCCGGCACGCCTTAGATCGGCAGGAGGGCTGCTTAGCCGTCCCGCCCTAGCGCGCAGCGGGGCCGTAGACGCCGAGCCGGTGCGCCACAGACGCGGCCTCGACCCGGCCGCTCACGCCGAGCTTGGCCAGGATGTTCGACACGTGGACGCTGGCGGTCTTGGTGCTGATGAACAGGGCCTGACCGATCTCGGGGTTGGACCGGCCTGCCGCGAGCAGCGAGAGCACCTCGTGCTCGCGTTCGGTAAGCCCGAACCGGGCCAGCGGGTCCGCCGGCGGTGTCGGCGTTGCGGGCCCCGCCTGGTCGGCGACAGCCGTGTCCATGGCCAGCGTCAGGTCGAGGGTGCGGCCCGCGGCGTATTCGGCGTCGAAGGCCCCGGCGCCCATCGCGGCGCGCAGCCGCTGGCGGTCCCGGTCGGCCAGCCGGGCTTCCAGCGGCTCGAGGGCGTGGCCCAGATCCGCCAGGGCCTGGTCGGCCGCGCCGTGCAGCCGGGCGGACCAGCCCAGGTCGGTCCCGCCGCGGCCGGCCAGGGCCAGGCCAATCAGCGCGTAGGCCATATGCGCCTTCCTCCCCGTGCGCCTGGCCAGGTCGAGTGATTCCGCAAACAAGGCCTCGGCGGCGGTGGACGAGCCGCCGAGGTACTCAGCCAGGCCGAGGTTGAAAGTCTGGTAGACGATGTCGGAGCGAGCGTTGAGCGCGCGGGCGATGCCAAGCGATTCGACCAGGTGGCGGCGGGCGGCGTCCAGGTCGCCCTCCGACAGCTCGTAGTAGCCGAGGTTGCAGAGCATCACCCCCGCCTCTCGCCGGTCACCGGCCCGGCGGAACAGCCGCAGGGCCTCGGCCGCATCGCGGACCGCGTCCTCAGGGTCCCCCACAACGTGCGCGGCGTACGCCCGGGCAGCAACTAGGAGGCCGGTCAGGTGGGGCTCCCCGAGGCGGCGGACCAGGTCCAAGCCCTGCTCGATGAGCGGCAGCGCGGCGCCGGGCTGCCCCTGGCGCACCAGGACCCAGGCTTGCTCGTCGAGCAGGTCGGCGACCAGGTAGTCCTCACCGACGGCACGGGCAATGGCCAGCGCCTGCTGACAGTAGTCCGCGGCGGTCGCGTAGCCGCCTGTCTGCTGGAGGAGGTTAGCCGCCGCGGCCAGCGCCCGGGCGCGCGGCAGCGTCGCCGCCTGGGCGGCCGGCGCGGCCAGCAGGGCCCGCAACACGTCGGCGCCTTCGGCGGCGTGCCCGCGGACCCGCCAGTACACCCGCAAGGCGGCGGCCAGCCGCAGGCCCGGCTCGGGGTCGGCCTGGGTCAAGCTGACGGCGATCGCGGCTCGCAGGTTGCCCAGCTCGGCATCGAGCCGGTCCAGCCAGGCGGCCTGTCCGGGCCCTACGAGGTGCGGGGTGGCCGCCTCGGCCAGGGCCAGGTAGTAATCGCGGTGGGCGGTCTGGGCGTGGTTCACCGCCGCCGGGCCCTGCGCGTCCAGCCGCCCGGCCGCGTACTGCCGGACGGTTTCCAGCAGCCGGTACCGGCCCGGCCCGGCACCGGCGTCACCGAACTGCACCAGGCTCTTGTCCACCAACTCGCCCAGATGGCCGACCACCTCGCCCGGAGGCACATCAGGGCCTGCGGCGACCGCCTCGGCCGCGGCCAGCCCGAACCCCCCGGCGAAGGCCGACAGCCGGGCGAGCACCGCCCGCTCGGGCGGGTTCAGCAGCTCCCAGGACCAGTCCACCATGGCCCGCAGCGTCTGTTGCCGCGCCATCCCCGCCCGCGACCCCCCGGTCAGCAGCACGAACCGCTCATCCAGCCGGGCTTCCAGCTCCGCTGGCGGCATCACCCGCAGCCGCGCCGCGGCTAGCTCGATCGCCAGCGGCATGCCATCCAGCCGCCGGCAGATCCGCCCGGCCACGTCGGCGGTCGCCTCGTCCCAGGCCAGGGGCACCCCCTGCGCGGCGGCCCGGTCTTCAAGCAGCCGCACAGCCTCACTGGCCCGGATCACCCGAGCATCCTCCCCGTCGGCCGGCACCCCCATCGACGGCACCCGGTGCACCCGCTCGCCGCCGATGCCCAGCGGCTCCCGGCTGGTTGCCAGCAGCGCCAGGTTCGGGCAGCCCCGCAACAGCGCATCGGCCAGCTTGGCGCAGGCGCCGATGACGTGCTCGCAGTTGTCCAGTAGTACCAGCAGGCTCCGCCCGCCCACCGCCTCGACCAGCGCCTCAAGCACCGGGCGGCCCGGCTCTTCCCGCACCCCAAGCACATCAGCCACCGTCCTCGCGACCAGGTCCGGGTCGCGCAGCGGCGCCAGGTCGGCGAACCATACCCCGTCCCCAGCGCCACCGGCCAGCCCGGCCGCCACCTGCAGGGCGAGCCGGGTCTTACCCGCCCCGCCCGCGCCGGTCAGCGTGACCAGCCGGGAGGCGGCCACCAGGTCGCGCACCGCGGCCAGTTCAGCGTCGCGGCCGATGAAGCTCGACACCTGCGCCGGCAGGTTGGTCAGCAGCCCCGGGTCCTCCCGCGACCGCAGCGGCGGGAACCCGGCCGGCAGGCCTTCGGCCTGCAACTGGAAGATCCGCTCGGCCCGGCCCCCGTCCGCCAGCCGGTGCAGGCCAAGATCCTCCAGCCACACGCCGGCGGGCAGCGAATCGCGCAGCAGCCCGGCCGCCGCGGCCGACACCAGCACCTGCCCGCCGTGCGCCGCCGCCGCGATCCGGGCCGCCCAGCGTATCTCCGGCCCCGCCAGAGCGACCGCCGCCGGGGATGCCGCCTCACCGCTTTCGATGGCCATCCGGGCCCGCACCGTCTCCCCGGTCGGCCACGCATGCGACGCCAGCGCCCGCTGCGCCTGGATCGCGGCGACCGCGCAGGCCCGCGGCGAGGCGAACACCGCGGAAAACTCATCGCCCCGGGTGCCGACTTCTTCCCCGCCATGCGCGGCCAGCACCGCCTTGACCAGCCGGTGATGATCGGCCAGGAGTTCCGTGTACGCGTTCCCCAGCCGCCGTTCCATCGCGGCCGAACCGTCGATGTCGGCGAACAAGAACGTACGCGTGTGCGTGGCCACCAGTCCAGGGCTTCTCGTCGAGGCTGACGCTGACCGCGCCGACCGCAAAGCCCCTGCCTCCTCGACCGCACGGCCAGAACATCATACGTCCGACGCCGCTCCGGCGCCGGACCGGCAACTGCTGCACAACCAGCCGATGCCCTGACATCCAGGCCGCCCGGCACACATAAAGGTGACAACACATGACAACTCCAGTGACACGAAAGCCGCGCCGCCCGCTTGTCCGATGGGCGATGACCGGCCCCGGCCGGGTGATCGGCATCCTGCGGTACCTCACGGTGATCCAGCAGTGACGTCGCGTACCGCTACCGCTCGACAGACAGGACTGGTCGGGACTTGGCCCGGGGGACGATAACGGCTCGCGTCAAGTGGGCACGCTCGCCGCGATAGCCAGGGAGCGCATGAGGGAGCGTTTCACTGCTTCTGGCCGCGGCCATCGGACCGGGTAAGCCCGTTTTCATAGGCGGTCATGATCGTGTCCAGGAGACCGGGAAACCGTCCATCGAGATCATGGACGCGGAGCGCGGTCCACCGGCGGTTGCCGTCCTCCCGCTGGCGGATGACTCCGGCCTCGCGCAGTACCCGGAAGTGGTGGGTGAGCGTGGAGGGCGCGACGTCCACGGGGAAGGTGCCGCAGGCACGCTCCGGCGTTGCGCGCAAGGTCTGCACGATCGTCATCCGGGTGGGGTCGGACAGCGCGTGCAGGATGTCCAGCACATCGAACTCGTCCGGATCCGGATGGATGAGCGCCTGACGGCGCTGCGATCTGGGCATCTCACACCTCTCATTCGACAATCATCGTACAAGAAAGCTACGATGTTCGTCGAACGACGAAAATCGCAGGAGGAGCCGGGATGCTCGCGCTGATAATGACCGGGCCGTCACAAGGAGCGGACCGCACCGAGATCCGCGAGATCAAGGAGCCACGTCCGGGGCCGGGTGAAGTGACCATCGACGTGACGCACGCGGGGATCAACTTCCTGGACGTGATGGCCCGCCGCGGTGACGCCGGCTATGTCACCGCCTGGCCATACGCGCCGGGCCTGGAGGTATCCGGCACGGTCCGGGAAACCGGCCCTGATGTCACGGGCCTGGCCGCCGGGCAGAAGGTCGCCGCGTTCACCGCGGGCGGCGGCCTCGCCGAGGTGGTGCTGGCGCCGGCCGGGTTCGTAGTGCCGGTGCCCGGCCAGGTCCCGTCACCGGCCGCGGCGGCGGCTCCGCTCATGCTCACGACCGCGCTGCTCCTCCTGCAGGACGCCGCCAGCTTCCAGCCGGGCAAGACCGTGCTGGTGCATTCGGCCAGCGGCGGCGTGGGAAGCGCCGTCGCCCAGCTGGTGCCGCTGCTCGGCGGAGGGCTGCGCATCGGCACCGTGGGCCGCCCCGGCAAGGTCACCTCGGCGCTCAGGAGCGGGTACGACGCGGCCATAGCGCGCGGCGAGGACCTGGCCGAAGCGATACGGGCCGCCGCCGACGGCGCGCAGGTGGACATCGTGCTCGACCCGCTGGGCACCACCATGCTCCAGACCGATCTGGCGGTCACCGCGCCCGGCGGCCGGATCGTCCTGTTCGGCAACGCGGGAGGCCAGGAGCAGGCTCCGCTCCCGCCGGCCGGGCGGCTAATCGGCGGCAACCTCGCGATCGGCGGCTTCAGCATCACGCGCCTGTGGGCCACAGCACCGGACCGTGCCTCCGCCGGCCTGCGCCGCGTCCTGGACCTGGTCACCGAAGGCCGGCTGAATATCGCGATCACCGAGGTCGGCTCGCTCGCGGACGTACCCGCGGTCCACCAGCTGCTCGCCGAGGGCCGCGGCGACGGCAAGTACGTCGTCCGCCTCCACGGATAACACGCACAGCCTGTTGATTGAAGCGTCTAGGCGGGCGGCATGATGCCTGAGTGCGAAGATCACCGATCCCGCCCTAGTCAACGGAGCTACCGGCGTCATCGTCCGCCCCGCCGTCGCCATCATCGGCGTCGCCGCCATCACGGTCATCGACCCCCGCTCCGAGGCCGCAGCCAGCGTGGGCTCAGGCGGCTTCCGGTGCGGGTGCGGCGGCCAGGCTGGGGCGCCGGTGGCGTCTGCTGGTGGCTGCTTGCCGGACGGCGAGCAGGGCGGTCAGGGGTCCGGCGAGCGCCGCCGGGCCGTAGGGGCTGGCGCTGTCAGCTTCTTCGAAGCGGTAGCCGGGAACGCCCGGGTCGCCGGGGCCGAAGCTCATCGGGGCGACCTGGAACGAGCCGGGGACGATGCGGTGCCAGCCGTCGGCGAGCAGGACCGCGACGACCGTGGCGGTGGTGATGCTGGTGTTGGTCATACCGCGACCTCTTTCTTCTTGTGTGCCGTCTTGGTGAGGAGTTCGGCGATCCGGGTGTGGCCGTTGGTTTCGGCGTCGGCTAGGGGGGTGCCGCCCCACCGGTCGGCAGGCTGGGGGTGGGCTCCGGCGGCGAGCAGGTAGCGGACGATCTCGAGCTGGCCTTCGGAGGCGGCCAGGTGCAGCGGGGTGCGGCCGTCGTAGTCGGCGGTGCCGGGTTCGACGCCGCTGGCGATCAGGGCGCGGACCTCGTCGAGGTCGCCCTGGCTGGCGGCCCAGGTGAGGGCGACGACGGCTTCGGTCCGGGTCTGGTTCTTCTTCCGCCGCGGGTCGCGCTTGGCGGTGCGGCCGCGGCCGGTGACGAGGGAGTCGAAGACGTGCACCTGGTAGGCGGCGGCGAGCTTGCGGCAGAATTCGATGCCGCGGACGGAGTTGCCGTGCTCGTCCAGGCGGGGTGACCAGACGCAGATGCCCATCAGGCCGGGGATCACCAGCATGAGCGCGCCGGAGACGCCGCTTTTGGCGGGCAGCCCGATGGTGAACGCGAACTCGCCGGAGTAGTCGTACATGCCGCAGGAGGACATCAGCGACAGGCAGGACTGCACGGTGGCGGGGGTGAACACCGGGTCGTCGGTGAGCGGGCAGACGCCGGCGTTGGCCAGTGAGGCCGCGGCGGTCGCCAGCATGTCCGCGTCCACTTCGATGGAGCAGGACTGGAAGTAGAACTCCAGCGTGGTGGTCAGGTCGGTGCCGGGGCGGAACGCGCCGCGTTCGCGCATCGAGTAGCCGAGGGCGAAGTTGCGGTCGGCGGTCTGCCGCTCGGACAGGTAGACCGCGTTGTTGAACCCGGGCCGCCGGCCGCCGGCCAGCCGCTGCCAGGTCGCCGCGACATGATCGAAGCGGTCGGCGATGTCGTCTTCGGGCCGGATCAGCGACGTGGTCATGAT
>Ga0318567_10000762_pt1 | contig 12964 bp, 10 predicted proteins | sample GRESIP088b5f20_FD_203691 | JGI IMG/M metagenome (GOLD analysis project Ga0318567, IMG submission 203691) | Tropical soil microbial communities from Luquillo Experimental Forest, Puerto Rico - GRE.SIPMG.088b5f20 | ecosystem: Environmental > Terrestrial > Soil > Tropical forest > Bulk soil...
CTTTAACTCAATTTCAAAAATTACGGCACTATTAGGCGGAATAGTACCTTGTATTCCTTTGTTTCCGTAAGCCAGTACAGCAGGCACAAAAAACCGCCACCTGCTGCCTTCGGGCATCATTTGTAAGCCTTCATTCAATCCTGCAATCAAATTGGTCATATTTATTTTTGCCGTTTGTTTACGCTGGTAAGTATCTTCGAAAAGTTGGCCGGATGGCAAATAACCTTTTATCTCTATTTCTATTGAATCTTTTGCCGTAGGTTTTACACCTTTGCCGGTACTATCCGGTATATAAGCAAGGCCGCTTGGCATAAAGCCAATGCCTTTTTGCTTCTTAAGCATATCAAACATTTGCTGCTCCTGTGCACTTGCTGCTAATAATTGGTTCTTTTGAACCTGCTGCGTTAAACGAACGCTTAATAAACTGTCTTTTATTAACAGCTTACCTGCTGTTGCATCGCTCATTGCTTTCTTTAATAACTCGTAATTGGTAATTTTTATACCATTACCATTTAGCCATTGCCCTAAATAGGCCCCGGCTGCATATTGCAGCGTATCGGCAGAAGTTTTAATGCTTACTTGCTGGGCATTTGTGTTTTTTATTGTAACCACACTTAATGCAAGTATTAATAATTTAGTTTTCACAGAGTTTTTAATCTTTAATATTTTAATAAATCATATCCCTTACCCGCCTCATATACTTACCTTATTGTATGGGTATTGCAACAAGGAGCTTTCCCAATATCCCGAATCAAAAGGCACTGTTATACACCGTTATTCCCGCAACAAAAGCAGTTAATGGCAAGGCTGAAGTAGTTACCATTAATGGTATATGAGGCAATAACAGGCCTTTGCTACCGTTTTGTAAATCAATCAAGGCATCACTATTAAAAGTGGTAGAATTAATACCGTTGACATCTGCTTTCAATGTTTTGATGGTTTAATTTTGGACATTCAGTTCTTCCTTTTATGCATTTCCATTTAGTTTCGTATACTGGTTTTATTTTTGAATTTTATCAACTTCATATTGCACATATATTTTTTACTAATATTTATGTTAATTGAGATAAGAAACATTAAAACTTATTGAAATTGGCTGACACGACATATTTGCACCCGATGAAGTACCATTATTCGTTGTTCTTTTCATTCTAATATCTAAAGTGTGACTTCCGGCAGTTAAAAATTTTACAGTACTTAAATTAAACTGTGCTTGCAGGCCTCCGCTACCTGGCTCCTGCGTGGTTTGAAACACATTGGTTGAACCACCATCAACATAAAGCATTGCCGTATAATAAGCGTACCCACTACCTGAAGGATTAGATCCATAATCGATTCCTAACATGAAATTGATGAACAAAGCCTTCCCTCCCGCAGGTATAATTATTGATTGTGAAGTGTTTGATACTTGTGTCCAACCTCCGTCATTCACATTAAAGGCAGTACCGACTGTTCCTACGGTAGAAGCCGCCTCTGCTGTTGTTACTGAAGTTGCCGTAGGATTGGGAACCGTAATAACGTTACCATTGACATCAACTCCAATAGCCTGACCAGTTCCAATAGTTGTGGATGAATTAAAATTGGTAAATTTTAATCCCGAAACATCGGAAGTACCACTATTAATTTCTAAAGAGGCTCCGGGTGTTGTAGTATTAATACCTATGTTTCCGGCAGGTGATGAAACCGAACCTGTTAAGCCCGTGCCGAAAATAGCATTACCAATATTCATTTGATTGCTGGCTGTTGGCAATACAACATTCGTTTGATAGCCTATTGCTATATTATTTGAACCCGTTGTAACATTAGTTAATGCATTATACCCGATTCCTATATTGTATGAACCTCCATTTACCGAAGGCAATGCATTATAACCCATTGCTGTATTATAATCCCCTGTTCTTGCCGCACCAAACACTCCATTACCAATCCCTGTATTACCACTACCCGTTGTTAACCCAGTTGCTGCAGCCTGACCTACCATTGTGTTACTAGCACCAGTGGCGTTAGTAAGTGCATAGCTACCAACTGCTGTGTTGCTGCTTCCTGCAGTAGATGCTCCAAGAGCATTGTAACCAACGGCAACGCTGGCTACTGCAGTGGTTGTTATGGGCAATGATAATACACCAAAACTTGTATTTAATGCAGCATCGTTTAGCCAACCTGATTGCACATTATTTCTTTTAAATACCAAATCCTGGTTATCGGTAGTACCCAAAAAGTTTGTACCTGCGGTTGTGCCTGCATTGCCCAATAATGCCCATGCATTGGTTGATATACGAACCCACTGGCTTCCATCGCTATAATAATAACCCGGTGTAACAGCAGTAACACCACTACCTGCTGAGGCGGTATTATACACCGTCATTCCCGCAACAAAAGCAGTTAATGGTGAGGCTGAATTAGTTGCTGTTAATGGTACACGAGGCAATAACAGGCCTTTACTGCCACTTTGCAAATCAATCAAAGCATTGCTGTTAAAAGTGGTAGAATTAGTGCCGTCATCTACTTTCAGTGTTTTGATGGTTTGATTTTGGGCGTGTAACGTTTCCGTTGCCAGCATGAGCGTGGCAATACTTACGCAAAAGCTTAATGCATGTTTAATTTTTTTCATACTTGTTTTTATTAATCCTGTATATTAAATTTTCATGGTTTTGTTTTTTCACCACAGAGGCACAGAGTTATTTTTATTTTTCTTCGTGTTCTTTGTGTCTTTGTGGTTTTTGTTTTTCACCACAGAGGCACGGAGTTGTTTTTGTTTCTCTTCGTGCTCTTTGTGACTTTGTGGTTTTTGTTTCTCACCACAGAGGCACAGAGGCTATAAGTATCCGTTTAAAATTCTCTTTACTCCATCTTTCAATACCACTGTATTGAAGTTTATCAACAAACCGAGTTTGATATCTTTTAGTTTTAAATAAGTGAGTAATTGCGCAGTATATATGTCTGCAAGGGCATCAACTGCTTTTATTTCTACTATCACTCTATTTTCTACAAACAAGTCTATCCTGTATCCGGCATCTAATTTTATATCTTTATAGATGATGGGCAGTAGTACCTGTTGTTTTACATCCATTACTTGTTGCTTTAATTCGTAAGCCAGACAGTGTTCGTAAGAACTTTCCAAAAGACCAGGGCCAAGTTGTTTGTGTACTTCTATGGCAGCTCCTATTATTTTGAAAGAGACTTCGTTCTCTGTCATGATTTTCTATTTTTTTTCGTGTTCTTCGTGTCTTTGTAGTTTTGTTTTTCACCACAGAGGCACAGAGTTTTATTTTTATTTTTCCTCATGTTCTTTGTGCCTTCGTGGTTTTTGTTTTTCACCATAGCAAAATTTAATTCTATCATTGTTTCGGTATCCGATATATAAAGCTCATCGCCTAATAAATCGATTATCATTTCACCACTCCGGTTCATCAAACTATTTTGTTGTTCCCGGTAGGCTCTCGAAACTTTGCATACGTTTCTACAATTGCAAGTGTAGTTTCGGTGGCTTTCGCACTTTTCAAAATGGTTGCCAGCATGTACAGACCTTTCTCCGTAAAGGCTTTGGGCATCACTCTGGTCATCCCGTATTTTGTGGTCAAAAATTTTGACCGCAAAATTTCCCATTCTACTTCACCAGGTATGAGAATGTATCCTTTCGGAAATTTATCCGGGTTATTTTTCACTGCCTGATTAATATGCTTGGTTTCCACACCATATAGCTCCGCTACATCACTATCGAGAATTACTTTCATATCTCTTAATGTGATAATCTTCTTTTCTACATCGCTATACTTCAATATCTCATTCATGCTTGTTCATTTGTTTGAAATCGAAAATTTCGATCTTCCTTCTTTCTTTGTTGTTTCAAGAACTTTTTGCCTTTTCACCTCACGAAGAGGTGAACTTTATCGGTCGGCAATCAACAAAAACGATAAAATCTATTCTGTTTTAAACCCTATCCTGTTCCGCTCTTTCCAGTTTTGTTGAACCGCCTGCTTATCTAGCAGATTCTCGATGGCATTGTAAATAGCCGATAGCTGCACATCATGCTCATCAATTCTGCCGCTTAACTCCTGCTTTAGTTGTTCTAATTGCAGGGAAATATCTTTGTGCTGCAATACAAACTCTTTCAATGCTACAAAAACTCTTACTATGGTAATGCTCATATCTATTGCTTTGTCGGAATTGAGAATACTTGCCAGCATAGTAACACCGTGCTCAGTGAATGCAAAAGGCAAATATTTGCTATGCTGTCCCCGCCCACCATTCTTTAAGGTCGCAAATTGCGTCCTTAAAGAAGCGTATTCTTCCGGCGTTAACTCAAACATAAAATCTTCAGGAAAGCGCCTGATATTACGTCTTACCGCTTCTTTTAGTCGCTTGGTTTCCACTTCATACAATTCAGCCAAATCGAAATCGAGCATTACACGCTGACCCCGTATTTCAAAAATCTTTTGTTGTATGTTTTGTAATTGCATACTTTTTCAATTCTTCATTTCTGCTTAAACCCTATCCTGTTCCGCTCTTCCCAATTTTGCTGAACTGCCTGCTTATCTAACAGGTTTTCAATGGCATCGTAAATTGCCGATAACTGTACATCATGCTCATTAATTCTGCCGTTTAGTTCCCATCTTAATTGCTCTAATTGAAGGGAAATATCTTTGTGTTGCAATACCAACTCTTTCAACGCTACAAAAGCTCTTACAATAGCAATGCTCATTTTTACCGCTTTTTCGCTTTTTAGCACTCCAGCAAGCATGGCTACACCCTGTTCCGTAAAAGCGTAAGGAAGGTATCTTGTTCCACCCCATCTTGAGGTCACAAATTGTGACCTCAAGATTTCAAATTCCCCTTTAGTAAGCTGAAACATAAAATCTTCAGGAAAGCGTTCTATGTTTCTTTTTACTGCCTGATTGAATACTTTGGTTTCCACTTCATACAGCTCCGCCAAATCGAAATCGAGCATTACACGCTGACCCCGTATTTCAAAAATTTTTTGTTGAATGTTTTGTAATCCTGACATTCATTTTATTTTAAAGAACTTTTTTTTCTTCGTGCTCTTTGTGCCTTTGTATTTTGCTTTTAACCACAGAGACACAAAGGGCACAGAGTTTTATTTTCTTTTTATCTTGTGTTTCAACTTTACCACAGCAAAATTTAATTCTATCGTTGTTTCGGTATCCGATACATGAAGCTCATCGCCTAACAAATCGGTTATCATTTCACCACCCCGGTTCATCAGGCTTTTTTGCTGCTTGGCATCGGATATAGCTGCTATTTTTGCCATTGTTCCGGTAAGCTCCCGAAGCTTTGCATACGTTTCTACAATTGCAAGCGTTGTTTCGGTAGCTTTCGCACTTTTCAGTATCGTTGCCAGCATGTAAAGACCTTTCTCGGTGAAGGCTTTGGGTATTGATGGCGAGAATTTTAATTTGGGGTGGTCGAAAATTTCGACCACCTCGTACTTTTCTTCCCCGGTCAGTTCGAAAACATACCCTTCCGGAAATTTATCGTGATTGTTCTTAACAGCCTCATTTACCCGCTTTGTCTCCACACCATATAATTCCGCTACATCACTGTCGAGTATTACTTTCGTATCTCGCAGGATTATAATTTTTTGTTCTACTTCACTATGTTTTAAAACGTCATTCATTTATTCTTTTTTCACCACAGAGGCACAGAGATTTATTATGGCATAATGGTATAATTGATATATGCCGTTGTTGGTGGAATTGCCCCGAACAATACACTAAAACTTGTACCTGCTGTTCTTGCCCCTACTGCTGTTGAGATTACCGCACCACCTGCAGGATCTTCGTAGGTTATAATAATGGTAGCTGTTGCCGTTACATTTGCATCGGATATTGTTTGTGAAGTAACTCCTGTACATAACACCCTGCCTTTATAATAGGTAGCTGTTGCAGCAACAGTTACTACTTTACCGCCTGCATCTACCCCTAAGGCTGTTGCACCTGCCGTAACCGGAGATATGCTGGTTAAATTGGTAAAAGTTAAACCCGAAGTATTGGCTGTGGTTGATTTTATTTCCAAGGTATTGGTAGGGGCAGTTTGGTTGATGCCAATATTTCCGGCAGGTGCAGCCACTGTCCCCGTTAAACCCGTACCGAAAATTGAACTACCAATATTTAACTGGTTACTGCCGGCAACAGTTGCAGACTGTGTATTACTGCCAATAAATATATTATTGTCTCCACTGGTAACAACACTGCCTGCATTGTGGCCTAATGCAACATTATCAATTCCGGAAGTGAAATTGGCAAGTGTGTTTTTACCAACTGCCGTATTGCCATTTCCCGTAGTATTGCTAAAAAGTGCTGCATGGCCAATAGCTGTATTGTCTATACCGGTAGTGTTTCCATTTCCTGCATCACGGCCGGTAGCGGTATTATCGATACCAGTGGTATTGTGGGTTAAAGCAAAGGTACCTATGGCTGTATTGTTGTCCGCTGTGGTATTTGCGTTTAAAGCAGCGTTACCTATGGCAACATTACTGTTTCCTGTTGTATTATTTCTTAGTGCCGCACTTCCATACGCAACATTACTGCCGCCGGCAGTATTATTCAACATGGCAGTATAGCCCGAAGCTGTATTGCCAACGCCGGTAGTATTATTTAAAAGAACACCATGGCCAACCGCCACGTTAGCATTACCACTTGTATTGTTAAACATAGACTGATACCCTATGGCTGTATTGTTGGTACCGGTATTATTAGCAGGAGTGCCAGAACCTTGTAACGACTGACAGCCTACAGAAGTATTAGAATTAATATAGGCTGTGGTTGTATTATTGGCATAATATTGAGACAGGTAACCTATTGCTACTGCGTTTAAACCGGCAACATTACTATTTAAAGCGTTTACACCGTTTGCCACATTATTACTTCCTGTTGTATTTGATAAAAGGGCTCCAGTGCCTATTGCCACATTAGTGGTTCCGGTAGTATTATAAATAAGAGCATTCACACCGTTTGCCACATTATTACTTCCTGTTGTATTGTTAGCTAATGCTGAGTAACCCAAAGCTACATTGGAACCTCCTGTGGTAGTGGCATATAAGGCCGAACTGCCTATCGCTGTATTATAATTGGCATTGTTAGCTATAAGTGCTGCAACACCCACTGCTGTATTATAGCTACCGGTTGTATTGGTAGCCAATGCATCCCTACCAACACCCACATTGTTATTACCGGTTGTATTGACAGTCAACGCATGGTATCCGTTGGCTGTATTGTTAACTCCTGTTGAAGTCGTAGGCAGAGATAATACCCCAAAAGCCGTATTGCTACTGGTATTAGTTAACCAGCCAGCCTGCACATTATTTCTTTTAAATATTAAATCTTTATCGTCGGTAGTACCCAAAAAGTTAATACCCGAATTGGTGCCTGCATTACCTGTTAAGGACCAGTAAGTGTTTTTAAACGCCGTAGAATCCAACCATGAAGCAATACCTGTTGTTCCTGTAGCGGAACTAATGCCTAAAAACTGGTTTTTAGCAGGAATAGTTAACGGGAGCTGAATACTGTAAGCAGCAGTTGAAGGCTGTGCCAATAACTTAATTTGGTTACTGCCGCCACGTAATTGCAACGAATCGGTAGTGGTTTGTGCTTTAACCTGCTGCCCAATTACTGCAACAAATAACAAAGCAATAATTTTATAAATATATTTCATTGGTATTTTTAATTTAAAATTCATAACTAACAATTTATACTTAACCGTTTTATTTGGTAATAAATACATTTATAATATCGCCTGCTGTTGCGGCACCCAGCAATACCTGAAATGTAGTAGCCGTTTTACTGCCTTTTTTAACCACAACGGTTTGGGTATTATCAGACTCTATTGTTAAAAGTATTTTTGCTGTTGCCGAGTAATCTGCAATAGTTGAAGCCGTGATGGTAGCATAACCGTTTGTAACATCGGTTGCCGTAATGGTATATTGTAAACTGTTATTGCTTAATACACTGCCTGCAGCTACCTTTTTAACTACACCAATGCTGGTAGCAGAGGTTACCAAAATACTATCAGCTGAAGTTCCGTTTTGCAAACCATCTAATCTTAACGGATTGGCCGTTGCAGTTACGTGTAAAGCATTGGTAGGTGCTGTTTGGTTGATACCTATATTACCTGCAGGTGCATTTTGGGAGCCTGTTAAACCTGTGCCGAAAATAGCACCGCCAATATTTAATTGGTTACTGCCGGTAACAGAAACTAAATTCTGGTTATTGCCTATGGCAATATTGTTAGAACCTGCAGATAACGAGGCTCCGGCTGAAGTACCCAAAAATGTATTATTACTACCTGTTGTCAGGCCTGTTCCAGCATAGGAACCCATAACCACATTGTTGCTACCACTGGTTAAGCCATATAACGCATTTCTACCTACAGCCGTGTTAGAATTACTACCACTTGTAATAGCATAGAGTGATTGCATCCCCAAGGCAGTATTATCAGTTCCCGTTGTATTTCCCGCAAGTGAATACTCTCCTATTGCAGTATTTTGTCCCCCACTGGTATTCCTGCCTAAAGAATAAAAACCTATACCTGTATTGGCAAATCCTGTTGATGTTAGCGGTAAAGCGTTTAATCCAAATGCTGTACTGGCTAAACTACTTGAAGATATCCAACCTGATTGTACATTATTTCTTTTAAATACCAAATCCTGGTCGTTGGTAGTTCCTAAAAAGTTACCCGAAGCAATGCTGTTACCGGTTAATGCCCATGCCGTACTGCCTATTAATGAAGCGGTAGTTACCTTACGCACCGTACTATCGGTACCGTTCCATGTTAAAATATTATCTGTAATTGCACCATCAAATGGATATTTAAGTTTTAGTGCCGGTATGGCTGCGTTGTTGTTATTATCAACCGTTAATCTTGCAACAAGGTTGGCATTCGTTCCTATACCTGTATTACCCTGTATATAGTTTTTATAGCTGTTATTGATATATAAACTCCATGGGTTGGTATAATTTGAGCCGTTGGCAGGATCCATATATAACCCATACATGTTGGTAATGGTACCGGTTAAAGCATAAGGCTGCATATAAATACCATAGGAATTGGTGGTAGTACCTAATGCCCCGTTATTACCGGAAGTAATAATTACACCTGCCAATCCTGCCAATACGCTTGAAGCATCATCATTTACACCGTTTATTACACCTTTTCTCCATGCCTGCACATTTAATCCAGTTGAGGAACCACTTCCCCAATTGGTAGTAGTAATGCCTGCCGGAACCACCACCTGCCCTAAAAAGTTACCGCCTCTTACAGCATTGTTTGCAGATGCTGTACTAAAAATACCGCTCGCAATACCCTGTACGGCATATTTAGGCTGTGTACCATCCGATAAATCGGTACTCAGGGTTCGTACACTTAATCTTGCACCTGAATTAGCAATGCTATTGCCACGGGATGATAAAGAATCGCCTATATATACACCGCCCAAACTATCAATGTGCATTTGGTAAATGCCGTTGGTTTTAAAAACTAAATCCTGTGCATCGGTGGTTCCCACAAAATTGGTACCGCCGGTAGTGCCTGCATTACCTAATAATGCCCAAGCTGTATTGCCTATTAATGAGGTGGTAGTTATTTTACGCACCGTGCTATCGTTACCGCTCCATGTTAATAAACTATCGGTAGTGGCACCGGTGTAAGGATATTTTAATTTTAATGCGGGGTTGGTAGTGCTGGCATTGTTGTCTATTACCAATTGTGCAGTGGGGTTCATAGCTGCCGGTGTTTGCCCAATACCCATATTGCCGTTGTTTAATATGGTTGCACGTACATAAGAAGTAAGTCCGTTACCAAGAGCGAAATAGGTATTGCCGGTTCCCTGATTGTCTAACACCACATTATCGCCATTAGCATAAAACGAACTTAAATTTTTATACGGCACTCCGGGAGTATTATTAAACCTGGTAGCTCCAGAAGCAGAAGAATTAAATATTGTAATCTGTGTTTGTTTCATAGCATCGTTGATTGCCCTAATAGTTGGCTTTTGTGTAACACTGTTAGCTTGTGCCGCTATATCAACATCGCCAAAAGTGGGTACCGGCGTTGTTACATGTAGTGAATACTTCGGTGTTGCGGTACCAATACCTACCTTACCCATAATATACACGCTATCGGTATTATTTAATGCGCCGGTATTGGTAACTGTACTGTACCATGGCTCGGTGGCACTGGCAATAGAAGCAGGGCTAATATGGCGTAGTACGCCTGCACTATCTGTAACCAAACTGTCAACTGCTTTATTACCGCTTTGCAAACCTGCTAATTGTAAGGTGTTCGTTGCATCGGTTGTAATGATAGTAGGCCGGTTTAATGCGCCACCTAATAATATGGTATCACCAAATTTTGTTACTCCATTGGTTGCATAAGACAATGCTGAATCTTTAATAAGATTGGTAATACTGTCTCTAAACTGATTATTGGTCGTTAATGTTTTTATGAAACTCGTATCATTGCCTAATACATTTGTAAATGCTGTATCTCCTGCCAGCTTTTTCACATTAATATCCAAATCAGCTTTTGCCAATAAGGCACTGTCTATTCCACTCTTTGTGTTAATAGTAATTAAACCACTGTGACCGGTTAAGCTATCTGCACTGCCTGACAATGATTTAATGAATGATGTGTCTTTTCCCAACGTGGTGGTAAATACACTATCGGTTGCAAGGCTCTTGCTAAACAATGTATCTTTTACCAACGTTGTCACAAAACTGCTGTCATGTGCTAACGTGTTACTGAACGCTGTATCTTTTGCCAACTTCTTCACATTAATATCTAAATCCGCCTTTGCCAACAACGCACTGTCTATTCCACTTTTTGTGTTAATAGTAATTAAACCACTGTGACCAGTTAAACTATCTGCACTGCCTGCTAATGATTTAATGAATGATGTGTCTTTTCCCAACGTGGTGGTAAATACACTGTCCGTTGCAAGTCCCTTGCTAAACAATGTATCTTTTACCAACGTTGTCACAAAACTGCTGTCGTTCGCCAATGTATGATTGAATAAAGTGTCTTTGGCCAACGTAGTTACAAATGAACTATCGTGTGCCAATGTGTTGCTGAATGCCGTATCTTTTGCCAGGGCTTTTACATTGATATCCAAATCGGTTTTTGATAATAATGCACTGTCTATGCCGCTTTTTGTGTTAATAGTGATTAAACCGCTGTGGGCTGTTAAGCTATCGGCACTGCCTGCCAAGGATTTAATAAATGAAGTGTCTTTTCCCAAAGTGGTGGTAAACACACTGTCCGTTGCAAGGCTCTTGCTAAACAATGTATCTTTTACCAACGTTGTCACAAAACTGCTGTCATTCGCCAATGTATGATTGAATAAAGTGTCTTTGGCCAACGTAGTTACAAATGAACTATCATGTGCCAATGTGTTGCTGAAGGCTGTATCTTTTGCTAACTTCTTCACATTAATATCTAAATCCGCCTTTGCCAATAACGCACTGTCTATTCCACTTTTTGTATTAATAGTGATTAAACCACTATGGCCTGTTAAACTGTCGGCACGGTTCTTCACCGCCATATAAATACTATCGCCCAATGCCTGATTTTTAGTAACACTGTCGGTTATTACTTTTACCGTATTGCTGTCTATCTGCGTATTATTCGTTACTAAACTAATGATGCTGTCTTTCAACAATGTATTTGTTGTTACCGTCCGTGATAATACCGTATCTATCCTGCCATTATTAATAATGTTTTGAGACACTACGCTGATGATGCTGTCTTTTACCGGTGCCAGTGTGATAAGTTTTGCAATACTATCTACAATTGGATGGCCCGTTAATAAATGCCCCAATGCTGCAGTATCTAAATCTATAACGGTGGTTTGCAAAACGGCCCCAACACCACCAACCGGAACTTTTATTACAGGCGTAGCAGAAGATATATTTTTAGCTACCATATTAAGTGATGCACTAAGAGAATCTCCGGTAAGCAGATCGGCCCAGTGACCATAATGCCTTAACATCATTTTGTTTTTACCCGGCCCCGAACCTTTATAAAAAATAATCATCCCGTCCGGCGGGTTAAAACTGTTGATAGCCACCGTATCACTTAATCTTGTAAGCAGTAAACCTTTATTAGAGCTTTCCAACTCTAACAAAGAAGATGCCTCAATAACTTTAGGATTACTACCGGCTTTTATCTGTGCATTTGCTGTATAAGCCAAACTGCAAACAAAAAATAGGGTCAAAAGAAAATACTTTTGATTTAAAAGATTCCTATACATAACTTTTAAAATAATATTAGAACAAACTTAGATGGCTGAAAGAAGAGAAGTTTCAAACAAGTGGCTAACTGCCTTACATAAATGATGAACAGCATCAACAAAATGATGAAACATAAAACGAAAAGTTAATTTTACTCGTACAAACAATAAATAATATCGTTGCGGCAGCCTTTATTAAGGCCTTCCATCATGTAATTTTTAAATATTTCCGGCGCAGAAAGGGCAGTTTTATTTTCACAAAAAAATATGCCGTCTTTTTTGTACACCCAGCCTTTAATTAAATAGGTTTGGTTGCATTGTATAAAAAACTTCAGGTACGTTATGTTTTCTCCAACCAACACAACAGAAATTTTTTTCCCTGCCTTATTAAATATTTCTACCGTAGTTTTTATGAAATAAAATTCATCTTTAGAAAAGCTATCCATATCAACAATTAAGAAAAAATGCTTACCGGTTGCCGACTGAAAAAATTTTACCAACTGTTCTTTATCCGTGATATGTAATGCCGGTTCTTCTTTCAAACAAAAATGCATCCGGATATCAGAAAACACTTCGGGGCATTTTGTTATAATCGTTGTAAGGAAATCGGCCATACTGAACATTGAAAGATGATAAAAGAGCATAAACTTATCATCCACCCTTTACAACAAAACAAAAGAATGACCAACAGTATGCCTGGTTATATAAACAGCCATTTTTAAT
>Ga0318567_10000766_pt1 | contig 12935 bp, 10 predicted proteins | sample GRESIP088b5f20_FD_203691 | JGI IMG/M metagenome (GOLD analysis project Ga0318567, IMG submission 203691) | Tropical soil microbial communities from Luquillo Experimental Forest, Puerto Rico - GRE.SIPMG.088b5f20 | ecosystem: Environmental > Terrestrial > Soil > Tropical forest > Bulk soil...
CGAGACCGACCGGGAGTTGCACGCCGTCTACCCGCTGCAGTCGATCACCCACGGCCGCCGCCTCCGCCTGGAAGTGTCTGCGCCGGACGGTGATCCACATATTCCGTCGCTGTTTGCGATCTACCCGACCAACGACTGGCACGAGCGCGAGACCTACGACTTCTTCGGAATCATCTTCGACGGGCATCCGTCACTGACCAGAATCGAGATGCCCGACGACTGGGAGGGCCATCCGCAACGCAAGGACTATCCGCTGGGCGGAATCCCGGTCGAGTACAAGGGTGCGCAGATACCCCCACCCGATGAGCGCAGGGGCTACAACTGATGAGCGACACCGAAGCTGACACTGTCCTGGTCGCGGGCGGTCAGGACTGGGACCAGATCGTCGACGCCGCACGCAACGCGGACCCCGGTGAACGCATCGTCGTCAACATGGGGCCCCAACACCCGTCCACCCACGGGGTTTTGCGGCTGATCATCGAGATCGAGGGCGAGACCGTCACCAACGCCCGGTGCGGAATCGGCTACCTGCACACCGGAATCGAGAAAAACCTCGAATACCGTTACTGGACGCAGGGGGTCACCTTCGTGACCCGGATGGATTACCTCTCACCGTTTTTCAACGAGACCGCCTACTGCCTGGGCGTGGAGAAGCTGCTCGGCATCACCGACGAGATACCGGAGCGGGTCAATGTCATCCGGGTGATGATGATGGAGCTCAACCGGATCTCCTCGCATTTGGTCGCATTGGCCACCGGCGGAATGGAACTGGGTGCCATGACGCCGATGTTCGTCGGCTTCCGGGGGCGCGAGATCATCCTGACCCTGTTCGAAAAGATCACCGGTCTGCGGATGAACAGCGCCTACATCAGGCCCGGTGGTGTGGCGCAGGATCTTCCGCCCAACGCCGAAGCCGACATCGCGGAGGCCCTCAAGGAGTTGCGGCAGCCCCTGCGCGAAATGGGCGAGCTGCTCAACGAAAACGCCATCTGGAAAGCCCGCACCGAGGGCGTGGGCTACCTGGACCTGACGGGTTGCATGGCGCTGGGCATCACCGGTCCGATACTGCGTTCCACGGGGTTGCCCCACGACCTTCGGAAGAGCGAGCCCTACTGCGGATACGAGAACTACGAATTCGACGTGATCACCGACGATGGTTGTGATGCCTACGGGCGCTACATGATTCGGGTCAAAGAGATGTGGGAGTCGCTCAAGATCGTAGAGCAGTGCCTGGACAAGCTGCGGCCGGGCCCGACGATGATCGAGGACCGCAAGATCGCTTGGCCCGCCGACCTGAAGGTGGGCCCGGACGGCATCGGCAACTCGCCCGAGCACATCGCGAAGATCATGGGCAGCTCGATGGAGGCGCTGATCCACCACTTCAAGCTGGTCACCGAGGGCATTCGCGTTCCGGCGGGCCAGGTTTACGTCTCGGTGGAATCGCCCCGCGGTGAGCTCGGCGTGCACATGGTCAGTGATGGTGGTACCCGCCCCTACCGGGTGCACTACCGGGATCCGTCTTTCACGAACCTGCAGTCGGTCGCCGCGATGGGCGAGGGCGGGATGGTCGCGGACTTGATCGCAGCCGTCGCCAGCATCGACCCGGTCATGGGCGGGGTCGACCGATGACCGGTCCGCAGGGTCGACCGGTGCTCATCCGGCTGGGACCGCCGCCCGACGAGCCCAACGCGTTCGTTGTCGAGGGCGCCCCGCAGTCGTATTCACCGGAGGTGCAGGCACGCCTGGAGGTCGACGCGAAGGAGATCATCGGCCGCTACCCCAACAAGCGCTCGGCGCTGTTGCCGTTGCTGCACCTGGTGCAGTCCGAGGACTCCTATCTCACACCGGCGGGTCTGGAGTTCTGCAGTGAGCAGCTGGGACTCACCGGGGCCGAGGTGTCGGCGGTGGCCAGCTTTTACACGATGTATCGCCGCGGACCGACGGGCGACTATCTGGTCGGAGTCTGCACCAACACCCTGTGTGCGGTCATGGGTGGCGACGCCATATTCGAGACGCTGGTGAACCATCTCGGAGTCCGCAACGACCAGACAACCCCCGACGGCAAGATCACCCTGCAGCACATCGAATGCAACGCCGCCTGCGACTTCGCGCCCGTCGTGATGGTCAACTGGGAATTCTTCGACAACCAGACGCCCGAGTCGGCGCGCGAACTCGTCGACTCCCTGCGCTCCGCCACGCCTGCGGAGCCCACCCGCGGCGCTCCGTTGTGCGCCTTCCGCGAAACGTCACGCATCCTGGCCGGCCTGCCCGACCAGCGCCCCGACGAGGGCCAGGGCGGCGCGGGCGCAGCGACATTGGCCGGTCTGCGGGTGGCGAAGGAATTGGACATGGAGGCGCCGACCCCGCCCGAAACGAAGCCGAACAACGCCGGGGAAGGACAGTGATGGCCGCCCCCACCGTCCAGGCGACGCCGCTGACTCCGGTGATCAGCCGCTATTGGGACGATCCCGAATCGTGGACGTTGGAGACCTACCGCCGCCACGACGGCTACAAGGCGATGCAGAAGGCCCTGGCCATGGCGCCCGACGCGGTGGTCGGGCAAGTCAAGGACTCCGGGCTGCGCGGGCGCGGTGGAGCGGGCTTCTCGACCGGGACCAAGTGGTCGTTCATCCCGCAAGGCGACACCGGCCCGGCGGCCAAGCCCCATTACCTGGTGGTCAACGCCGACGAGTCGGAACCCGGTACGTGCAAAGACATTCCGCTGATGCTGGCGACACCGCACGTGCTCGTCGAGGGCGTGATCATCGCCGCCTACGCGATCCGGGCCAGCCACGCGTTCATCTACGTGCGGGGTGAAGTGCTGCCCGTGCTGCGCCGCCTGCAGAACGCGGTGGCCGAGGCCTATGCCGCAGGTTACCTGGGCCGCGACATCAACGGTTCGGGCTTCGACCTGGAGCTGGTGGTACACGCCGGGGCGGGCGCCTACATCTGCGGCGAGGAGACCGCGCTGCTGGACTCCCTGGAGGGCCGGCGCGGACAGCCGCGGCTGCGGCCACCGTTCCCCGCAGTGGCCGGGCTTTACGGCTGCCCCACGGTGATCAACAACGTCGAAACCATCGCCAGCGTCCCGTCGATCATGCTCAACGGGGTCGACTGGTTCCGGTCGATGGGCAGCGAGAAATCGCCTGGCTTCACGCTGTATTCGCTGTCCGGGCACGTCGCCCGCCCCGGCCAGTACGAGGCTCCGCTCGGGATCACGTTGCGCGAGTTGCTCGCCTACGCCGGCGGGGTGCGCGCCGGGCACCGGCTGAAATTCTGGACACCCGGCGGTTCGTCGACGCCGCTGCTGACCGACGAGCACCTCGACGTGCCACTGGACTACGAGGGTGTGGGCGCCGTCGGCTCGATGCTGGGAACCAAGGCGCTGGAGATCTTCGACGAGACCACCTGTGTGGTGCGTGCGGTGCGCCGCTGGACCGAGTTCTACAAGCACGAGTCGTGCGGCAAATGCACGCCATGCCGGGAGGGCACCTTCTGGCTGGACCAGATCTACAAACGGCTGGAAACCGGCAAGGGGACCCTCGAGGACATCGACAAGCTGTCCGACATCTCCGACACCATCCTCGGAAAGTCGTTCTGCGCGTTGGGCGATGGCGCCGCCAGCCCGGTGATGTCATCGATCCAACACTTCCGCGACGAGTACGTCGCGCACGTCGAAGGAGGCGGCTGCCCGTTCGACCCACAAGAGTCGATGCTCGACGGAGGTAGCGCGTGACCCAGGCGGCCAAACCTGCGACCGGCGACGGGGTGAGCCAGCCGGAGATGGTGACGTTGACCATCGATGACGTCGAAATCAGCGTTCCCAAGGGAACTTTGGTGATTCGCGCGGCCGAATTGATGGGTGTCCAGATTCCGCGGTTCTGCGACCATCCGCTGCTGGACCCGGTTGGCGCCTGCCGCCAGTGCCTGGTGGAGGTTGAGGGACAACGCAAGCCGATGGCATCGTGCACCACCGTGGCCACCGACGACATGGTGGTGCGCACCCAAGTCACGTCGCCGGCCGCGGACAAAGCGCAGCACGGCGTCATGGAGCTGTTGCTGATCAACCATCCGCTGGACTGCCCGATGTGCGACAAGGGCGGCGAATGCCCGCTGCAGAACCAGGCAATGTCCAACGGCCGGGCCGATTCCCGCTTCACCGACGTCAAGCGAACGTTCGCCAAGCCGATCAACATCTCGTCGGAGGTGCTGCTCGACCGCGAGCGTTGCATCCTGTGTGCCCGGTGCACGCGGTTCTCCGAGCAGATCGCGGGCGATCCGTTCATCGACATGCAGGAGCGCGGCGCCCTGCAGCAGGTCGGCATTTACGCCAATGAGCCGTTCGACTCCTACTTTTCGGGCAACACGGTGCAGATCTGCCCGGTGGGCGCGCTGACCGGGGCCGCGTACCGTTTCCGGGCTCGCCCGTTCGACCTGGTCTCCAGTCCGAGCGTGTGCGAGCACTGCGCCTCGGGGTGCGCCCAGCGCACCGACCACCGCCGCGGCAAAGTGCTCCGCCGGCTGGCCGGCGACGACCCGGAAGTCAACGAGGAGTGGAACTGCGACAAAGGCCGGTGGGCGTTCAACTATGCGACCCAGGCGGATGTGATCACCACTCCCCTGATTCGGGACGCGGACGGCACCCTGCAACCCGCGTCGTGGTCGGCGGCGATCGTGACGGCGGCCCAGGGATTCGAGGCCGCCCGCGGGCGCACCGGCGTGCTGGTCGGCGGCCGGGCGACCTGGGAAGACGCCTACGCCTACAGTAAGTTTGCACGAATCGCGTTGGACACCAACGACATCGACTTCCGCGCTCGTCCGCAGTCGGCCGAGGAGGCCGAATTCCTGGCCGCGCGTGTTGCCGGCCGGCCGGTGACCGTCAGCTATTCGGACCTGGAATCGGCGCCCGTCGTGGTGCTGGTCGGGTTTGAACCGGAAGACGAGTCGCCGATCGTGTTCTTGCGCTTGCGCAAGGCGGCCCGCAAACACGGCGTGCCGGTGTACGCGATCGCGCCATTCGCCACCCGCGCGCTGAAGAAGATGTCGGGCCGGTTGCTCAAAACCGTTCCCGGCGCCGAAGCCGCCGCCCTCGACGAGCTGGCCACCGGTCAAATCGGTGACCTGTTGGCCACCCAGGGGGCGGTCATCATGGTCGGGGAACGCCTGGCGGCGGTGCCCGGCGGATTGTCGGCCGCGGCCCGGCTCGCCGACGCCACCGGTGCCCGGCTGGCGTGGGTGCCGCGCCGGGCCGGCGAGCGTGGCGCGCTGGAGGCCGGCGCGTTGCCCGGCCTGCTGCCCGGTGGCCGTCCGGTTGCCGATGACGCCGCTCGCGCGCAGGTCGCCGCGGCGTGGAACGTCGACGAACTGCCTTCTGCGGCCGGGCGTGACGCCGACGGCATCCTGGCCGCCGCGACCGACGGATCCTTGGACGCGCTGCTGGTCGGGGGCATCGAACCCGGCGACTTCGCCGATCCCGACGCGGTGCTGGCCGCGCTGGACGCCGCGGGCTTCGTCGTCAGCCTGGAGCTGCGGCACAGCGCGGTTACCGAACGCGCCGACGTGGTGTTCCCGGTCGCACCGACGACACAGAAGTCCGGTGCGTTCGTCAACTGGGAGGGCCGCTTCCGCGGATTCGCGCCCGCGCTGCACGGCACCGCCCAGCAAGCGGGCCAGTCGGATCACCGGGTGCTGGACACGCTCGCCGACGAGATGGGTGTCTATCTAGGAGTGACCACCGTCGAGACCGCCCGCGAGGAGATGGCCGGACTGGGCGCCTGGGACGGCAAACACGCCGCCGCCCCGCAGGTCGCACCCGGGCAACCGGCTACGCCGCAGCAGGGCGAGGCGGTGCTGACCGGATGGCGGTTGCTGCTCGACGAGGGCCGGATGCAGGACGGCGAGCCTCATCTGGCCGGCACCGCGCACAAACCCTTGGTCCGCCTCTCGGCGGACACCGCCGCCGAGATCGGCGCGGCCGACGGCGACAACGTCACCGTCAGCACCCCGCGCGGCTCGATCATGCTGCCGCTGACCATCACCGACATGCCCGACCGGGTGGTGTGGCTTCCGCTGAACTCGCCGGGTTCGGCGGTGCACCGGAAATTGGGCGTAACCCTCGGCAGCATCGTCTCGATCGGAGTGGGCCCATGATCCCGTTGAGCGCCTTCGGACACGACCCCTGGTGGTTGGTGCTGGGCAAGGCGCTGGCCATCTTCGTGTTCCTCATGCTAAACGTGCTGGTCGCGATCCTGCTCGAACGCAAGATTCTCGGCTGGATGCAGCTGCGGCCCGGCCCCAACCGGGTGGGGCCGTGGGGCGCACTGCAGAGCCTGGCCGACGGAATCAAGTTGGCGCTGAAGGAGAGCATCACTCCCGGCGGCATCGACAAGTTCGTGTACTTTGCGGCGCCGGTGTTTTCGGTGATTCCGGCATTCACGGCGTTCGCCTTCATCCCGTTCGGTCCCGTGGTGTCGGTGTTCGGCCACCGCACGCCGTTGCAGCTGACCGACCTTCCGGTCGCGGTGCTGTTCATCCTGGGCCTGTCGGCGATCGGGGTGTACGGCATCGTGCTGGGCGGCTGGGCGTCGGGGTCCACCTACCCGCTGCTGGGTGGGGTGCGCTCCACCGCGCAAGTCATCTCCTACGAGGTGGCGATGGGGCTGTCCTTCGCGGCGGTGTTCCTATATTCCAGCTCCATGTCGACGTCGCAGATCGTCGGCGCACAGGACCGGGTCTGGTTCGTCTTTCTGTTGCTGCCGTCCTTCGTGATCTACCTCATCTCGATGGTCGGTGAAACCAACAGGGCGCCATTCGATCTGCCCGAGGCCGAGGGCGAGCTGGTCGCGGGATTCCACACCGAGTACTCGTCGCTGAAGTTCGCGATGTTCATGCTGGCCGAGTACGTGAACATGATGACGGTTTCTTCACTTGCCACGGCCATGTTCTTCGGTGGTTGGCATGCGCCGTGGCCCCTGAACATGTGGGCGGGCGCTAACAGCGGGTGGTGGCCGGTGCTCTGGTTCACCGCCAAGATGTGGACCTTCCTGTTCATCTACTTCTGGCTGCGCGCCAGCCTGCCCCGGCTGCGCTACGACCAGTTCATGGCGCTGGGCTGGAAGCTGCTGATCCCGGCCTCGCTGGTGTGGGTGTTGATCGCCGCGGTGATCCGCACCCTGCGCAATCAGGGGTATGCGCATTGGACCCCGCTGCTGGTGGTCAGCAGCATCGTCGTGGCCTCGGTGCTGGTGCTGCTGCTGCGAAAACCGTTCAGCACGCCGACTATTCGCGCGATGGAGCGTGAGCTGCGCCGCCGGCGAGACAAGACCCCGTCGCCCGAAGTCGAAGAGCCGGCATTCCCGACACCGCCGCTGCCGGCGCGGAAAGTCGGCGCGAGCAAGGAGAAAGCACGTGCCTAAATTTCTCGACGCCGTAGCAGGCTTCGGCGTGACGTTCGGGTCGATGTTCAAAAAGACCGTGACCGAGGAGTATCCGGAAAAGCCGGGCCCCGTCGCCCCCCGCTACCACGGCCGTCATCAACTCAACCGGTACCCCGACGGCCTGGAGAAGTGCATCGGTTGCGAGCTTTGCGCATGGGCCTGTCCCGCCGACGCGATCTATGTCGAGGGCGCCGACAACACCGACGAGCTGAGGTATTCGCCGGGGGAACGCTACGGCCGGGTGTACCAGATCAACTATCTGCGCTGCATCGGTTGCGGTCTGTGCATCGAGGCCTGCCCGACCAGGGCGCTGACGATGACCAACAACTATGAGATGGCCGACGACAACCGCGCCGACCTGATCTACGAGAAAGACCGGCTGCTTGCCCCGCTGCTCCCCGAGATGACCGCGCCTCCGCACCCCAGAACGGACGGCGCCACCGATAAGGACTACTACCAGGGCAACGTGACGGCGGATGGCCTGCGCCAGAAGCACAATGGCGGAGAAGCGCGGTGACCACCGTTAACTTGGCGGCCGAGACCATCGTCCGCACCTCCACCGGCGAAGCGGTGACGTTCTGGGTCCTGGGCGCACTGGCGCTGGTCGGCGCGCTCGGGGTGGTGCTCGCGGTCAACGCGGTGTACTCGGCGATGTTTTTGGCGATGACGATGATCATCCTGGCCGTGTTCTACATGATCGAGGACGCGATGTTCTTGGGTGTCGTTCAGGTCGTGGTCTACACCGGCGCGGTGATGATGCTGTTCCTGTTCGTGCTGATGCTGATCGGCGTGGACTCCGCGGAATCACTGAAGGAGACGCTGCGCGGCCAGCGAGTCGCCGCAGTGTTGACCGGTATCGGGTTCGGCGTTCTGCTGCTCGCCGGGATCGGCAACGTGGCGACCGGAGGGTTCGTCGGGCTCACCGCCGCCAATGCCAACGGCAACGTCGAAGGGTTGGCCGCACTGATCTTTTCGCGTTACCTGTGGGCGTTCGAGCTGACCAGCGCGCTGCTGATCACCGCGGCCGTAGGCGCGATGGTGCTCGCGCATCGGGAGCGTTTCGAGCGACGCAAGACGCAGCGCGAACTCTCGGAGGAACGCTTCCGCGCCGGCGGCTACCCCACGCCGCTGCCCAACCCGGGTGTGTACGCCCGCCAGAACGCGGTCGACGTGGCCGCGCTGCTGCCCGACGGGTCGTACTCGGAGTTATCGGTGCCCCCCATACTGCGGAGCCGCGGCGCCGACGGCAAAGAGATCTCGCCCGTCGAGGCCGTGAAAGGCGGTGCGTCATGAATCCGGCCAATTACCTGTATCTTTCGGCGCTGCTGTTCACCATCGGGGCCTCTGGAGTGCTGTTGCGCCGCAACGCCATCGTGATGTTCATGTGCGTTGAGCTGATGCTCAACGCCGTCAACCTGGCGTTCGTCACGTTCGCGCGGATGCACGGCCAACTGGACGGACAGATGATCGCGTTCTTCACGATGGTGGTGGCAGCCGCCGAGGTGGTCGTCGGCCTGGCCATCATCATGACGATTTTCCGTGCCCGCAAATCGGCGTCAGTCGACGACGCGAATCTACTCAAAGGCTAAGAACGCCACAGTGACTAGTTTCGAGACACACTTCACCTGGCTGCTCGTGGCACTGCCACTGGCGGGCGCCGCCATCTTGCTGTTCGGCGGCAGACGCACCGACGCGTGGGGCCACCTACTGGGCTGCGCCGCCTCGCTCGGGGCATTCGGGGTCGGCGCGACCCTGCTCGCCGAGATGCTCGGCCGCGACGCGGCCGACCGCGTCATCCATCAGAAAGTGTTCAGCTGGATCCCGGTCGGGCAACTCCAGGTCGACTTCGCGCTGCAGATCGACCAACTGTCCATGTGTTTCGTGCTGCTGATCTCCGGCGTCGGATCGCTGATCCACATCTATTCGGTCGGCTACATGGCCGACGACCCGGACCGCCGCCGGTTCTTCGGCTATCTCAACCTGTTCCTGGCTTCGATGCTGCTGCTGGTGGTCGCCGACAACTACTTGGTGCTCTACGTCGGCTGGGAAGGCGTCGGCCTGGCGTCCTACCTGCTGATCGGGTTCTGGTATCACAAGCCGTCGGCGGCCACGGCCGCCAAAAAGGCGTTCGTGATGAACCGGGTCGGCGACGCCGGCCTGGCACTGGGAATGTTCTTGATGTTCAGCACTTTCGGCACGCTGTCGTACGCCGGGGTGTTCGCCGGCGCGCCGGCCGCCAGTCGCGGCGCTTTGACCGCAATGGGCCTGCTGCTGCTGCTCGGCGCCTGCGCCAAGTCCGCCCAGGTTCCGCTGCAGGCCTGGTTGGGCGACGCGATGGAGGGCCCCACCCCGGTGTCCGCGCTGATCCACGCGGCCACCATGGTGACCGCGGGTGTGTACCTGATCGTGCGGTCCAACCCGCTGTACAACCTGGCGCCTGATGCGCAACTGGCCGTGGTCATCGTCGGCGCCGTGACACTGCTGTTCGGCGCGATCATCGGCTGCGCCAAGGACGACATCAAGCGCGCGTTGGCGGCCTCGACGATCAGCCAGATCGGCTACATGGTGCTGGCCGCCGGCCTGGGCCCGGCCGGCTACGCCTTCGCGATCATGCATCTGCTCACGCACGGTTTCTTCAAGGCCGGTCTGTTCCTCGGCTCGGGCGCGGTGATCCACGCGATGCACGAAGAGCAGGACATGCGCCGTTACGGCGGCCTGCGCGCCGCCCTGCCGATCACGTTCGCCACGTTCGGGCTCGGGTATCTGGCGATCATCGGCGTGCCGCCGTTCGCGGGCTTCTTCTCCAAGGACAAGATCATCGAGGCGGCGCTCGGCGCCGGCGACACCCGTGGCTACCTGCTGGGCGGGGCCGCGCTGCTGGGTGCCGGCATCACCGCCTTCTACATGACTCGGGTCATGCTGATGACCTTCTTCGGTGAAACGCGTTGGGCGCCGGGTGCCCATCCGCACGAAGCGCCGGCCGTGATGACCTGGCCGATGATCCTGCTCGCCGTCGGGTCGGTGTTCTCCGGCGGCCTGCTGTGGTACGGCGGTGCCCTGCAGCACTGGCTCGAGCCCGTCGTCGGAGCACATGAAGAAGCCGCCAGTGCCCTGCCGGCCTGGGCGACCACCACCGTGGCGCTGGGTGTCGTCGCCGTCGGTATCGCGGTGGCCTACCGCATGTACGGCGGCAGAGCGGAAATCCCGAGGGTGGCCCCGGTTGAGGTCTCGGTGCTCACGACCGCAGCGCGCGCCGACCTCTACGGCGATGCCTTCAACGAGGAGGTGTTCATGCGCCCTGGCGCGCAACTGACTTCGGCCCTGGTCGAAGTCGACAACGCGGGGGTGGACGGCTCGGTCAATGCGCTGGCGGCGCTGGTGGGCCGGACTTCGAATCGGATGCGGGGCCTGCAAACCGGCTTCGCCCGCAACTACGCGTTGTCGATGCTGGCGGGCGCCGTCCTGGTGGCCGCGCTGATCTTGGCGGTGAGGGCGTGGTGAACGGGGCTTTCCTGAACGACGTGCCGTGGCTGAGCGTCCTGTGGCTGGTGCCGCTGGCGGGTTCCGTGCTGATCATCCTGCTGCCCCCGGGGCTGCGACGGCTCGCCAAGTGGACCGGCCTGGTCTTCGGTGTGCTGACGCTCGCGGTGGCGATCGTCGTGACCGTCGGCTTCGAGACCGGCGGCCCCACGTACCAGTTCGTCGAAAGCCACCGGTGGATACCGGCGTTCGGCGCCGGCTACTCCCTCGGCGTGGACGGCATCGCGGTGGTGCTGGTGATGCTGACCGCCGTGCTGATTCCGCTGCTCCAGGTGGCCGGCTGGAACGACGGCGGCGAGGGCACCCGCGGAGTGCACGCCTACGTCGCGTTGACGCTGGCCATCGAGTCGATGGTGCTCGTGTCGGTGGTCGCGCTGGACGTGTTGCTGTTCTACGTGTTCTTCGAGGCCATGCTCATCCCGATGTACTTCCTGATCGGCGGCTTCGGCCAGGGTGCCGGCAGGTCGCGCGCGGCGGTGAAGTTCTTGTTGTACAACCTGTTCGGCGGGTTGATCATGCTGGCGGCCGTGATCGGGCTGTATGTCGTGACCGCGCAGCACGGTTCGGGCACGTTCGACTTCCGCGACATAGTGGCCGGCGTCGCCTCCGGGCGCTACGGCGCCGACCCTGCGGTGTTCAAGGCGCTGTTCCTGGGCTTCATGTTCGCGTTCGCGATCAAGGCCCCGCTCTGGCCGTTCCACCGCTGGCTGCCCGACGCCGCCGTCGAGGCCACGCCGGCGACCGCGGTGCTGATGATGGCGGTGATGGACAAGGTCGGCACGTTCGGCATGCTGCGCTATTGCTTGCAACTGTTCCCAAGCGCCTCAACGTATTTCCGCCCGCTGATCATCGTGTTGGCCGTGATCGGTGTGATCTACGGCGCGATCGTGGCGATCGGCCAGGCCGACATCATGCGCCTGATCGCCTACACCTCGATCTCGCACTTCGGGTTCATCATCCTGGGCATCTTCGTGATGACCAGCCAGGGACAGAGCGGGTCGACGCTGTACATGCTCAACCACGGCCTGTCCACGGCGGCGGTGTTCCTGATCGCGGGCTTCCTGATAGCACGGCGCGGCAGCCGGGCGATCGCCGACTACGGCGGCGTCCAGAAGGTGGCACCGATCCTGGCGGGCACGTTCCTGGTCTCGGCGATGGCCACGTTGTCGCTGCCCGGCCTGGCGCCATTCATCAGCGAATTCCTGGTCCTATTGGGTACTTTCAGCCGGTACTGGCTGGCCGCGGCATTCGGCGTCACCGCGCTGATCCTGTCGGCCATCTACATGTTGTGGCTCTACCAGCGGGTGATGACGGGGCCGGTGGCCAGCGGCAACGAACGCATCGCTGACCTGAAGGCGCGCGAATTGATCGTCGTCGCACCGTTGATCGCGCTGCTGATCGTGCTCGGTATCTACCCCAAGCCGGTGCTGGACCTCGTCAACCCCGCCGTCGCGAACACCATGACTACGATCGGCCAGCATGATCCCGCGCCGACCGTGCCACCGGGTAGCCCCAGAACTGCCGAAGCACCCCGGACAGCCGAAGGACCGCACCGATGACACTCCCCACCCCCAGCGTCGAGTACTTCCTGCTGTGCCCGATGCTCATCGTCTTCGGAGTCGCGGTGGTCGGCGTGCTGGCCGAAGCGTTCCTGCCCAGGCGAATTCGCTACGTCGCCCAGGTGACCCTCGCCCTGGGCGGCCTGGTCGCGGCGTTCATTGCGGTCATCGTGGTGAGCCGCTCGCTTCAAGCCTCCGGCCGCATCGCGGTGTTGGGCGCGGTGGCCATCGATCGACCGGCGCTGTATCTGCAGGGCACCGTGCTGCTGGTCGCGGTGCTCGCGGTCATCTTCATGGCCGAGCGGACGCAAGCCAAGGCGGACAGCAAGGTTGCCGTGGGGGCAGGAGTGGCGGGCTCGGGCGGATTGGATTCCTTTACGCCGCAAGCGTCCGCCGTTCC
>Ga0318567_10000768_pt1 | contig 12918 bp, 16 predicted proteins | sample GRESIP088b5f20_FD_203691 | JGI IMG/M metagenome (GOLD analysis project Ga0318567, IMG submission 203691) | Tropical soil microbial communities from Luquillo Experimental Forest, Puerto Rico - GRE.SIPMG.088b5f20 | ecosystem: Environmental > Terrestrial > Soil > Tropical forest > Bulk soil...
GGCTATCGCAACGCACTACGACCAGCTTTCCGAAATATTTTTCGGCATATTCTCTTTGGTGCTGGATTGTCACCAGGTCAAATTTTCCGATGTCGTCTAGAGGGTATGCACTAGAAATAGAAGCAGAACGATGTCGCCCAGCGCGCATCACGGGTGGGAGACCATACTGGTAGTATCAGTAGCTCAAGGCGGAAGAGTTCAACGTCGCGTTTTTCGCCAGCGTTATGCGTGATACATACTAAGCGTGGTTCGCCGATTTTGATAGCCTCCATAACTGTATTGTAGCGTACGGGGAAATCGGAGGAATTGAATAACTCCGACATCCTAAGGTCAGCTATGTCGCGTGGAAAACGGTTACGTATTGCCGCACCGGCTACACGCACTCTAAGGTCCTCGTCAACGGGTTCGTAGACGATCATATGACTAAGCAGGCGGGCAATGGCACGTGACGGCACGTCTCGACCAATTATAATCCCATCAGTTGGCCGGTTCTCCCAGAATTTTAAAGCGATTGGCGCCAAAGAATGGGTAAGAATGTTCGTACGGGTATAGCTGGAATTCGCTTCCCCATTATCGATGAGTTCCGACACATGCGTCATCAAAAGGCCACGTATAGCTTCATCTACAGCTTATCTGGCAACCGTCACCTTTCGCTTAAAGGCGGCTGGTGCACATGAAACGCCCTACTGAGACGTCAGCATATGAAATTATACGGATCATGGGGCAGCTCAGGAAATGGCCTGATGCCTATTTTGCGTCATCATGTCCATATTGCCGTAAAGCAACAATTCCGAAAATTCGAGACCGAAAGGAGGGGATACTCAATTTGATGGCGTCTTTTCGTCTTCTTTATCGCTAGCGATTTCTTGGACGAAGGAAAGAAGCCGTTTCCGCATTTTTGGATCGCCGATTGAGGTGAATGCCTGCACGAGACGAAGGGTTTCAATGCTGGAAACGAGCGTCGCTATGTCATGCGAGTTGTGCGCTCCAGTAGGCGGAAATTTCCTAAGCCAATCGGCCTTTGGAAAAAGATCTTCGATTGCGATGCCAAAAACACGCGCGATATCGAAGAGGCGACCTGCTCCCACCCGATTTGTGCCTTTCTCATATTTTTGCACCTGTTGAAATGTAAGGTTGAGCTTCTGGGCTAGTTGCATCTGAGACAGACCGTTCTGAATACGAAAGGCCTTTATTCTCTGTCCAACGATCCCATCGGTTGGGTTTGTTTGTCTGTGAGACAAGGCAGCTACCTCGCGATTAGCAACGCAAATAATGGTGTAGTGGCGTTAAGACACAAGGCTAATCAGTGGTGCAATTGCATTTATCGTGGCTGCAAGGGTTGTTCCGAAGTCGAAATGTACTCCGCAGTACGTGCTCCAGTTTCGAGCGCAAATAAGAATAAATCGAGTTCTTCAACAGAAATCCCGTTTGTCCGCGTCACAATGTCCAATTTTACCATACGCAAGAGAGCTGTCGTTTCAGTCAGTCCCAATAGTTCCGATTGGTGAATACAGTCGTCGACGGTTCTGGCCAGGTGTTGCGCAGAGTTTGTTGAGATTGTCATGGCGGCGAGCCCTTCGTGCGTTAGTGACTAATCATTAGCCCTAACGCCAGAGCCTATCCGTGCCAGTCAGGGTTGTAGTGCACCAGATTTGCATGGGGTGCTCCAAACTTGGAGCACCCCATGCAAATCATAGGTATCGTCGATGGGGGGCTAGTTGGGCTTGTACTATGATTCCAAAGGTCTGAACCGTTGTGCATTATCGCTATAATAACCTTGGACCAGACTAAGCCACTCCGCTGTAGTGCGTACCGAAAAACGTAAGTTGGTATAGCGCTGGAAGAGACTTAATGCCGATCCTGAAAATATGGGGGCTGACTGCTCATCAAGGCTTGCATCCCATAAAAGGGTCACATAGTCCGAAGTCTGAACCGCATCAGCGATAGTGGCCAGTACTCCGCCGGCGCCAAAGAATCCCATGATGACAATATTACCGCTTGTTTGGCGTATGAGGTCGGTAAAGTAGAGGCTCGAATAACAAGAGTGTTTCTTTCGTTCGAGCACAGCTTCGGTAGCTGTGGGCTCAAATCCGGTAATGCTTCCGTTGACGCTCGTGCCAGCTGTTACCACATTGCGGATATGTATTACTGGCCAGCCGACGTGGCGCGCCAAGGAAAGTGCCTGGCGGCAATTTTGAACAACGGTGTACGCTTTATTACGGATTAGTCCGTTGGGGATATGAGCCCTACGCATGTCCACTAAGACTAAGGTGGCAATAGGAAGCGCTCTTTGAAATTGGCCATGGATAGGTTCGCAATTCATGACTGTTGTTCCTTATCGATAGAGCGGACACCGCGCACCGCGGAGCGCTCGAGAATGCCAGGTTGATGCCAACGCCCCTCAGGTCGAATGAGGCGATAGGGCGTGTCTGCCAGCGAAAGAGCATCCGCATGAGGCTCGATATCGCTCGCGATCTCAACATAGGAAACATCTGAAAAGGCAAAGTCGGGGCGTCCCGGAATAGGCTTGAAGCCAATACGTCGCCAAAAATTTACGAGGTCTTTGCGCGCGTGCCCGTAAAGACGTCGATATCCTTTGGAACGACAAAGTTCAACGCCAGCCCTTGCCAATTTGAAGGCTAAACGGCTGGTGCGAAATTCGTGGCGAACCGCTAAGCGCTCCACCTTTGCAAAATTGCTGAAAAATCGCAGTCTTAAGCATCCTGCAGGCTCATTACCTACATAGCCGATCAGATGTGTTGCTGAAAAATCGTTACCGTCGAATTCTTCTTGATAGGGGCAATTCTGCTCAGCAATATAAACGGCGCTTCGAATGGAGGCGACACGCATCATATCTTCAAATGTTCTGGCAACGGTTACCGTGGCACGATGTATATCCTTGGTCGGTAGATATTGATCGTAAAGGGGATGTCCGTTAGCGCTCTCATCGCCCCTTGGGTAGTAGTATAGATGCGGAGCAAATTCGCCGATAAGCGGTGCGCCTAGCGTGAGCCCGAGAGTTTTGCAGATACGTCTGCCATCATCTGTGGCCGCCCATCCATAGATGCTCGCGTCTTTATAGCGTGGTGTACACAACTGTTCATAAATTAGGGGTGCTGCAGCCGACAGAAGTCCCGGGGCATAAATGGCCCAGCAGTAGATGCCCGCGGGTCGCTCATTTTGTGAGGCCAAATGTGAGAGGTTGGGGTCGCTTCTATTAAGCGTGCCCTGACCGAGCGCGTTTAAGCCTTCCGTATTGAGCATTAAGAAGGCCACGAACCCCTCTACTTCTGGCTTTTCTACGTCGTAGCGACTCCGGCTTGCTATACCCAAAAATGAATCAGGATTGTGAGCCAGGACACGCAGGACTGCATCAACATTAGCAAGGCCTCGAATTTGATGTCCCGCAGCAGCAAGCGCATCACTAATGGCGTGGCCGGTCGGAGTGAATATTACCGTACGCTTGCCCATCCGCTTGTCGAGTGTATCGAGCCTGTGATGGTCGTCCATAGGACGTAATTGGTGATCGGTCACGTTGCCGATCGGCTGGAGCGTCATGACATTGTCTCCCCCATAAAATTGAACGATGATACGTCTGCGGAGGGTAATCACGGGAGGGTGGTAGGGTATGCACAAAAAAGGGAACCGGGGTGGCTCGCCCAAGGAGCACCTACTTGGTGAAGCCACGGATATCAGATTACGCAATTGGCAAGGTGCAAGGGTGTTTTTGGAAGTGGTTCGTCGTGGGAGCTTTAGGGCTGCGGCTCAAACTTTAAACGTCTCGGCAAATACGCTTCGCCGTGAAATTGAAGAATTCGAGCACGAAATAGGCATTACGCTTTTGACGCGCCATGTAGACGGTGTGCGCCTCACCGCCGAAGGTGAGTATATCGTCAGCACCGCGCAGCGAATGGAAAGTGCAGCGCACGATATTGCTCGAGTCCGCAATCTCAGTGTTGCAATTGAGGGTGAGGTTCGACTCGGCATTACGGAGGGGTTAGGGACATTCTGGATCGCGCCACGACTTGTGGAGTTTCGCAGGGCTTATCCGGGGCTGCTTATAGATATGCGGTGCGCAATGCACCCATCCGATGTACTGCGTCTTGAGACTGACGTCGGCATCCAGATTACGCCACCAACTGCCAAGGATTTGCGCATCACAAAAATCGGCCGCTTACATGTAATGCCGTTCGCTGCGCCGACCTATCTCGATATGTACGGCACTCCTAGAACGCTTGCTGAACTCAGTCGGCATCAACTCGTCATTCAGGTCTCCGATCAGATATCGGCACAAGAGATGTATCTAAAGCTGTTTCCGCAGATGCCGCAGGTCGGGCATGTCGCCTTCAAATCCAACGTGAGTAGCGCTCATTATTCCTTGATTGCACGAGGTAGTGGCATCGGGGCTCTTCCAACCTATGCTGCAGTGATGAGTAAAAAAATCGTGCCAATAGACATCCCCGGGCTACAGGTGTCCCAAGATATATGGCTTGTCTATCATGCTGATGCGGCTCGGCTGCCGCGAGTGCGTAGGCTTATCGATTGGGTTATCGCATCGTTCTCACCCAAACAGTATCCCTGGTTTGCAGACGAATTCATCCACCCTAGAGATCTTCCGGAGGGGATTCGCGGTGTGTCCGTTCCAGATATGGTGGAGGCGTTTGATGATTTTCTACAATAGAAGAAGCGTGGCTATCGCGTATTGAAAGACGCTCGGATATTCGTGAAAGTTTTTCGATTTACTTCCTATCGCCCCCAAAAAGAATCCTATCTGGGTGGCGCGTATTGATAATGAAAACGCGATTCTGGGCAGGAACGCCAATCGCTTCCAAATCGCGAGCATTGTTCCTTTGGCGGCCCACGATAGTTTTTTGGCATAATATCTCTTAAAAAAGCCGGTTTGGTTCGCGTGCTGTGCGTCACAAACCTCACCGGCAGTTTGGCGGCTGAAACACACCGCCTTAATCACAGGCATGGGCTAATGGGACGACGCCTGTGAAACAAAATATGCTACGCCAGCTATAGTTCACTTGGTGCCGTGACGCGCTGGCATAGGTAGACGCAGTCGAGCTGTGATGGTTTCACAAACTGTATGTCAGGCGAGATTGATGTGATAATTTTTTCCAAACGTAAAATAATATATATTTCTACCACGTCTGACTATCAATCGTGACGAAGCTATAAGATGGAGCAAAGCCGTGGCGTAACAGCATGTTCCGTCGGGTATTTTTGTACTGCATCGCCAATGTTCCCGTGGGGCGCGTTTGATCGCGCAAAGATCAACACAAACTTTTGAGGTGAAAAGAGTGCCGACAGTGTCGGGGGAGGAGGCACTGTCGGCACGGCCTGGCCATGACGCCTACCAATATTGAAATTGGTAGCGCAACTACCAAAATAACTCAACTTTAAAGGGATTTTTGACGTGGCAGCAGAGACTGCCTGCTGTGGTGACCTGCGTCTGTTTTCCTTGCCCCGCGTAATTCTCGGAGCTTTAGCGCCTTAGTCAGTCCCAAATTTCCATATCGGGCCGAGCCAATGTATCAGCCCAGGTCAATCTCCACATACCCACTGGCTCGGCAACAGCAGATGCGATCGCTGGGCCGCTAAGATGGGCAATATTGGCATCTTGCGCATATTTGAGAATACCCCTTTCTTGGACACCGGATAAAAATGTTCCCAGATTGGCTCTTCTCGCAAATTGCGCCAATTGTTCTGTGTCGCTCTGCGTGAGCGGGTCCTGAGGCGAGAATTCACGCAAGTTGAACCCGATCGATTGTAAACCTATTCCTTGATAGGAGGTAAATGTGCGTTGTTTTGGTGCGATCGTGGCAGAGATGCCCCGGCCAAAGGGCTGAAGTATCGTAACCATACTGGCTAGTCGTGACAGGGCCACACCGGGGGGAATATCGCAAATGATGAAAGAGAGGAAGTTCCGGTAATCACGTGAAAGATTGCGGCAAGCGGCGAGAAACTCCATACGGCCAGTTGGAGTCCCCAAAAGTTCGAAAGAAATGACTGCGGCGAGCAAAAATCGATTACCTGCTGCATGAGATTTGGCGAGCTGCACATTTCCCGCCTTGAATGTGTCGATATCGATCTGAATGCGTTCTTTTGGTGCGAGGTGGTGAAACTGGAGAGGAGCTTGTCGGCCAGCTAAAAAAATCGTCTTGGGCTCGCAAACATAAGTAGTCACTGCTGCATTACGGACTGACCAGATCGGAATAAACTGATGTTCGACGGCAAGCGCTGATGGCGATGATCCAAAACTGTTCTGCGATGGAACGCTAACATTTGTAGCGGTCCTAGCCATAGCTCCACGAATCTCTGACTTTGGAGCAGCAGCTTGATTGGAGCTTTGAAGAGATGAAAACGTAAATCCCATTTTAGCGCCAAGATTTGCTATTACCTCAATAGGCAACTTTTGCAAGACAAGCGTGTCGTCTTGGCTCCCCGTCACCGTGTTCACTTCGATCTGGCTAATGTCACATTGTCCGAAGAAGCTTGTATAAAGCTCAAAACAAACTTTTATGCAGGTGGTATTGACATCACTTGGTGCCGTGGATGGCATGGTTATAAGATACGCACTATCGCTAATACGTATGAAGAGATCACTCGAGCCTAGACGAGCTCGTAGCAGGGCTTCCAGCCGGGCATAAACGCTTTCCGAGAATTTAGGCCAACGCGCGCCGGCCTGATCTTTGAATTTGGTAAGTTCTATGATGTTGACACAACGTCTCGCCAGATAGGTAGACGAAGTTGCGACCGCCAGGATAGGTGACGAATTGTAAGCCATAGAACCGATTAGCACTATCTTGCAATCGCAGTATACTCCGATACTCTAACTAGAGCGTTAGTAGAGTTTGTACGTATTAATCCGGGTCCGAACCAAAAACTTGATTTGTAAAGTTACAGAATATTTTACCGAAGTGACGCTACTGTCGCTGATGGTTGCGAGGCGCGGAACGCCGTAATGAATGAACCATCAAACCTTATAGGCGTTTTTTGCGACCAAGGAATGATTGGGTCTGCATATCTTGGTATGCTTCAGGCCGGTCTAATGGCTGGTTGCCGCATATGGGACGGAGTATTACTCACCAAGTCGTTTGATATTTCTAAAAGTGATATTCCAGAACTCGCGCAGCAACTCCATAAGCGTTCCCCCCTGCGTGGGGTGGTTCTTCCAGAGCCAATGTCAGCCATGCGTGAGTTGATAGACACACTTACTGCCATCAAATTGCCGACCGTGCGTATCACCCCGCCATCTAATATCGTGGGAGCTTATGACATATGCATTGATAATCGCCGTGCTGCTCAGGATCTGACCAACTATTTGATTGGGCTCGGCCATAGGCGCATCGCTTTCGTGAAAGGACCGTCAGATCATAACGATGCAAATGAACGGTTCGATGTTTTCTGTCAAGCAATGATGGAAGCTAAGCTGCCCATAATCGACGAATTATGTGTGCAGGCCGCAACTTTTGACTACAGTTCTGGTTTGATTGCGGCCGATCAGATTCTATCAGTTACCCCGCTGCCGACTGCTGTCTTTGCGTGTAACGATGAGCTAGCAGCGGCTCTGATTGCTGTCGCGAGTGATAGGGGTATGATCGTCCCCAATGATATATCCGTAGTTGGTTTTGATGATGCACCAGCAGCAAGATTTGTGCGTCCCCAACTTACTACCTGCCGACAGGATATGGAGCTCATAGGGTATCTGGCAGTGGAATTCATTATGAACCCCTCTGCTTCCCCGGAAATCTCCTTGCGGCATCAACCGCATGAGCTAGTAATCCGAGATTCCGCTGCGCCTCCAAGGGAGAGGTGAGTTTTAGTGATATGTTATTATTTATGGTGTGACGTTTACTGCACGCGCTAAAGTTTTAGTCATCGCATTACGATATACAAAACATTATATCGCTTAATCCATTATGCGTGATCGGATCTGATCCGGTTGGCTTCAATCAATCGCTTTCCGATTATGATGGTGGCTACGCCCAATATCATAGATGTGCGGCCGTCTTCATCCAGCAGTGGTGCCAGAAAGATATCAGCTTCGAGATACTTATGTAGACCAATATCGAGATGGCTGATGATGTGGCTTGGTCGCTGGGTGGCGATCACATTGTCAAATGCTTGGCTCCAGCGTTGAGCCGCGTCTAAGGGTAGAGCATCTGTAATGGTGCGGCCCTGCATTTCGCCGATAACATTGGTCAAATGGGTTCCCATTAGGCGGACGAGGTAAAGTCCATCCGATTTCTTCTCGAAAATAGCGACGTTACCGAGAAATGCTTTCATTGATCTTGGGACCAAAGACTTTTTTTGGGGAATTGTGCCCTTCGCGCAGTCCAACCAATAGGCATAAGCAGCCTTCAATTCCTCAGAGCGAAGTTCAAATGGAATTTCATCCAAATATACTGAGCTAGGGCTTGTTGCCCAATTCTCATATGTCAGCATTAGAGTGCGCCTTCAGACTAACACAGAAGATATAAACTGCGTGTCATTCGCCGACCTAAAAATACTACGTTTTTTCTGTTTTTGCAGAGGCTAGATGTTGTCTAGATCGTGACGGTTCTGAATGACCCGAGTTGCCGCGGTCTATTGCGTATGAAAACAAACAATATTTATGCAAGCAGTTGTGGTAGTGGGTGTTGATTATCGGTTTGGTTGACTGTGCGCACGGCTATATATGCCGGCTTCATTGCCATTGAGTGTCTAGCTTCGCCGCATGAGAGCTTTGATGTTGGATACAATTTTGTGTTGGACACTTTGGATTCAGCTGATGCTTTTAGAGTACATTTTGTCGCATGATTTTGTTGCTCAAGAGTGCGTCAGTGGAGAGCGTCATGAAAGCATCGAGGTCTTCAGAGGCGCAGATTGCCTAGGTTCTGTGTCTGGCCGAGGAAGGAACGGCGATTGGCGAGGTGTGCCGGTCGGCCAGAATTTCGGGAGCTACGTTCTATAATTGGCGCATTAAGTACGGTGGGCTGACGCCGTCGGAGATGAAGCGGCTGAAGCTGCTCGAGGAAGAGAGCGGCAAGCTGAAGAAGCTGGTCGCCGACATCTCACTCGATTGAGCAATGTTGTAGGAGGTCATCAAAAGAAAACTATGACGCCGGGTCGGCGTCTAAAGGCTCACCATAAACCATGCATTCATTTGTCTTATCGAAAAATTGATGAGAGTTTAGGCTTATCCTGAGCCAACATAAATGCATGTTGGCGGCATACATATTCCCCGGGTGCTTTATGAAATTTATCCTGTCAGTTCTCTGATAACGCAGTGTAAATCCACTAATATTCTAGTTATATTGTTTACTTATATTGATTGGTGATTGCGGAGAGCCATTACTCCATGCTTCGTCGGTCCTCGCCAATACTCACAACCGCTGCCGCTCAAACGTTCTTGGCGCGCGGCTGTGTGAATGTGATTGAGTTTGACGGGCTCATGGAAGAAGCCGGTCCGAGGTGGCCTCGCATCCGTGATGGAGTCTATGCGCGATTAGATGCCTTGCTCCACGCCAAGCTCGGCCTCAACGACCTATTCGCTCCTTTAGGTGAAACGGCTTATCTGATCACGATGCCGACGACGGAGCCCGAAGACGTCAACGCCATCTGTACGCGAGTAGCCTTTGACCTTCATACAAGTTTCCTTGGGCAATGTGGTTTGACGCAGTTGCACGTCAATGCTGTTTCCTGTGGTGATAACGATTCCCTCATTTTGAAACGCTTGCCTCCGGATCGGATTGTCGTGATTGCGGAGCAACTTGGGATTCTTGATCAGCTGAAAACTCAATCCGCTGACTTTGAATTTGGAATGGCTGCGCTTGAACGAATGCGATCGAGTTCTGTGGGCGCATCTATTGGCGATACAATAGCGGACGCACCTCTTGATATCGAATTTCACTATACACCAATTTGGTCTGTTCCCAATCTGGCCATCACCACCTACGCCTGCGAAACAAAGGGGATTCATGTACCGTCCCGTTTGCACCCCGTTTCTCTTTCGCATTTGCCCATAAAAGATCAAATTCAGGTGGAACTCTTAACGCTGCAATCTGGCGTCGCCCAACTCTCAAAATCGGTTTCAAGCGGACAACGTTTTTTGCTGGCAGTTCCGATTTCCTTTGAAGTTTTTGGTGCTCCTGCCGGTCGTATGGCAATCTTGGAGGTATGTAGAGAACTGTCATATGAACTACGTCAGTATTTGTCCTTCGTTATCTATGATGTGCCTCCTGGTGTGGCACAAACACGCCTTGCTAATATGGCCAATGCATTGCGCTCAGTTTCTCGCAGTGTTTCGGCAACACTTTCTCCTGGTGCGCGCGCCTACGCATCATATCTGGGCGTGGGACTTCGTGCGATTGGGTTTGATCTTCGAGAGTTCACTAGCCAGAACCCATTTGAGCAAAATGATGCTGAACAGCTTGCGCAGTTTGCACGTCGCTCTAATCTTGGGACATTCCTTGCCGGAATAAAGGATAAGGCTGCTCTGAGATACGCACAAGATGCTGGAATTCAGCTCTTGAGCGGCCACGCAGTTGCTCCGCCTTGTGCTGTTCCTCAAGGCATGTGCCGCCTTACGTGGGCTGAAACACTTTCAAAACCAGATACAGAACTATGGGTATAGGCATTATTCTTCAGTTCTATCGTTCTTTATTGCCTTATAAACCACAGGACCTATTGGCAGCTGTCTTTTCAAGCCTTGCCGGTACTATGGGCGGGACGCCGACTGAAACGCTACTCGGGATAATCACGACAAGTCCGTTATCTTGAGGAAGACGAGGGTCTGATTGAGTAGCATGTATGCTATTTCTCCGAATGTCATCGGGCCAACCAGTGATCCAGTCTTCTTTCCGTTCAGCTCTGCATAGAGAAAGTTGAGGACGCAGTTGCAAGAAAATGCAGTGATGCTGCCACCAGCCTCCTGCATACACTGTTCGATCTCCATATACTGTTCGAATTGCCCGGTGTAATCCTCCAAAGGGTTCGCGAAATGATATTCGACACCTGGGAATACAGGCGCATAGAATTTAACTTTTCCCGTCAATGTCTCAATGGTCTGGATTGAGACATTGATCAAAGCTCCGTTGTAATTGGCAACAAGCGGTAGTTTCGTATCGATCTGCTTGGCACGGATATAAGAAGCGAAATTAGTGGGTTCTCCGTTTATGGTGCACTCGCCATCGCTAGAAAATCCTTCCCTGGGAAAGACAATAGTGTCTCCATCGCTTGGGGAAAACAGATTGACGATGTCGAGATAGGCTATTCTTCCCGGCGATAATGTAACGTGGATTGCGACAGCTTCATTTTCCAGCGGATCGGGCGTGCCTGCGAAAACCTTGGGATGTCGCTTTCCTATTTCGGTTATGTCGACCCCGGATACTCAACCTAGTAGAGAGCTGTTGAAGACACCATTGTAAGACTGAACCCCTCTAGAAAATGATGTAAGAACTTCACTATCGGCAGGGACTATCAGGACGGTGAACCCCGCTTCCGAATAATCACTTGCAATGTGTGGCAGTTGGTCAGCCCGATAACGCTTGATAGCGGATTTTTCGGTAAAATCCGAGATATCGGTTACAAAGATACGATCCTTATCGACATTCCATTCTGTGTCATTAGCGGCCCTCATTCGACACTTCAGTGGAAGATCGCTTGAAAATCTTGCGCTGCGACTTCTCCATTTTTCTTGAAGAATTCGAATATTTGGTCTCCGCACCGTCGAATATTGGCATCGGTGCTGTCCTTGGCGATGTCTTGTTCAATGCGCGTCATCATGATCTTGAGGGCGAAGTTGTTCCAATGTTTGCTTATATGCCCGCAAGCAATCAAATCCCAACGTGGGTCGCTGCGTGGCGGGATCTCGCTTATATCACGCATTTGCATCTTCCATTTTTGGGGGCAAGTCACGTAAGTGGCGCAAGGTGGTAGGATAGATCGGATTTGTGAGAAAACAATTAGGGGGTGCTACGGAGGGCATCAACTCGCCACTGCGGCTATCCCGGATGCGCTCGACCGTTGTGTCATGCGGGGCGGCGGCGAGGTGGAAATTCCAGCCTGCCGCTTTCTCACAGGCATGATATTTTTGCGCTCCAATACCCGCCTTAAGCTCGCCGAAGGGGCGGAGCTCATGGGCAGCGACGATCTTTCCGATTACCCTCTCAGCCAGGTTCGTTGAGAAGGCAAGTGGATCAAAGGCCATTGCTCTCTGATCCACGCCATTGATTTGGCCGAGTTAATGGAGCCCCGATTGCCGCTCACATTGCTCACACCAGGAAAACTCGGATTGTGGCGTGGAGTGCTACAGTGCGATGCCGATGCGAACGGAGGTAGCAGGAACGGCGAACACCGCGTGTGCAAACTGTGTGCACGCCTCCAGGCAATTCATTGAAATGGCCGGGAAACTGGACGGCGCCTTGATCCAAGGCTTGGGGGCGGATCATAACCAGAACAGACACTCCCTATGAACAAGGGCGGATCGGGGAGTACGTCACCTTCGTGGCCAATCTATCTATAACGGACTGTATGCAAAAAACCGCAATAAATATTTTGCTTCTGCGAGATAGCTGTCTCAGAGCTGGCCTCGGAATTTTGAACAGGGCGATAAGTGGATTTTCTGCCTGAGAGCGGCTTTGATTGCCGCGTAACAGGAGAGATCATGACGAGACGACCGCGCCGGAATCACACACCGGGCTTCAAGGCGAAGGTGGCGCTTGCGGCGCTGAAGGGGGAGAAGACGCTGGCGGAGATCGCGCAGCAGTTTGATGTCCACCCGAACCAGGTGACGCAATGGAAGACGGCGCTGCTGGAAGGGGCTGCGGAGGTTTTCGGCTCGGGGAGCGGCGGTGCCGATCCGGCCGCCGCGGCGGTGGACGTGAAATCGCTGCACGCCAAGATCGGACAATTGACGCTGGAAAACGA
>Ga0318567_10000774_pt1 | contig 12810 bp, 5 predicted proteins | sample GRESIP088b5f20_FD_203691 | JGI IMG/M metagenome (GOLD analysis project Ga0318567, IMG submission 203691) | Tropical soil microbial communities from Luquillo Experimental Forest, Puerto Rico - GRE.SIPMG.088b5f20 | ecosystem: Environmental > Terrestrial > Soil > Tropical forest > Bulk soil...
ACTTTTTAATAGTGTTAAAATTGTTCTAAATTAAGAAAGCAAGTTTCTGATTGCCTATTCAACACTAATACCGATTGCTATGCCCAAGCTGCTTATTTATTTATTCCATAATTGGATTTACTCTCTTTCTAAAAAGTCAAGATCATATAGTGCATATGCACCTCCATTTGTATGTAATGCAGCTTATGTAAAAGCATAAGGTTTTGAATGTTTTAATAACGAAACAGGAAATAAAATTTTTTAAATAACGACATTGTTCACTTTGCTATGAGAAAATTAATTACAGTAAATGTATTAGTGCTTTTTTTAATTGTTACTATTACACTTATTTCTTCCGGATGCAGAAAAAAAGCATTTGATGAATTTTATGGAAGACCCGATAGTCTTGCCCAGCCTATTTATCAAGTATTAAAAGCGAAAGGAAAGTTTACCAATCTGATAGCCTGTATAGATAAGGCAGGCTATAAAGATATTTTGGGCGCAGCAGGTTACTGGACATTTTTTGCACCTAATGATTCTGCATTCCAAGCTTTCTTTAAAGAGAGAGGTATAACGAGTGTAGACCAGTTAGATTCAGGTACAGCACAAAAAATTGTAACGTTTGCATTGGTATACAATGCTTTTCCAAAAGCAAGATTAAACGATTATCAATCTAATGCAGGATGGGTAACCAATAATGCTTTTCGCAGAAGAACAGCCAACTATACCGGCTTTTACGATGATACAACACTGGCAGGCGTAAAAGTAAAAGCAATCGGCTCAAACAGGAACAATTCGTTTATTGTAGGAGATAATAATAACAAATATCTCACTTATTTTATGACCGGTTATTTTACTGCCAAGAACCTAACAGCAACCGACTTTAATTATTTCTATCCTAATACAACTTATACAGGTTTTAATATTCCCGGTGGTGCTGTTGTAAACAGCGATATAGTTGCAGAAAACGGTTATATACACGAAACAAACAAAGTATTGTTGCCGTTACAAAGTATAGACCAATACCTGGCTGCCAATTCTCAATACAGCGAATTCAAAAAAATATTCGATAAATATTTGGTATCATTTATTTTAAATACAGATGCTACCAATCGCTATAAACTTATAACAGGCAATAGTGACGGGGTATATGTAAAAACATTTGCTACCGGTGTTGGGTTTTCTCTCAATAATGAAAATTTCATAAAAGCTCAGGATAATGATGGGCAATCTAATTGCTACACATTGTTTGCACCTAAAAACGATGTTTTGCTGGCGTATGTTAAAAATGTGCTGTTAGAAAATTATACATCGCTGGATGTTGTTCCGATGCAGATTATTCTTGATTTTGTAAACTCTCATATATGTCAATCTGCTGTTTGGCCAAGTAAATTTTCGGTTACAAATAATGCATTGGGAGAGCCATCCACAATTAATAACAGCACAGACATTGCCGATAAACAAATTTTAAGTAACGGTTTCTTTTACGGTACCAATAAAGTTCAGGAAGCAAATGTTTTTAGAACCGTTTATGGAAGATCTTATTTAGATCCTAATTATTTGTTGATGACGAGAGCTTTAGATGCAAACTATCGTTACACGGTAACTATTCCTTCTCTGAAGTTTACAATGATAATGATGAGTGATGCTGTATTAAGAACAAGAGGCTATGATTATAGCAGTATGTTAAGTGCATGGACTTATACAACTCCGGGTACTACAACTTTAACATCGGGAAGTGCTCCTTATAATGCAATACAAAGAACTTTGGCTACACATATTGTATTAACGCCAAACGGAGAATTGGATGATTTATCCGGTTCCGGTATTATTGAAACACTTGGTGGTGAATATATTAAATGGAATGCCGGTAAGTTTACTTCTGCAGGTTCTCAGGATAGCTCATATACCGTTAATGCCTCCGGAACAAAAACATCGTATAATGGCAGAGTATATTATGCAAATAATCTTTTAACGTATAGTGTAAAAACTATAGGTGCGAGAATTAAAGAACTTGGTGCTTCAACATCTTCTCAGTTCAATTATTTTTATCAGCTTCTTGCAAGTAACTCTAATTATAATGCAACAACAGGCGATATTATTAATGTTCAGGTAGGTACATTCTATACCCTGTTTATACCAACAAATGCAGCAATAATGCAAGCTGTAAAAGATGGCGTATTACCCGGTAACACTACAACAGGTGCTCCAAACTTTGCACCAACCGCACAATCTGATATCAATCTTGTAAACAATTTTATTTACTATCATTTTTTAAATAAAACAACGGTTGTTCCCGATGGTAAAAAAGCAGGTACATACGAAAGCCTGTTTAAAAAAGCAAGCGGTGATGCGGCTCAGTTTATTATTAGCAATGCTGCAAACTCAATGCAGGTAACAGATAATTATAACAGAAAAGCCAATGTAGTTGTTGCAAGCAGTAATAATCTGGCAGACAGATGTGTAATTCATTTGATAGATAATTATCTAAAATATAATCCTAATTGATTAAACTCTCTTTAACGAAAGCAAAACTTATTAGAAGTAATATATAACTGCAGTATGAAAAAATTATTTATAAAGCTTTTCTTAATAGTTGGATTAGTTGTTACGACATTTATATCCAACAGCTATTCTCAGGATGCCGCACCTGTAAAAATTATAAAAGGAAAAGTTACAGATGCAAAAGACAAATCCAGCCTTACGCATGTATCTGTTACGGAAGTTGATAAAGACGGGCGTATAGTTAGAGGCGTTAATACGGATATTGACGGCAACTATGCACTGCGTATTTCAAATACAAAAAACAAATTGGTATTTTCTTTTATCGGTTATAAAACAACCGAAGAAGAAATTAAAGCCAGAACGGTTATTAATGTTGTATTGGAACAAGGCACAGGTAATACAATGGATGAGGTAATAGTTGTTGGTGGCAGAAGAACCGATAATGGTAATTTATCCGTATCCGATAAAAACTTAACTATCGCCTCTTCTAAAATAGCGGCAAAAGATTTGGAAGAAATGGGAGCCTCTTCAATAGATCAGGCATTGCAGGGCCGTTTGGCCGGTGTTGATATTACGGCCAGTTCCGGTGACCCCGGTGCAGGTATGTCAATTCGTATACGCGGTACATCTTCTATTAATGCCGGTACCAATCCGTTAATTGTTGTAGATGGTATGCCTTATGAAACATCCATCCCATCAGATTTTAATTTTGGTACTGCTGATGACCAGAGCTATGCACAACTTTTAAATATTGCTCCATCGGATATTAAAGAAATCGTTGTTTTAAAAGATGCTGCTGCCACTGCCATGTGGGGTTCCCGTGCAGCAAACGGCGTATTGGTAATTACAACAAAACGTGGGGTAGTTGGTAAACCTGTTTTAACTTATTCTTTTAAGGGCAGCCTTGCAAAACAGCCGGCATCTATTCCATTATTAAATGGTAACCAATATTCAAATTTGATTCCTGAAGAAGTGATGAACAGAACAGGTACGCCTTTAAACACACAAACCGTAAAAGAATTTGCATACGATCCAAGCGATCCGTATTACTATCACAATTACAGTCAAAATACAGATTGGGTTGCAGCCATTACAAGACTTGGTTTTACCCAAGATCATAACCTTTCGATGACTGGTGGCGGGCAAAAAGCACGTTATTATACTTCATTAGGATACTTTAATCAAACAGGTACAACAATCGGTACAAGTTTAACCCGTATTAATGCTCGTGTAAACTTAGATTATATTGTTTCTGAGAAAATTAAATTCCGTACAGACTTTGCATATACGTATACCGATAATCCGCAAGGATATTATCCGGGCACAACAGCGCAACAAATACGAAATGTAGCCATTAATAAAATGCCCAACATGAGTATTTATGAATATAATGAGCAGGGAATTTTAACATCAAACTATTTTTCTCCGGCATCAAACATACAAGGCCAATATCCAACAACTTATAATCCGGTAGCAATGGCTAATACTGCAAAAAACAGGGTTATCGGAAATAGGATCACACCGCATTTTAATTTGCAATACGATATTATTCCGCATGTTTTAATGGCAACATCAGACATTCAGTTTGATATTAACAGTACAAAAAACAATACATTTCTTCCGCAAATAGCAACAGGAAGGCCTGTAACAGAAACAAACGTAAACAGGGCTTATGATGGAGATTTTGACGGATATAATGTTCAATCTAAAACCAATTTGGTATTTACGCCGGTTTTATCAGAAAAGCATTCGTTTACATCTTTGGTTTCTTTGCAAACCTATGATAATAAAACAGTATCCAATCAGGTATTAACATCCAATACGGCATCCTCATTATTGCAAGATCCTTCTGCTGCATCAAGAACACAAAATCAGGATTTATCTGTTGCTGCCGGTAATACGCAAACAAGAACAGTTGGTTTATTAGTAAATGCACAATATGGTTATAACCAGAACAGATATATTATTAACGTTGGATTAAGAGGTGACGGAAGCTCAAGATTTGGCCCATCTCATCGTTATGGTTTGTTCCCGTCAGTTTCTACAAGATGGAGAATTAGCGCAGAAAAATTTATGAAGCAGTTTAAGTTTGTTAATGATCTTAGCTTCAGGGCCAGTTATGGCCAATCGGGCAATTCGCCAAAATACGATTACAGCTTCTATAATAATTACAGCAGTTACGGTTGGAGTTATCAGGGGCAAAGTGGTGTATATCCGTCCAGTATGGAATTGAGTAATTTAAAATGGGAAGTAATACATGGTACTAACGTTGGTATTAATTTAATTGCTTTTAAAAGCAGGATTAATATAGATTTTGAAGTGTATAGAAACCGTACAAAAGACTTGTTATTCTATGGGCTACAAATTCCAACATTTACAGGTTACTCTTCTGTTGATATGAATGTAGGTATGATGGATAATCAGGGATGGGAATTAAATATTATGTCTACGCCTTACAAATCAAAAGATTGGCAGGTTGATTTCAATTTCAACATTTCACAAAATCAAAATATAATCCGTGAAATTTCTCCATTCTATCCGGCACAATCCGGTGATTTAACCGTAAACGGTTCTTATAAAACATTCCTTCAAATTAATAATCCGTTCGGTTCAATTTACGGATACCGTTACAAAGGAGTATATAAAGATCAAAATGCAACTATTGCAACAGACACTAAGGGACAACAAATTCTTGGCCCTAACGGGCAGGCTGTACAAATGCGTTTCAATTATCCAACAACAGATTATTTATTTCAGCCGGGAGATGCTAAGTATGAAGATATTAACCATGATGGTAATATCAATTACCAGGATGTTGTTTATTTAGGAAACAGTAATCCTAAATTTTCAGGTGGTTTTGGCCCAACAATTACTTATAAAAGAAACTTAAAGATCAGCGCATTCTTCAATTTCAGATATGGATATGAAGTTGTGAACGGAACGAAGATGACAACAACCAACATGTATGGTTTTAATAATCAAAGTACTGCTGTTTTAAGAAGGTGGAGAAACCCCGGTGATGTAACCGATATTCCACGGGCTGTTTGGAATGCAGGTTACAACTGGCTTGGAAGCGACAGGTATGTTGAAGATGCTTCTTTCTTAAGGTTCAGGTCTATTTCTGTGAGATATACTTTTGATAATAAACTGGCTCAAAAGCTTAAGCTTAAAAATTTAAGCACCTATTTCACCGCAGAAAATTTACTAACGTTTACGAAGTATACAGGACAAGATCCGGAAGTGGCACCTCGTGGTGTAACCGGGCCGTTTACTGTAGTTACAGATAATACTACAACGCCGCCTGCTATGTTATTCACCTTAGGTATTACAACATCATTTTAAATAAGAATATCAGAAAACTTACAAAATGAATAAAAAATTATTTAAACATATCATTGTGCTGGTTGCTGTTTCTTTTGCAACAGTTTCGTGCAATAAGTGGTTGGAGCTGCAGCCACAAGATGGTATAACACGTCAGGAATATTGGAAAACAAAAGAACAAATTCAATCTGCACTTACCGGCTGTTATTCTTCTTTGTTAGGAGATCCTACCGGTTCGGGAGACAGGGCTTTAGCCGAGTATTTGTTTTTGTGGGGCGATTTAAGGGGCGATATGGTTACTAACGGTCTTGGTGTTACATCGGAAGAATTAGATGTAATGAATGTAAATACATTATCAACCAATTCAATTACAAAATGGTCTGCAGTTTACCGTACTATAAACTATTGCAATACTGTAATTGATTATGCACCTGGTGTTATGTCTGTAGATAACACATTAACACAAACACAATTAAATGCATATCTGGCAGAAGCCAGAGCATTACGTGGCTTAATGTATTTCTACCTGGTAAGAAGTTTTAGGGATGTTCCGTTAAAAATAAAATCAACATCCAGCGATGCAGATTTATTGCAATTGCCTAAAACATCTTCCGATACTATTCTTCAACAAATAATAAGCGATTTAAAATTTGCAGACAGTAATGCTGTTTTCACTTTTGGTAATAGTGCAACGGACAAAGGCCGTATAACAAAATATACCATTAAGGCAATTGAGGCTGATGTGTATTTGTGGATGGATCAATACCAAAACGCAGTTGATGCCTGTAACTTTATCATCAACTCCAATCAATTCGGTTTGGTAAAAGGAGATGATGGCTGGTTTAATACTTTATACTATAAAGGAAACTCTGCCGAATCTATTTTCGAGTTTCAATTTGATGCACAAAAACTTAACAGCTTTTACAACATATTCGGTATATCCAATAAAAGGCTTATTGCATCGCCTTACGTAATGGATCAGGTATACACTATTGATTATATAAACAGCGACAATAAGGATATACGTGGCGAAGGGGCTTCGGTACGTACCAGTGATAATGCTATCTGGAAATATATTGGTGTTACATACAATACCATCAGAACAGCAGATGCATCTTGGGCACATTGGTTTGTGTACAGGTATGCCGATATATTATTGATGAAAGCAGAAGCCTTAAATCAAATTGGCGGCAAAGGCACAGATGCTCTTGCATTGGTAAATCTGGTTCGCACAAGAGCAAACGCTTTGGCTGCAACAAATACGAATCCGGATCCCAACAATCAGTATGATATGACGGATTATATTTTAGCAGAACGTGCAAGAGAATTTTCTTTTGAAGGAAAAAGATGGTACGACGTTTTGAGAAATGCTAAGAGAAGTAACTATGCAAGATTGGATATTTTATTAAATATGGTTGCCAGATCTGTACCCGGTGCAAGACAGCAAACCGCTATTAATAAATACAGAAATCACGACAGCCATTATTTCCCAATTTATAACGGAGAAATTTTATCTGATCCTAACTTAATTCAAAACCCGTTCTATAAGTAATAAAACCTGTTTGTTGTATGAAAATAATTACTAAAATAACAGCCTTGTTCAGCATTTGCTTTATCCTGTTTTCGGTAAGCAGTTGCAAAAAAGAACAATATACAATGTTAACAACATCGGATGTTAATATTGTAGATTACCTGCGTAAGTACCCCGATCAGTTTTCCGAACTGGTAAAGGTATTAGACCGTACCAATATCAGTCCGTTTTTAAATGCGTATGGAACATACACTTGTTTTGCTCCTACCAATAGTGCCTTTAAAGCGTATTTAACTCAAATAGGTAAAACATCTACAGATGATATTGATACAGCTACGCTGAAAAACATTTTAAAATTGCATTTGATTAACGATACCATAAGATCAACATCTTTTACTGATGGCAAGTTATATGCACCTACAATGTATGGGCAGTATTTAACAACAAGTGTAAATTCTGAAGGTTATACGGTTATTAACAGGCAGGCAACTGCAACACAATTGAACGTTCTTACAGGCAATGGTTATATACATGTAATAGATCATGTATTGCAACCCGCAGCTTTAACAATAGCTAAGATGATTGAAGCCAATACAAAATATTCTATCATCACACAGGCATTAAAAGAAACAGGCTGGTACGATACTTTAAACACCATTAATACCACAGATACAACCAGGCGTTGGGCAACTTTTCTTGCAGAATCTGATTCTGTTTTAAAAGTAGCTGGTTTTGCTAATTATGCAGCTTTTAAAGCAAAATTTTGTAATACCGGAAATCCAAAAAATCCTGCAGATAGTTTAAATCTTTACTTGACGTATCATACATTGTTTAATATAAAATATCTGGCAGATATTGTTTCATTTACATCACATATAACTTATGCGCCAACACAGGTAATTACACAAACCCTTTCAGATCAAACCATATTATTAAATCAGGCAACATTTAATGGTGTATTTGAAGCCGGGATTCCAATAGACAGACCTAACAGTGATAATTCTTGTACTAATGGTGTTTGGCATAATTTATTGGGCCAGGTATTATTAAAAATCCGCAACCCGTTCAGAGTAGATTTTGATATTGCAGCACAACCGGAAGTTATTAAACTAACTTCCATTTATAGAAGAGCAGGTAAAACACAGGTATTTGCTGCTGGTCAGTTATCAGAAGTAACCTGGCAAAACACAACTACTTATGGTGGTCCGCAATATTCATGTGAAGCAGCTACAACCAGTAACTTTTATTGGTGGGACGATCACTTTGATTTTAATATGCGTTACGGTAATTCAGCAGCAAATGCTTGGATTGAATTTAAAACACCGTTAATTGTAAAAGGGAAATACAAAATTTGGGTATGTTTTAGAAAGTCAAGTATTGGTCAATATATTCAGTTGTCATTTGATGGAACACCTACAGCCAACCTTATCAACTTTGTAACCGCATACCAATCTGCATTAAGCGATGCAGCGTTGGAAGCCATTAACTATAAAAGATATACAGTAACCACAACCGCAAATAATTATGCAATGATGGCGGGTGTGGTAGATGTGCCTACAACAGACAGGCATACCATTCGATTTACTTGTGTTAAAGACCAAGGATCGGGTGCTAATAATAACGTTACTTGCGATTTTGTACAGTTTATTCCGATAAACGATCCTCAAACAAGACCGGTGTATGGAAGAGATGGAAGTATTGTGCCATGATAGCAAGCAATTAAAACTAAAATTTCTTAAGAATAAAAATATGATGATGCTGACCATAAAAAAATATAGACTTATTGTGTTGATGATTGCTTTTAGCGTGTTTTTTACGGCTTGTAAAAAAGGCTGGACTGATCATAATGCAGTTACCGACCCTAATCTTAATATCAATCTTTATCAGGCAATAAAACAATATTCGGGAACTTCTGTTTTTACAAGTTTATTGGAGAAAACCGGGTACGATAAAATATTAGCTTCTTCAAAGTCTTATACAGTTTGGGTTCCTTCGGATTCTGCTTTGGCAAACTTACCGGCAAGTATTACCGGCGATACTGCTAAACTTAAAAAATTTGTTGCCAATCATATTGCAAACGGTCCTGTTCAAAAAAGCGATACCACACAAAAAAGAATTCCGGTGTTAAGTGGTAAATACATTAATATTAGCACAACACAATTCGATTCGGCTACAATCATTTCCCCCAATCAATATGCTTCTAATGGAATATTTTATAAAGTAGATAAATATGTTCCTGTTATAGATAATTGTTGGGATTGGTTGAATAACAGTACTACTGTTACAAACAGCAAAACTTTTCTTTTATCATTAAACTATAATTATTTCGATTCTACAAAAGGTGTTCAGATTGGCGTTGATCCTAATACCGGATTGCCGGTATATCAGGCAGGAACGGGTATTACGGTAAGAAATAAGTTTTTAGATAATGTAATGGATATAAGCGATGAAAAAAGCGAATACACTTTCATTGTATTAAATGATGGTTCGTATACAACAGAATTAACCAAATTAACACCTTGGTTTAAAACATCTACAACAGATAGTACCAATACACTTGCAGGCTCTTGGTTAGTAAAAGACCTTGCTTTTAAAGGTTCGTATTCTGCAGCAAAATTGCCCGATACACTTATATCTCAGTACGGGGTTAAAGTACCTGTCGATAAAACAAAAATTACAGCTTCTTACAAAACAAGTAACGGTTGGGTGCATGTAATGAGTCAGGTAAATTTTAATTTAACGTACAAATTTCCTCCTTTAATTATTCAGGGAGAAACACCAACATCTTTTGCAGCAGACAGAACCGCACAAACTTTTTATCGTGCAAGATGGGATTCTGTGAACAATCGTGGTTTCAATGATATTTTAATGCAGAATTATAGCTATGCCAGTTATTGGATAAACTATTTGGTAAAAAATGTAAACTCTATGCGATATAATGCGTATTGGGTTGCAATAAATGATATACAAACAACTCCGTTGTGGACGCAACGTTTGGCGGTTGACAGTACCACTACTACCGGAAACTTTGCTTATGTAACAGTAGCGTATAAAAACTATACAGAAGTTTCGTTAGGGCAAATAACAATTCCGAGATTTAAAAATATTAATCTCTACGTTGTTGGAGCAAATACATCATCCAGTTCCGGAGGCGGTACTTCTATATCATTAGATTATATAAAACTTGTTCCGGCGTTCTAAATCTTTTTTAAAAAATTGACTATATAATAACATCATGCTAGTGCCAATTAAAATAATTCCTTGTGTAATGCTTGCTGCTGCTGTATTTACGGCTGATTCGCTTTATGCTCAGGTACAAAAAGCAACAGGAGGGAAGAATACTTCTAAAGACAACAGTATTACAGCAAATGCATTAACTGTAAGCGGAACTATTAAAGATGCTGCAACGGGTAAACCATTACCTACAATTAATATTTCTGTTGTTAACTTTTCTGCCGCATTAACAGACGAGAAAGGAAATTTTACCATAAAAATTCCCAATAAATCTGCTACATTAAAAGTAGAAGGCGAAGGTTTCCAAACAAAAGAAATTCCTTTAAAAGGGCAAAAAACAATTGTAGCTTCCTTATATGAAGAAAGTTATAATTCTATTTACGATAATGTAAAATTACCCAACGGAGATAAGTTGGGAAGCCAAACCGTTTATGCAGCAACATCTATTTATACAGATGGTAATTGGGGAAGAAATAATGAAACTGCTGATGGCTTTTTGCAAGGCAAGGCATCGGGCTTAAATGCAACTATGCGTTCCGGCACACCTAATGCCGGTGCTTATTTGGCATTAAGAGGAATAAATTCTTTATATGCAAATAACCAGCCGCTGATAGTTGTTGATGGTGCCATTTTTGATATTAACGATTACGGCACTTCTGTTATTGCCAATCATTACACCAATGCATTGGCAACTATCGACCCGAAGGATATAGAAAATATTACTGTATTAAAAGATGGCTCTGCTACTTACGGAACTAAAGGTGCAAATGGCGTTATCATCATTACCACCAATCATGCAAAACAACTGGCCACTAAAATTGATTTTGCTGCTTACGCAGGAATAAATTATGCACCGGCAGATTTGCCTGTAATGAAAGCTGCGGATTACAGAGTGTATTTGTCAGACGTTTTAAAAACGAGAGGTTGGACAGATGCCCAAATTCAGGCACAACCTTATATGAACGATAATACTTCTAATGCCGATTATTACAGATACCACAATGAAACAAACTGGCAAGATCAGGTATTGGCCAACACCCCAACCAATAATTATTATTTAAAAGTTACCGGCGGAGATAATATTGCCAAGTATGCTTTGTCAATGGGTTATATGCAGGGAAATGGCATTACCAAAAGCACCAGTCTAAAAAAATACAGTGTAAGGTTTAATAGCGATTTAAATATTAGTAAACGATTAACCGCGGCAACTAATCTATCTTTTACTTATTACGAACATAACTTAAAAGATCAAGGGCTTACTCCTAAAACAAACCCTGTTTATTTGGCTTTGGTTAAAGCACCTTTTTTACCGATAAATCAGATTGATGATAAAGGTGTTGTTTCTCCTAACATAGCAGATACGGATACTTTTGGCGTAAGTAACCCAAGTGCTGTAATTGCCAATATGATTGATAACAGCAAATCATATCGTTTTTATGGAACAGTATCTTTCAAATATAAATTAACAAACAGTATTAACATAGGAACATTGCTGGGCTTAACTTTCGATAAAACACGGGAGCAAAGATTTGTTCCGAGGAAAGGAGTTGCCAACGATACATTAGCCAATGCAATTGCAGACAGCCGTATGGCCGGCAGTGTTAAAAGATTAAATGCTTTGTACAATGAAACCTACTTTGAGTTTGCTAAAAAATATAATTACACAAGCGATTTAAACATCAGAGCAGGGTTAAGATTCTTAAACAGTTCTAACGAACAGGATATTGCGTTGGGATATAATTCTGCTACCGACGATTTTATAAGTGTAGGTACCGGTGTTACTTCTTTAAGAAAGGTAATGGGAGATATTGGAAAATATACATGGCTTAATTATTATGCTTCTGTAGATTATGCTTTCAAAAACAGATACTTCTTATCGGCAAATGTTGCGGTAGACGGCTCCTCAAGATTTGGCCCCGATGCCGTACAGGGAATCAAAATTGGTGGCAATAGTTTTGCGGTAATGCCCTCCGTTGCAGCCGGCTGGTTAATATCATCAGAAAAATTTTTAGCGGATAATAAATTTATTGACGTTTTAAAATTGCGTGCAAGTTTAAGTAAAACCGGCAATGATGATATTGGTAATTATACATACAAACAATCTTATGTTGCCCAAAATTTATTGGGTGTGCAAGGTTTGGTAAGAGGCAACATTGCAAACCCTGCATTGCAATGGGAAGATAATACCAAGTTTAATATTGGTGCAGATGTAGCAATATTAAACGAAAGACTAAACTTTA
>Ga0318567_10000777_pt1 | contig 12802 bp, 11 predicted proteins | sample GRESIP088b5f20_FD_203691 | JGI IMG/M metagenome (GOLD analysis project Ga0318567, IMG submission 203691) | Tropical soil microbial communities from Luquillo Experimental Forest, Puerto Rico - GRE.SIPMG.088b5f20 | ecosystem: Environmental > Terrestrial > Soil > Tropical forest > Bulk soil...
GATATTGATTATCCTTGTGTTCTTTTGTTAAGGACTCAGAAGCGAATCTGTTGTCTGTAAACATTATCCGAATTTTAATAGTTCCAGACTTTACAAACTCAAAAAAAGTTTGCATGATGGAAATATATTTATTGAGTCGAAATGCATTTACGCTGCTCCATTTGAGCTCTGAATCTTCCATTTGCAGATCCTGCATTTTGCTAATCAAAGCATTTTTAACACGCTCAAATTCGCGTTTCTCGATAATTAGTCCACCATAAAAATTAGAATAGTATTTACCCTTCTTTAAAGACTCGTCACAAAAAATATAATATCCTGCCATTTACGACCATTGAAAAATTTTCCAGCGATTGCATCACAATGCTTGTAAAAATCGAATCATTGATGGTATAGGCTACTTCGGGTGAGAAAATAAAAAAGCCTCTGAAAAATCAGAGGCTACTTGTTTTTTGTGATCCCGCTGGGACTCGAACCCAGGACCCATACATTAAAAGTGTATTGCTCTACCAACTGAGCTACGGAATCATTTTTCCTAAGAACATTTGAAACTCTATTCCGGTTCATTCAAACCCTCATAAAATCTCATACTTTTCAATTCAATAAAAAAGCCTTCAAAGTCTGTTGATTTGAAGGCCTTCTTCTGTGATCCCGCTGGGACTCGAACCCAGGACCCATACATTAAAAGTGTATTGCTCTACCAACTGAGCTACGGAATCATCTTCTTAAGAACTACCGGCGGTAAGGCCGTTTCAAAATTGGAGTGCAAAGATAAGGATTCAGCGATTCGCACCAAATTTTTCAAAAAAAATATTCAACTTTTTTTAGAAAAAGTTCTTCCCTCTCCACTTCTAACAGTTTGATAAAGTTATTAATACAGCAAATCAATACCCGCTACTTCTTTGCGAAGCAGTAGTTTTCGTGTAGGTTTGCCGCACCAAATTTTTATCCTTTAAGACATGTCATCTTTTTTTCAAAACAAAGTAGTAGCCATCACCGGGGGCAGCGAGGGAATCGGTAAAGCACTTATTGACCTCCTTATTCCCATGGGCGCGAAAATTGCCACTTGTGGCAGAACCTATGAGAAATTGTACAACCTGCAAATGGAGTATACCAACGTAATGCTTCACACTGTCGTAGCAGATGTGAGCAACGATCAGGATTGTCAAAAATTCATCGATTCTACCATCAAAACATTTGGCGGCATCGACATTCTTATCAATAATGCCGGTATGTCCATGCGTGCCCTTTTTAAGGATTCAAGCGTGGATGTTATCAAGAAATTGATGGACATTAATTTCTTCGGCACTGTTTATTGTACCAAGCATGCCTTGCCTAGTTTGATTGAAAGAAAAGGAACTGTTGTTGGCGTTTCGTCTATTGCCGGTTATCGCGGATTGCCGGGAAGAAGCGGTTATAGTGCTTCGAAATTTGCATTGCAGGGCTGGTTGGAATCTTTGCGTACAGAATTAATGGAAGACGGAGTGAATGTGATGTGGGTTTGTCCGGGCTTTACAGCATCTAATATTCGCTTCAGCGCATTGAACAATAAAGGCGAGGCAACAGGAGAAAGCGTGATGGATGAAGGAAAAATTATGCCGGCAGAGGAATGCGCAAAATATATTTTGAACGCAATCGAGAAAAGAAAAAGAACGATGGTGCTTACTTTCCAGGGCAAGCAAACTATTTTCTTAAACAAATTCTTTCCTGCGCTGGCAGATAAATTGGTGCATAAATTTTACTATAAAAAAGGAAAACTGGTTAAATAGTTATTCTATTCAAAAGGAATTTGTTTATTAGCAGCAGATTTTATTTCTAACTTAAATCGCAACAAGAAAATATATTGAATGGCGTTAATTACCCTCACATCCGACATTGGTCAGCAGGACTACCTGGTGAGCGCGGTGAAGGGTCAATTGCTTCAAATTAATCCGTCATTCAATGTTGTTGACGTTACACATCAGCTGTCTCCTTTTAATTATCCGCAATCGGCTTATGTCACCAGAAATGCGATTAAGAATTTTCCGGAATTCACCTTTCATATTATTATGGTGAATTTGTTTGAGCGCAAGCCTCAGCAATTGTTGCTGGCGTTTCACAAAAACCAATACATCCTTTGTGCAGACAATGGTTTGCTTACAATGATCCTCGAAGAGAAACCTGAAATGGTGATTGGATTGAAGCTTGACAGCAACGCCATTAAAAACACTTTGTATTGTGCACAGATCTTTGGCAAAACCATCAATGATATTTCTGAAGGAAAAAGTTTGCTAAGCATTGGCGAGCCTGATGTTGCTATCATTGAAAAAAATCATTTGCGTGCACTACTTGGCGACAACTGGATGGAGGGACAAATTATTTTCATCGACAACTTCGAGAATGTTATTGTAAATATTACGCGGGACGATTTCGAGCAGCAACGTCGCGGACGCAGTTTCAGAATTGTTTTTAAAAGAGATGAAGTGATTGATAAGATTAGTGAATCTTATGCAGATGTTTCTGAAGGTGAAAAACTGGCGCTGTTTAATTCTGCGGGCTATCTTGAAATAGCGATCAACAAAGGCAACGCCGCCGGGCTTTTCGGCTTGCAGGGTTATCTCGAACAAACACAAAATGCATATTTGCAGAACAGATTGTTTTATCAGACAGTGAAAGTGTTTTTCGAATAGAGAGCACGCAGATGACGCTGATGGAACTGATTTACGCAGATTTTGAACGACCCTTTCATAAATACAGCCATTTCTTTTTATTCCACCTTCACAACAAATACTTCGTACAAAACAGCCAGTTAAATAACCAGCTATTTACCTTTTAGATTTCGTTTTTTAAGCGTTGCTTTTTTATTTTCGAAAAAAAGTCACCATGGCTGTTGAAAATAAATCTCCGCATATACTTAGTACTTCTTCTAACCTGTTGGGTTTTTGTTTGATCGTACTTACGTCTATCAAGATTTCAAAGTTTGGCTCTGCTACTATTATTGATGACTCTACAGGAGCGGCAGCCATTCTTTTGATGGCGAGTTGCTTGTTGTCGTTTCTATCGATGAGATCGCCTGTCGCGAAAAAAAGCAGGAAGCTTGAGTTGATTGCAGATTATGCATTTCTTGTTGCACTTGTTTGCATCAGCATTACGATTATTGTAGTGTCGTTTAATTTGATGAAATAAAAACGCATTAGCACAGATACGCAGGGCACAGGGCCGGGCTGCATATCCGCGCTAATGCGAGTTTAACACGAATGCGATTCGCAACATTATTTACGGTGTAATCAAATATTCTTCAACACCCATTGCAGGTATGCTAATCGTTGTGTTTGCATCTTTTGTTATTCCGTTTCTTACATCCATGATATTGCCGGGTTTGATGGAACCCCAGTTAAACCCTGTGTTTTGTGTGGTATGATTGGGGTTAAAGAGACGAATAAGATATTGACCTCTTATCTGCGGAACAACAGCAGTAACAACAACAGCTGCGTTGGTTGTTTGGAAAAGTCCTTTTGGCAAAACAGCTCCTTTCTTTACCGGAAAACTGATCAGTGGTTGTGTAAAATCAGACGCTGCCATTTCAAGTGCTGCATCATTTGCTTCGCCGTGTGGCTGCAATGCATAATGGAAGCTTACACTACCCTGCTGGTCTGCTTTGTAGTTGGTATACCAGTAATTATTCATCGCATAAGAAAACCATTGAGATGTTGGCTGGCCGGTTTTTTTCCATTCTTTAAGGCTTTGCGAAACTTTCAGTCGTTCATCGTTCATACTGCCTGGTTCTACTATCGGCGTTTCCAAAAGCATCCATTGTAAACCGTTGCCAGAGCCTGAGATGTCCATCCATCTACGACCATACAAGTAATCCATATTGGAGCCCGGGAGCTGATCGTCGAGATATTTAAGCGTGCCATAACCCGCGTCCAGCGTTACTTTTCCAGAAGGCACATCAAATGGGAAACCAAAGTGTACGCCTTCTTTCTCTCTTATTGCTTTTTTATCGACAATGTTATCAATAAGCACTGCATTGCCGTTAGCGTATAGGGTAAGACGTTTCTCCAACGCATTCGCGCCGGGCGCCTGCGCACGCAGCGCGATTGTAGTTACCACAGGACCACTTTCCAATACCTGCATCTGCACAGCTTGATTGGTAACAGCATCGGCTGGATTATAACCGGGAACGTACCAATAACTATTCAGGCCCTGCGATTGAAAGGATCCGGCGTAGTTGTGACCATCTTTCGCACTAAGTTGTGTAATGCTTCCATGAACAGGATCCCATGTAATAGTAATGTTGCCATTGGAAAGTGTGTTGTCGTGTTGGGTAAACGAAGTAGCGGGAGTAACAGGCTCATTGGTCACTGTATAAACCTCTGTTCCAAAAGCAGGCACGTTGCTGGCAAGGAAAACATAGGAACCATCTGAAAGATGCTGCAACGGATATTTGCGGCCATAGGAGTCCTTCACAAACGTACCGGCTACATTGATCTTCACGGGCCCGCTTCTCGGCCACGACTGGGTGTTCACCACGACGATGCTGCGTGAATTTGCATCCGTCAATGGTTGCAATAGTTTGTCGGCAATGATATTAATCTGGCTGTCTGCATCCAGCATATACTGTTTTTTGATGCGCCATTGCTCCGTTACAAATGGCAGATCTGGCTGAGTGGTGCTATTGTAAGCACCCCATGTATGTTCGTGGAACATCAAAATATTCGTCCACGCATTATAGAATTGCTGTTCGTTGTAATCAGCAGGAGCCAGCATTGCATAGGCGTTGGTCAACTGCGATAAACGAAGGCTGTTAATGCGATTCTCCCCTTCTTCTTTAGCGGTGGAAAAAGCGCCATCTTCCCAGTAAGGAGTAATGTCGCCTTTTACTACAGGCAGATCTTTTCCGTATTTCTTTTCAAATGTTTCGAAGAGTTTGTCAGTGGTGTTCAATACAATTTTAGGCGAGCTATACTTCTCGTTCCATTCTTTTACGAAACGGGAAATAGAAGTATCAATTGGACCGTTATCGGCAACTATGTTATATCTCCATTGCACAATGTCGTAAGGATATTTTTTTTCATCGAGTTCGTTTAAGTAAGTGGCGATCTTTTGCGGACCATTGTCAAACACTGCTCCCGGCGCGGTGCCGTGCCATGATGAATATCCTTTGCCACCGGCCCAGAACAATACTTTTTCTTCTCCCGATGGCGATGTCCACCATACAGGTTTATCGCCCCAGACGCGAACAAATTCACCCACGCGATCTCCCAGGTAAGGATGGGTTTCGCCCATGTAGTTGGGACCGCTGGAAAAATATTTCACACCGCCTTTCGCGAAAGCTGTTACTGTTGTCCAGGTAAAGCCCGGCACATCAGACATCATTGCGCTCGGAATTCGCAGGCCATATGTCTTGCGCAATTGTGCCGCGAAGTCAGTGTAGTGAAGAGCTTCTTCCGGCATTGTAATACCAGTCAGAATATTAGCGTACATAGCAGACAAACAGATATTACCGTCTTTTACTGCTTTTATAAAAGCCTCTTTTTTCTCTGGTGTTGCCTGTTCCAGGAAATGTTCAACTGCCCACAAGGATTCAACGTTCCATTTGAACTTTGCTTCTTCGGGGTAATTTCTTGTGGCAACGATCATATCCAGCGCATCATTAATATTCTTGATGTGCCTTTTCAGCACTTCCGGTTGCAGGTGCGAGTAGCCGATATCTGTATGAGCGTGATGTATAAAATTCAGTTCACGATAAGTAACAGGTTTGAGTGTAACAAATTTGTCGGCCAATGTTTTTCCAGCATTGGAAACCACCACATGAATGCTGTCCAGTTGATGCACGGGCTCAACCGGTATATCGAAATGATTGACGCCATCTTCTATAGGAAATGAAAATTCTTTTTTGTTATTCACTTTAACCTTCAGGGTTTGGCGTGCGCCAAAATGAAGTGCAGTAAGGGCCACAGGCTGTTGGCCATTTTTTAGAATAAAAGGTTGCGGGTTGATATCTACTTTTTCCTGGAAAGAAAATTTAAACGTCATCAGCCAGTCGTTGCTATGCTGGGCCTGCCCGATGATTTTCAGTCTCACAGGCTTGCCTGGCGTAACGCGGCTCAAAGGCAAACGGAGAAACATGAGACCATGTGCATCATTGGCGCCATCTCTTTTGGTTTGCTGAAACACAATGCGGCTGCTATCTGGCGCGGCATATGACCATACCGGCTCCTGGTTATGAGGCTTGGTGGTAATGGTCAGAAGTTTCTTATCATTTACATAAAGATCAAAGTTGCGATCTCCGCCACTGGTACCAGTTGAATGGCCCGCTACCCAACTGAAGTAAACGTAAGGACCTTTGATCTTAGCTGGCACTGCGGCTGTTTCCCACGCAATCACTTTGTTGCCATCCGTTGTGCGGGTGAGTAGCGCCATGGTTGCGTAGTCTGGAAAGGCAGAAAAATAGCGGATATTTTCGCCCTCAATTTCATGATCAAAACCGTTGACCCATTCTATTTTTCCCAGATAGGGAACCGTTTTCTGGGCGGTGCCGGCGAGCACGCAGCCAAGCAAAACTGCAATACAATAAAAGCTTCTCATGGTGTAAATCGTTGTTGGTAAAGAAAGTTGAATGTAATTAACCATCTTTTTTTAAGACAGTGCGGGCAAGTTAGCGTAGGGTATTACTCTGGGTTCCGTCAGTTTGCGAAAAAAACAAGTCATTTTGCGACTGCTGATAGGCAAAGGGCGAATTCAATTCGCCCCTACGGCATTTTCAAATTTTCAAACTAGCACATTTTCAAATTACAACTGTTTAATCTCTGCTATCAAATCCTGCAACGCTTTTTTTGCATCACCGAAAAGCATGGACGTTTTTGGTTGAAAGAACAATTCGTTTTCTATGCCTGCATAACCTGGTTTCATACTGCGTTTGTTCACGATCACATTTTTTGCCTGCTCTACTTCCAGAATTGGCATTCCATATATTGGCGAAGAAGGATCAGTTTTTGCAGCAGGATTTACCACATCATTCGCACCTAGAACCAGCACTACATCGGTTGAGGCGAATTCATTATTGGCCTGTTCCATTTCCTTTAGTTTATCGTATGGCACATCAGCTTCCGCCAGTAGTACGTTCATGTGGCCGGGCATGCGGCCCGCAACCGGATGGATCGCGTAGTCAACCTCCACTCCTTTATTTTCCAATATTTTTTCCAGTTCATGGCAAACGTGTTGTGCTTGCGCGACAGCCAAACCATAGCCAGGCACGATAATCACTTTATGTGCGTAGCTTAATAAAACAGCGGCATCGCTTAATGATATTTCTTTGTAATTACCTTGCGCTTTTACACCACCGGTGGCAGTCGGTGCGCCACCAAATGATCCGATCAACACATTCTTCAAAGAACGGTTCATTGCTTTACACATGAGTATGGTAAGCAGTGTACCGGCTGCACCCACAAGTATACCACCGGTCAGCATTGCTTTGTTGTTGTACAAAAATCCGCCGCAAGCTGCAGCAACACCGGTGAAAGAGTTTAGCAGTGAAATAACAACGGGCATATCTGCGCCACCAATGGGTAGCACGAACAATATGCCATACAAAATGGCTAAAGCAAAAATCAGATAGAACCTTGGTGCAGCAATGGGATCAAACCACAACCAAACACCCAACGCAAGAATAACCGCCAGCAATGTAAGGTTCGCAATATGTTGGCCCGGAAAAGAAAAGTCTTTAATCTTGCCATTTAGCTTGCCCCAGGCAATGATACTCCCGGCAAAAGAGATGCTTCCTATTATCAAACCAAGAATGATAACGGGCATGGTAGAAAGGTCTATTGAAAAGGAAAACTCGGTATTATTTTTTTCAGCATCCGCCAGAATTTTAAGCGCCGGTTTTACCAAATGATCGTATTCGACAATTGAAATCAATGCCGCACAAGCACCACCCATGCCATTGAAAAGGCTTACCATTTCCGGCATTGCGGTCATCTTTACTTTTTTTGCTGCCAGCGTGCCTATTATACCTCCTATCAACAATCCGCCAAATATCCATACATGGTTATGCAGTCTGTTTCCCTCTTCATCTTTGTACAAAAAAATCGTAGCCAGTATCGCGATCGTCATTCCAAGCGCTGCAATGCGATTACCGGTTCTTGCTTTTGCAGGATTCGACAACATTTTCAGCCCCAGTATAAAACTGATGGATCCGATGAGATAACAGATTGTGAGGATGCTTATTTCCATGCTTTGGAGTTATGAGTTTTGAGTGGTGAGTTTTGAGTTAGGGGTTATGAGTTTGGCAACGCTTACTCATAACTCATAACTCATTACTTTTTCTTTTTAAACATTTCTAACATTCTATCGGTCACCACAAAACCTCCGACCACATTTAATGTACCGAGAACAACTGCGAGAAAACCTAATGCCAGTGCGAGATAATTGCCGGTATCAGCTTTGCCCATTACGATAATGGCGCCGATGATCACAACACCATGTATTGCGTTCGCACCACTCATTAACGGTGTATGCAACACAGCAGGTACGCGCCCTATCACTTCAATTCCCAAGAAGATCATCAACACCACTATGTAGATGTATTGTTCGTGCAACGAAAACCATTCGAGGATTTGCATGCTGTTGGATTTGAAATTTGAAATTTGAAATCTTGAATCCTTTAGTCGGTCAAAATTTCTTTTACTCTTGCGTTTAGCACTTCGCCGCCATGCGTAATACATGAGCCTTTTACAAGATCGTCTTCGAAATTCAGGTTGAGTTTTCCTTCCTTGTCTATGATGAGTTGTAAAAAGTTCAACACGTTTTTACCGTACATTTTACTGGCATCATAAGGCATTGTTGATTGCAGGCTTGAATTGCCAACAATCGTTACGCCATTGTGCACAAACAACTCGTTGTTTTTTGTTACAGTGGTGTTGCCACCCGTTGCAGAGGCAAGGTCCATGATCACAGAACCTTTTTTCATTTGTGCCAGCATTTCATCGGTAATCAGCAGCGGTGCCTTTTTACCTGGTATTTGTGCGGTTGTGATAACAATGTCTGCTTTTGCAATTGCCTCTGTAATTTTTTGCTGCTGCTTCTGCTTGTATTCTGCTGTTTGCTCCACCGCATATCCGCCAGATTTTGAAGCGTCTGCAGCGCCATCTACTTCTATGAATTTTGCTCCAAGGCTCATCACTTCTTCTTTAACTGCAGGTCTTGTATCAAACACCTCCACTACAGCGCCCAATCTTTTCGCTGTTGCAATCGCTTGCAAACCCGCCACACCGGCGCCAAGTATCAAAACTTTTGCGGGAGCAATGCTACCAGCTGCTGTCATGAACATTGGAAAGTATTTCGGGAAAATATTTGCGGCTTGTAGTACAGCTTTGTAACCTGCGATGTTTGCCTGGGAGCTAAGTACATCCATACTTTGTGCGCGTGTGGTGCGGGGCAACATGTCAAGACTGAAAGTGGTTATGTTTTTCTTCGCCCATTGATCCATTAACGGACCGTTATATAAAGGCTGGAAAACGCCTATCATTATTTGCGAGGGATGTAGAGAAGACGAAGTTTGGTCGGGCGGATGAATAGATAGAATAATGTTTGCCGATTGAAATATTTCCGCAGCCGATTTTATGCTTGCGCCAATGTTGACATATTCACTGTCTGCGCAAGATGCTTTTTCTCCCGCTCCATGCTCCACCCAGACCTCTACATTTTTCTTTATCAGTGCAGAAACGGTTTCAGGCAACATGGAGACGCGTGTTTCAAAGGATAGCTCTTTTAAAATTCCTACAATCATAAGTAGTTATTCTTGCTTCAAGATAACTGTTTTTTTTTGAAGCAACAACATAAGAGAGAACGCAGATTTTCATGATTGTCATGATTTGTTATGATTTTTTTCGCGGTATACGCACAAAAAAAGATCCAGGTTTTCACGGTTTGATCATCAGTTCTACGATTTTTAAAGATATGATTGGCTTAGCCGAAGCCACCCCAAAAATTCAACGCAATTATCATCTGCATTTTCCACTTTAATACCATAATAAATCATGACAATCATGAAAATCTGTGTTCTTCTCTAATCTGCGTGCTTGCTCTAGAATCGTATTGTAAAATGCTGTTTCTTTTTAAAGTCTTTTCTGAAGAAAACCAATCCGGTGAAGAACAGATCGATGGAGTATTGTACAGCTTCGTGTTTTTTGATTTCCTCCCAGGCTTCTTCCATTTCCTGGCTCCAGTGGATGTCGTCGAAGATTAAGATGGAGTGATCGTTTACTTTTTGCAAGAACGCGTTGAAGTAATCTAGTGTTGGTTTCTTGCGGTGATTGCCGTCAATGAAGGCGAGATCAACTTTTTGCAATGCTGATAAGGTTGGAGAAAGCGTTTCATCAAAGTTGCCTGTCACCACCTGTATGTTTTGCAAACTCATCGAATGAAAATTCTCTTTTGCTTTCTGCGCTATAGCCGGTGCGCCTTCCATTGTGACAACAGAAGATTGAGCATTGCCGCTGGCAAGGTAAGATGTTGACATGCCCAGCGAAGTACCTAATTCCACTATGGTTTGCGGCTGATAATAATTGACTATGCGAAACAACAACTGCCCCAGCTTTGCCGGCTTGGCAGCAAGTCTTGCGATGTTACCAATGCTGCGTTGCTTCTTGTTATCCTTTACCGACCCTGCTCCAAAATCTTCTACTTCAATTACACTATGATCGTTTGACAACTTTGTTCTTAATGCTTCGATTTTCTCAAATGCATAATATTCCCGCTTGTCATTGAGTACGTTTATCACAAAATCGAACACAAAGGGAGAATGAATTCCATGCCCCTTTCCATTAAGTGCGGTAACGTAATACTTGAAATATTTTTGAGCCAGTTTGAATTTACTATACATCTAGAAAGTTGAGAGTTGAAAGTTGAGAGTTGAGAGTTAGTTATGAGTATATCTCAAACTTTCCGCAACGCCACTTATCATAACGAATACTACATCTGTTAATTCCTAATTTCTAATTCCTATTTGATCCTCTCCCACACCTGGAAACTATACTCATACGCGTGTTTATCATCAATGGGAAAATCCTGGCTGGATGTCAATTTCCATTCCGTTGTGTTGATCTCGGGAAAAAATGCGTCGGCATCAGGGAAGGAAGCATGAACGCGGGTGATGTAGATTTTGTTTGCCATTGGCAACATTTCGCTATAAATCTGCGCTCCGCCTATAACAAATACTTCTTTTGAATCGGTTGCCTCGGCTGCTTTCAAGGCTTCTTGTATGCTCTTAACAACAATAGCGTCTACTGCCTTCCAGTCGTCCTGACGGGTGATCACAATATTTTTTCTACCATTAAGCGCCTTACCAAGTGATTCAAATGTTTTCCGTCCCATAATACAAGGCATTGCCCATGTTATGTTCTTGAAAAACTTAGTATCATTTGGCAATCGCCAAAGCAATTCATTATTCCTGCCTATCGCATTATTTTCCGACGCTGCTACTACGAAAGAAATGTTCATGTAATTAATTTGAAAATGTTGGAGAGAAGGGAACGCGGATTTTCAAGATTGTCATGATTTTTTATGATTTTATAATTGATGCATGACGATGAAAATGTCCTAATTCATAATTCCTAACTCCTAATTCCTAAACTGCCACAGGCGCTTTAATCGCCGGATGGCTCTGATAGTTTTCCAAAGTAAAATCCTCAAATTTGAAATCGAAGATGTCTTTTACCTCCGGATTGAGTCTCATTGTTGGCAAAGGAAACGGCGTTCTTGATAACTGCAGTTTCGCCTGCTCAATGTGGTTGTTATATAGATGTACATCCCCAAAAGTGTGCACGAAATCGCCGGCTTCCAATCCGCAAACCTGCGCCATCATCATTGTTAGTAATGCGTAAGATGCAATGTTGAAAGGCACGCCCAAAAATACGTCTGCGCTTCGCTGATATAACTGGCAGCTTAACTTACCTTCTGCAACATAAAACTGGAACAATGAGTGACAAGGCATCAATGCCATTCCCGGAAGTTCTGCAACGTTCCACGCACTCACGATCATGCGGCGGCTATCGGGATTGTTTTTTATTTGTTTTACAACATCGCTGATCTGGTCGATGGTTTTGCCATCGGCTCCTTCCCAACTGCGCCATTGCTTGCCGTACACCGGGCCAAGCTCTCCGTTTGCATCTGCCCACTCGTTCCAAATGCTCACGCCATGTTCTTTTAAATATGCGATATTGGTTTCGCCTTTCAGGAACCAAAGCAATTCATAAATGATGCTTTTCAAATGCAATTTCTTAGTGGTCACCAGCGGAAATCCTTTCGACAAGTCAAATCGCATCTGGTATCCAAAACAACTGGTGGTGCCTGTACCGGTTCTATCGGTTTTAGAAACACCATTGTCCATTATATGCTGAAGAAGCTGAAGATATTGTTGCATGCCTGCAAATTACCTCTTAATTGGAAATTGGAGTAATTGAAAATTGGAGGTGGGGAAAACTCTGGCACAGATACGCCCGCGCACTGTGCTGTGCTGCATATCTGCGCCAGCTATGTGTGCAAAAAACAAAAACCCGAGCCTTTCGGTTCGGGTCCTAAAACAAAAAAATGATTTCTTAGAATGGCAAGTCGTCAACAGGTTCTGATGAAACAGAAGGACTGCTTTGAGGTTGGCCATAGCCACCGCCGCTGTTACCACCGTAGGTGTTGCCCGCTGCAGGAGAATTGTAGTCGCCCGGAGCTGATGATTTTCCACCCAACAGTTGTACAGTCTGCACACGTAGTGTAAGTGATGCGCCGGTGCTACCATCGTTTTTTGGATAAGTTCTCACCTCTGGTG
>Ga0318567_10000788_pt1 | contig 12742 bp, 12 predicted proteins | sample GRESIP088b5f20_FD_203691 | JGI IMG/M metagenome (GOLD analysis project Ga0318567, IMG submission 203691) | Tropical soil microbial communities from Luquillo Experimental Forest, Puerto Rico - GRE.SIPMG.088b5f20 | ecosystem: Environmental > Terrestrial > Soil > Tropical forest > Bulk soil...
CTGGTAGGAGCTGCTCCCCACCGGGATCGTGATGCTCCCCGGCGCCGGGATCGGCACGAGGCTGGGGGCGCTGCTCACGAGCGTCACGACGGTGGGAGCGGTGGCCGGTGCCGTGAGGGCGACGGTCACCTTCACCGTCTTCCCTCCCCTGACCGAGCCCGGCGTCAGCGCGAGGTACGAGAGGATCGGCGCGCTGGTGGGCGCAACCACGGTCACCTGCGTCGAGTCGGTGAAGGCCTGGCCGCCCGTGGTGTAGCTCGCGCTGAGGGTCGCGTTCCCCTCGGCGACGGCGGTGAGGAGGCCCGAGGCGGACACGCTCGCGACGCCTGGGACGGACGACGTCCAGCCGCTGAGGGTCACCGCCTGCGTCGAGTCGTCGGTGAAGGTCGCGGTCCCAGTGAGCTGGAGGGTCTCGCCGGCAGTGAGCGTCGCTCCGTCCTGGTCGATCGCCACCGAGGCGACGACCGTCGCGGTGACGGTGAGGGTCGTGAGCTTCGCCGCGACCGCGCCGAGCGTCGCGCTGATGTTCGCGGACCCGATCTTGAGCGTGGTCGCGAGCCAGGGTGGCGACGCGAATGACGCGACGCTCGCGTCGTTCGACGCCCAGGTCACGGACGGCGTCACGTCGTTCGACGCGCCGTCGGAGAACGTGCCGGTCGCGTGGAACTGGACGTCGACGCCCAGCGGGACCGATGGCGCGAGCGGGTCGAAGGCGCGGGGTGAGAGGGCGGAGGCCGTCACCGCGATCGCCTGGAGCGTGGCATTCGTGACCGTCCGGGTGACCGTGGCGAGCTGGCCGCTCGCGGCGTGGAACGCGCTGATCGTCGAGGACTGGCCCACGGCGGGCAGCGCGAGGATCACGCCAGGATTGGCCACGTCGTTCGAGACGGTGAACGCGCTGACGTTGGAAGAGCTCCAGGCGACGTCGCCGGTGACGTCCGCGGTGGTCGCGTCGGTGAGCGTGGCGATCGCGGTGAGCTGCTCGGAGAGGCCAATCGGGAGCTCGCCCGTCGCCGGCGTCACCGCGATCGAGACCACCTCGGCGGGCGTGACGAGGAGGGCCACGGAGTCGGTGGAGCCGGAGCACGACGCAGTGATCGTGGTCTGCCCGAGGCCGAGCGCGGTCGCGATACCGCCCGAGACGCTCGCGACGGCTGGGTCGGACGAGGTCCACTGCCCGGTCGCGGTGCAGTCGTCCAGGAGGCCGTCGTGCGCGAGCTGGGCCTGGAACTGATGGGTGCGACCCTTCGCGATCGTGACGTCGGATCCGATGGTGAGCGTGGCCACGCCGCCCGACCCGCTCGTGTTGTTGCCGCCCCCAGGGATGCCCCCGGTGGAACCTTGCTTGTTTCCGCCGCAGCCGGCGGTGACGAGCGCGATCAGGAGCAGCGGGGTGCGGATGCGAAACATGGGTCCCCCTCCGGACTATCCGAGAAGGCCTCCAGCCTCGCGCGTTCGAGGAAAATCCGAAGTCCCGTCGTCAAGGTAATCCATTTGGTCCAAACTCCGCTCGGAAGCCCGTCGAGGGCTCAATTCTTTCCCCTACGTGTAGGACCTCTCGAGAGGCTGGCGCTCGTGGGTGTGACGGCAAAGGTCCCTTGAATCCATGTCGTTCCGCCACGGCGCAGGCGAAGGGTGGGGTCCGCCCCTAAGCTAGAAAGGACCGGAACGGACCCGCTCCTCTACCGTGAGAGCCAACCTCACGGTATCGGTGCGGGCGCGCCTCGGAGCGGAGATGGCACACGTCGAGGATCTGCGTAGCGCACCCAGGCTCTCGACCCACTGTCGGGTCGAGGTGCGCGATCGCTATGCGAGCTGGACCGCCGAGACCGAGGACCTCGGCCCGCGGGGGTGTCAGCTCCTGACCGGGCGCCCGGCCAGGGTGGGTGACGTGCTCACGCTCGAGATCTCGAGCGCGCTGGTGCCGACGCCGCTCGTCGTGATGGGCCTCGTGGCGTGGTCAGCTCCTCCGCCCGTGGGGCGGATCGGGGTCGCGTTCGCCGGGGCTCTCACGTCGTCGCTGTCGCCGGAGCAGTGGTTCGCGCGGCTCGTCGCGTCGGATCCCGCGGCACGGGTGCGTGACGTCCGTCGCACGGTCGAGCTCGATTCGGTGCTGTACCTCGCAGCGCCGCCGGAAGGCACGGTGCCCCTCTCACCCGACGAGGCGCGCCTGCTTCGGGCCATCGGCCGAGGGAAGACTCTCTCCGCGATCTGCGAGGCCGTCGACCCGAAACGCCTGCGCCGCGCGCTCTTCGCGCTCTTGTCGAGGCGTCTGGTGACGCTGTCGCGCGCTGCCTCGGTCGACCCAGCGCGGTGGGAAGCCGTGATCGGCGAGGCGGAGCTTGCGCATGCCACAGAGGAGATCGCCCGGACACCGACGCCGCTGGGGTCGTCCGTCCCCCGGCGCAGTCAGGACGCCCAGCGGCTCTACGAGCGCGCGGTGGAGTTGCTCGTGGCGGGCAATGCGGTCGCGGCGGAGGCGCTCGTCCGGAGCGCCGTAGCCGCGGCCCCGGACGATCCCATCCTGAAGAACGTGCTGAAGCGCTTCCTGGGCCGCTGACGACCGACCGCGGAGGTGGCGACCACTACGCTGCTTTCACCGCCTTCGGCAGCGGCTTCCCCTTCTCGAACGCCGCGTTCTCGCCGAACTTGGCGACGATCTTCTTCTTCGTGTCGAGGCCGGTGGCCGCGATGACGAACTTTGGGACGCGGCGGGCGCGGTTGTCTGCCACCCACTTCGTGATGTCGGCTCCACGAGCCCTCGCACCGCGAGCCGCGCGACGCGCCGCGCGCTGGCCGTTCAAGGCCAAGTTCTTCTCGAGCTCCTCCGCGGCGAGCTCCGCGACTCGGCGCTGGATGGCAGGGCTGATCTTGGCGATAGCTTGCGCTACCGCCGTGGCGATGGTCTCTTCGATGCTTTCAGTAGCTCGGGGCATGGGTTCTCCTTGAGTGACTTGTATTCTGCCTGTCGCAACGCGGCGTGGCCAGCTTTCGTGAGGGCAACGCACCATCAACGGCTCTGCGCATTCCGTATTCCGTCCGCGAACTCTTGGACACGAACCCTGCACGCCGGGCACGCTCGTGCCTTCCGGTACTTGTTGTCGTTCGCGGGAACCGCGTGGTTGCAGATGAGGACGTCATACAGCCTCCGGCCCTGGCGCTCGTTCTTCTTGACGATGGTCCGCCAGACTTCCGGGACCGTGAATCTCTTGGTCTTGCTCTTCGGCTTTGCTCTAGCCAAGCCTGTCTCCCCCCCCCGCCTAGCGCGCCGGAGATACCACGTAGCAGCGGGCCATTCGATCATGATCGTCAGGGAAAGCACCCGCTACACCAGTACCCGTCGGGGCGAGTTTCGAGACGTCACTTTGCCGGGCTCACACGCCAGGCGTGCGTGTCCGCCTGGGAGCCGATGGCCAATACTCCCCCTCCCTCCCAGCCGCGACCCGATAACCGCGCGAGCCAGTTGCTTTGCTCGGGGCGTCGGTGAATGGGTTCCGATGTAGGGCGTGGAGCTTCATGAAAGTTAACCGTTCGCTTGAATGAGGTTCGACATCCGAGCGCAGCCTGGCACCCTTACTTCCTGCCAGGAACCGAAGATGAGAGAACTCATCCTCTCGCTCGCACTTACCGTGTCCCTCGTACCGACCGCCGCCCGAGCGCCGCGCGAGCACCACCACGACGACCGATGACGGCCCGGCCCACCAGTCCACCGCCGCCGGCAGGCTGAGCCATGCGACAGGACCGCCCGCCTGGCCGGGCGCGCTGCCGTGTCCTCATCATGTTCTTCGCCGCGTCCGCTTGCGCGTCGCCGCCGAAGCCCCCGCCGCGTCCAACGTACACGCGAGCGCCGTCGCCCCTGCCGCGTTCGTCTATCGTCGCGGTCCTCGCGCATCGGGCCGAACTCTCGCTCGACGACGATCAGGTGAAGCGGTTCGAGCAGGTCCAGTCCGATCTCGACAAGAAGGACGCCGAGATCCGGCAGGGCTCTTCCGCCGGGACCGGCGGTCAGGCTAGCGCTTCAGATGGTGCCCAGCAGGTCGGTGAAGGTCACCAGCGCGGGCGCGGGACGGGCTCCGGGCACTCGCGCTCCCGCGGTGCATCCAAACGGAATCAAGGCCCCACCGGATCGGACGTGGAGCGCGCGCTCGACGATCAGGACACCGCGGCGTTCCTCGAGGCGGAGGAGATCCTCCGGGCCGATCAGCGCGAGCGCGCACGCGAGATCGCGGAGAAGTATCGCGAAGACCTCTACGCCCAGAGGGAACAGGCCAAGCAACCTCCCGCACCGAGCCCGTGAGCACGCCCTGAGCAAGCGGCGCAGCGCCACGGGGGCCACTCACTGTCCACTGGCGTTGGCGCCCGTCCCCCCCAGGGCACGGGCGCGTTGCAGCGACGCCTGAGCCTTGATCACCTCGACGCGCGCGCGGTACAGGTCACCATTCGCCATCTGCTGCTGGGACGCGGCGAGCGACTCTTGCGCCGCAGCGGCGAGCGCCGCCTGCAGCGGCGAACCCTGCCCCGCGAGGCGGGCCGCGTCCGCGGCGAGCTCCCGCGCGCGCGCCACGTCGCCGCCGACGTCGCTGGAGCCCGCAGCGAGCGCGGCGTTCGCGCGGTCGAGCCCGCTCGCAGCCGTCGCCAGATTCTGGCCGGCTGCCGCCCGGTCGCGCTGCGCCTGCTCACGCCGCACGCGCTCGGCGGCGAGGTTGGCTTCCAGCGCGGCGATGTGCTGCGTGTCGCGAGCCTGGTCCTCCTGGAGCGCCGCAACCTGCTGCTCGAGTGCGGCCGTGCGGGCGCTCGCCGCACGCTCCTGCTCCTGGGCCGCCTGCAAGGCGGCCTCCCGATCCTTGGCGCTCTGCTCCGAGGCGGTCTTCTCCGCGTTTTGCCCTGCGCTTGGCTGCGAGCTCTGCGCGCTCGGCTCCGCCTGCACCCCGGGCGCCTGTTCGCCGGCAGCGACCAGGACCGCCAATACGAGCGACATCACCATGAACACTGGAGTGGCGACGAACACGCCTCGAGGGAAGGGCGGCGTCGGGGCATCGAGCCGTGGGACCTGTTCGAGACCGGCAGAACGCGTGAGCGCAGGTCGCAGCGGATCCATTGCGCGCGGCCTGACGCGAAGTCAGGTGTGGGAGATGATCCGTTCTGCGGTCGCGACCGTCTACGCGCTCACGTTCCTGCTGCCGTTCCGCACGACCGCATCTACGGGTAGCGGGACGGCCGCCGCCTCCCTGGACGTCACCATCCGCGAGTGGGATCTGCCCGCTTCAGGCGAGCTACCCCACGACCCGGCGGTCGGTCCCGACGGCGCTCTCTGGTACACGGCACAGAAGGCGAACCGGATCGGCAGGCTCGACCCGGTCTCCGGCAAGATCACCGAGTACAAGCTACCGACGCCGAACTCCGGACCGCACGGGCTCGCGGCCGACCGCGACGGGAACATCTGGTACACGGGGAACTACGTTGGTCTCATCGGCAAGCTCGATCCCAAGACCGGGCACGTCGCCGAGTACCGGATGCCCGACCCACGGGCATCGGACCCCCACACACCCGTCTTCGACCAGCACGGCATCCTCTGGTTCACGGTGCAGCGCGGCAACATGGTCGGCCGGCTCGACCCGGCCTCCGGCAAGATCGCGCTTCGGGAAGTACCAACGCCCGACGCGACGCCGTACGGGATGGCGGTCAACCACGAGGGCGTCCCGTTCTTCTGCGAGTTCGGCTCGAACAAGCTCGCCAGCATCGACCCCCAAACACTTCAGATCACGGAGTACGCACTTCCCGCCAGCGCTCGCCCTCGCCGTCTCGCCATCGCGCAGGACGACACCATCTACTACTCCGACTACGCGCGAGGCTACCTGGGGAGCCTCGACCCGAAGACCGGCCGAGTGCGGGAGTGGGCATCGCCCGGGGGCCCGAGTTCCAAGCCCTACGGCATCGCCATCACGCGGGACGGGATGATCTGGTACAGCGAGTCCGGCGTGGAGCCGAACACCATCGTCCGGTTCGACCCGAAGCAACAGGTCTTCGCTCGCGCGGCAATCCCGTCGGGCGGCGGCGTGGTTCGGAACATGGCCGCGATGCCCGACGGGCGCGTCTACATCGCGTGCAGCGGGGTGAACAAGGTCGGGGTGGTGGCACGGCAGTGAAGTCGACGGCCGCCGCCATCACGGCCGCGTCGTTCACGGGTTCGCGATCACCGCCCGGAACCGCGCCTGCCCCGCGGCGACCCGCTCGTACGCGCGCGGCGCCTCGTCGAGCCGGTAGTGCTCTGTCATCACCTTCACCTTGCCGCGGGCGACGAAGTCGAGCGCCTCGTAGAGGTACTCGGGGTGGTTCTGCGCGGAGCCGAGGATGCGTACGCGCTTCATGATGAGGAGCGCAGGGTTCACGGCGAGCGGCTTCGCCTCGAACCCCATCAAGACGAGCCTTCCGTCTGGCCGCAGCCCATTCAGCGCGTCCGCCATCTGATCCATGGAGTTGCTCGTGCCGAGCACGACGTCTGCGCCCCCGGCCGCCGCGAGGCCGCTCCCGTCGCGGACCACCTCGTCGGCTCCGAGCTTCCGTGCGAGCTCGTCCTTGTCCGGCGAGTGGGAGACCGCGATGGTGATAAAGCCCGCCGCCTTCGCATACTGGACGCCGAGGTGGCCAAGCCCGCCCACCCCCACGACCGCCACGCGCTCTCCCGGTTTCGGGTCGGCCCAGCGGAGCCCGCTGTACACGGTGTACCCAGCGCAGAAGATGGGGGCGGCCTGCTCGTAGGCGATCTTCTCGGGCAGGAGGAACGCGGCGTCCGCCTCCGCGAGCATGAACTCCGCGTGCGCGCCGGGGAGGTCGTGTGCGCCGTGCCCCTTCGCGCAGAACGCGGGCTTCCCGCGCAGGCACCACTCGCACCGGCCGCAGCTGTACTGGAGCCACGGCACCCCGACGCGATCGCCGACCTTCCGCGTCCGTACCGCCGACCCCACCGCCACGACGTCACCCGCCGGCTCGTGGCCGAGGGGGCGGGGGAAGGGGCCGGGCAGGTCACCTCTCGTCTGGTGAACGTCCGTAAAGCAGATCCCGCTAGCGCGGATCCGGATCAAGACCTGGGTCGGGCCCGGCTCGGGCGTGGGCAGGTCCTGCAGCTCCCACGGCTTGCCGGCTGCGACGGCGACGGCGGCGCGCATGTCTCCAAGCCTCCGTTCGCCGCGCCTAATCAGGCCGGCGCCCCGAGTGCAGCGTCCGGTTGGGGGCACGCCGAGCGACGGGCGCGTGACGGTGCGACTCGAGAAGAGGCAGAACGCGCGCGATTGCGGCGCGGCGACAAAGCTGTTGGCGAGGGAGCGCGTTGCCGCCCGGTCGCCGAGTCGTGACGAGAAGTTCATGGTGCCCGCCTTCGCGCGTGGCGTACACAGGGATGAGCCACGAGCTGGCCGGGCGCCTCGGCCGCCGGAATGGGAATTCGGGGGTCGGGCCGCTCGAATGTCTCGACGGAGGAGTCCGATGCAGCCGGAAAGGACGATGCGCAGCGGCGCGGGGCAGGCAGCCTTCTCGCCAATGTTCATCCAGCACCGCGGTGAGCGCATCCTCCGCATCGACTTCTCGAAGCTCGAGGCGAGCGACCTGGCCATCGCCGCGGATCAGGTGCGGCGCATCGTGACGGCCGAGCCGCCGCGGTCCGTTCGTACGCTCACGATCCTGTTCACGCGCCTGACCGCGGACTCCGCGGTCGCCTTGAAGGAATACGCGCTCGCGATCGAGCCCCACATCCGCGCGAGCGCGCTCGTCGGCCCGAGCTTCTGGAGAGCGCTCGGTGCGGTCCTCCAGGCCCGCGACCGCGAGGAGATCATGATGTCCGACGACGAGGCAGCTGCGCTCGACTGGCTCGCCTCGCGTTGACGAAGGCGAAGGCCAGGGTCAGACTGGCGACTGGACGCGCCCGAGTACGCAGGCGGCGACGACGGGTGCCACTTCCACAATCTCAGTCCGTACTTCGCCGAATCCGGCAGCCCGCAGCGACGCCATGATCCGCTCGGCGACGTCTTGGGTGTTGGCAGTGGTCGCGCCGCGGCGCCTTGGCTGAAGGGTGAGCGCAATGACGCCGCCGGGGTTCATCACCGCGCGCAAACCCGTGAGGACAGAGACCGGGTCACTCCAGAACATGTAGACGTTCACTGCGAGCACCTTGTCGAAGTGCTGCCCGAAGTGCGGCAGGGCGTCTGCAGTACCGAGAAGGAGTTCGACGCGGCCAGCGCGGATCGCCTTGGCGTTCCGCCGCCTTGCCTCGCGCAGCATCAGCTCCGAGTGGTCGATGCCAACCACCTTGCCGGCGGTAGCGAGTTCTGCAGCACGCACCACGGCAAGCCCCGGCCCGAAGCCCACCTCGAGCACGCGATCCGCGGGCTGGATTTCCAAGAGCTCCACGGTTCGCAGATTACGAACGCGGTTCGATGCCCGCATCCGCATGATCAGCCCTGCCAGTACACCCAGTGGTCCGCTGGGCTTTCCGAATTGTTGGACGATGGTGCTTCCTATCGAGCTCAAGGCCTGCCTCCCAGGGCTTCACGTACCGCGCTCAGCACCGCCGCAGCCCGGCGCACCTCGTCAGGCCTCGTCTTCAGCTCGAGGGAGTCCAAGAACTGACGCTCGCGACGCTTCATGCGCTCGATCCCCTTCTGGCCTTCGGGCGTGAGCCGGATGAGCGCGGACCGCCGGTGAGCGGGGTTGTCGGCGAGTGCGACGAGCCTGAGCTCGAGCAGGCTGTTGACGAGGGCCTGGATGTGCTGACGCGTCACGTGCCGGCTTCGCGCGATGTCGGGTACCGCGGCCGGCCCGTTCTGCGCCAGGAACTCCATCACCGCGCGCATCCCGAGCGTGACTGGCTCGTCCTCGTGGAGCCGCTCCGCGGACTGCACCATGACGTGCCAAACGAGTCTCACCTGGTCGAGCAGCTCGTCGACGGGCTCGGTCATGACCACCATCTTGTCGTTTCGACAACTAGGCTGTCAAGCAAGGATTGCAAACACTCGCGCTGGAAAGCCCGAGCCGTGTCGTGATTCCGGGCCGCCTCGTGAGCGTACTCTGGCGCAAAGAATCACTCGCCGCGGGTCCCGAACCCTTCTCGTACCAGTAGAGGGTCGCTCGTCGCTCGTCGTCGAAGCCGGGCCAGCGAGGAGCAAGTTGCTGCTCAGGGCTGTGACGTCTGGCCCGGCCTGGGGCATGTCCCGTGAAGTTCGACGTCCCGATCCATCCGGGACGACCGGAGCGAATAATTTCGCGCTAGTGAGGAGCAATCTGTCGCCGGCGCGTATCGGAGGCGCTGCGTCGAGGTTCTGATGGCACGTGCGCACATCGCGGTCCTCGCTGCAGCGTCGCTGGCGCTACCCACCGGAGCGCGCGCGGACGCGAGCCCGTTCGCCGGGACGTGGAAGCTCAACGCGGAGAAGAGCCGCCTGGCTCACGGCTCAATCAAGTTCGAGGCCGCCCGCCGCGGCAAGACCCGCGCCGTCGTGGCTCACCAGGCGTACACGTTCCGGCCTGACGGCAAAAACTACCACGGGCCATTCCGTTACACGGTCGCATGGACGAAGGTCGATGACCGGCGCTGGCGCGTGTTGTGGAAGCTCAAGAACACGTTGGTCGCCACCGAGATCCTCGAGATAGCTCCCGGCGGCAAGACGCTCACCAGCACGACGACGCGCTCGCGCGCCGACGGATCGTCTTACTCGGAGTCGGTCGTCTATGAACGCGCCGCAGGCGCCGGCGATGGGCTCCTCGGGACGTGGCGCAGCACCGGCGTCGCCGTCACCTGTTTCACCACGATCGATGTCGCGGGCTTCACCACGGTCGACATCGCGCCGTTCGAGAACGGCCTCACGCTCACCCTCATCGAGCCGAGCGCGAGGGCGAGCGTCACGATCGACGGTAGGGACCACCCGCTGGAGGGACCGAAGACGCCTCCCGGGATGTCGCTTTCGTTGCGACCGCACGGCGAGCGGACGCTCGCGATCGTCGAGAAGCAGGACCTCATCCCGATCTATGTCGGGACGCTCTCCGTCTCCGACGACAGCCGGACGCTCACGTGGACATGGAAGCCCGCGCTGGTCGATGAGCCCATCTCCGCGGTGTTCGACCGCATGTAAGGGTCGGCGCGACATCGCCGCGGCCGGTAATCCGACGTGATGCCACGCGATCGTCACGACCGCGCACCGGTCACTCGGTCTACATTCTCGTCCAGTCAGCGGACACGACGACCCGCTCGTGCGGAAGACGGGACGTCGTAGGTGGCGGGGCTCCAGAACCTCTCCCTCTGAAGCCCCGCCACGTTGGTTCCAAGCCCCCGAGCGCCTCGAGACCTGCCTGACGGGCCTTCACCATGGACGCGGGGCGGCCTCCGACCCGCCGCCGGTGAGAGCGGAGGTCCACCGACAGTCGCACCCCACCTGGTGAGGGTGCCTGCGTGCGCTGCCCATCCTAATCGTGGCCGAGGAACACGGCCATGAAGGTCACGCGCGCAGATACCTTCGCGGCACCGCCCCTGCTCGCCTCACTGTGCCTGGTTCTGGTCTCGGTCGCTTCGCCTGCATGCGCGAACGAGCTTCTGCCAACGACGGGTCCGGGCCCCGGCTGGGCCAGCCAACCGCTCTACGCGGAAAGGGCGACGGATACCTTTTTCAGCCTCGCCGAGGATGCCTGGGAGGTCGGCGCCGAGTACTTCGTCCCGATCCAGAGCTACCGCCCGATCGACATCATGATCCTTCAGCTGGCCCGGGCTTGGCGCTTCTCCGGAGGCCTGGAGCTCTTAGTGGGTGGAGGGATCTTCCAATCCTTCGGGAACCGCACCGACCTCCCTCCTGGAGTCTCGTCGGACAGCACCGTCACCGGGGTGAGCGGCGGCGGGGGAGCCCGATACCAGCTCGTTCGTTTAGCCCAGGTGGCGCTCTTCGTAGACGGGTCGGTCCAGGTTCTCTTGACTCCGAGGCAAGCGTTCCCCGCCGGCGGCAGTGGCCTCAACGGATTCCTGCGGGGCGGCCTGGGTCTCTCGTGCGACCTCACTTCGAGGTTCGCCCTCGAGATCGTCTATCACGTCGCCCACGTCTCCAACGCATCGGGGGAAGCGTTCCAGAACCCCGGGTGGACTGGACATGGCGGTGGAGTGACGGTCCGATACCGATGACCGTGATGCCGGAGAGGAACACGGACGGTTGATCTCATGGAGCGCCCCCGCGACGACCTCGAGTCGGCCTTACTCGCCCGATCGGGCTCGAGACTGCGCCCGCTCCGTCCCTGCTTCGAATGGTGGTCGCCCCGAGTGCTCGGCAGGAGCGCAGCACCTCGTCGGAGAGCTCGGTCCCGCGGAGCGCGCGCGCCAGGCTGAGCCCTCCTCCCCATCGGGCCCGTCCGCCACCTTGGAAGGGGTCGCAGATTCCTGCCACGGAGCAGCGACCGAAGGAGGAGTCGATGATTCGGAAAGCTGAAGCTGAATGGAAGGGCACCTTGACGCAGGGAAGCGGGCGACTCACGGTCGCCAGCGGCGCGCTCGACGTGCCGTACTCGTTCAAGTCGCGGGTCGAGGAGGGGCAGTCGGCCACGAATCCGGAGGAACTGCTCGGCGCGGCGCACGCTGGTTGCTTCACGATGGCGCTGACCGCACTCCTTTCGACAGCCGGGTTTGCGCCGACCTCCGTCCGCACCACCGCGAAGGTCACTTTCGAAAAGATCGGCGACGCATTTTCCATCACACGGATCGCGCTCGACACCTCGGCGCAGATCCCTGGCATCGACGACGCGACTTTTCAGCGGCATGCCGCCGACGCCAAGCGGAATTGTCCGGTGTCGAAGGCGCTCGCGGCCACCGAGATCAGCCTGAGCGCGACGCTCCGGTGACTCGAGGGATGAGTGCATGCCCACACGAGCGCGCCGAAGCCGGTGGGCCCAGGAGCCACGCGCGCGAGTGGCGTGGCGTTGGCGGGGGTGAGTCAACCCAACAGGCGGGCCCGCCATGCACTTGTGGGCGGACGGCGGCCCAGGCACATGGCTGGCGAGGTGAGTCATGAGCAGCGAGCACCAAGCTGATGCCTGGGTACCGGTCGGGCGTGTGGATGAGTTGTGCGGACCCGGACCGTTCTCGGCGCAGGTCGGCAGTCACGAGCTGGTGCTCGTGCGGACGAGCAGCGCCATGTTCAGCGCGTTCGAGGGTCGCTGCCCACACCAAGGAGCGCTCCTGGCCGAGGGCGAGGTCCTCGACGGCCATCTCGTCTGCCGGAATCATCGTTGGGCCTTCGACGTGGCGACCGGCCAGCGCCGCGGCGGCCCCGAATGCCTACGAGCCTGTCCGGTGCAGATCCGCGACGGGAAACTCTACGCGCGGACCGGTGCGTTCGCCGCGCCGACGACGATCGAAGCCGGTCTGCGCGCGACCGCGGACCTGCCTGGGCCGCGACGGTGGCCATTCCTGGGGTCGCGGGCGGTGCTCGATCTGGAGCGGCTCCACGCCGCTCTCGAGCGCTGGGCTGAGCAGTACGGAACTCTGTACCAGGTATACCTAGGCGCACATCAGGTGGTCGTGGTGAGCGACCCGGCCCTGATCCAGCGGTCGCTCCGCGAGCGCCCCGGCGTGTACCGCAGGATGGGGAACGTGGAGCCGGTGTTCCGGGAGTTGGGCATCGACGGCGTCTTCTCGGCGGAGGGCATCGAGTGGCGACCGTTGAGGCGGCTCGCCGTCGAGGCGCTCTCCCCGAGCCATCTGCGCAGCTTCTACCCT
>Ga0318567_10000790_pt1 | contig 12721 bp, 5 predicted proteins | sample GRESIP088b5f20_FD_203691 | JGI IMG/M metagenome (GOLD analysis project Ga0318567, IMG submission 203691) | Tropical soil microbial communities from Luquillo Experimental Forest, Puerto Rico - GRE.SIPMG.088b5f20 | ecosystem: Environmental > Terrestrial > Soil > Tropical forest > Bulk soil...
GTATAATATTCCAGTATCGGTACAGTGATAAAATTCTAAAACCTGCATCGGGAAATTTCATTGTTGCATACGGATTCTCGTTTTTTAGCATTGCGATCCCCTTTCCGACTTCCAAATCCAAATAATAATTTTGACTATCCCTTTTTGCGTTTTTAATTTTCACCAGGAGTTCGGTAAGTTGGGAGGAAAGATTTGATGAACTAATCCATTCCGTGTCGGGCCTAGCTTTGGAATCCCGAAATTGCTCCATGTTGTTTTTAGAATCTTTAAAGCTCCCATATTTGCTGATCCATCGGATCAACAAAATATCCCTTTCGTTACTATTTTGAACATTCAAGATCTGTGGCAAAATATTGAATAGTTCGTAGTCCCAATTGTATTCACCTTTTGCAATATTCGGGTGGTAGTATTTTAGAAACCCCCAAACCATTCCCAATATTTTTAAATTCGATATCGTTGTTTTATCCGTTTTAACTATTTCAATACCAGAACCATTCTCATACAGTTTGCCGTTTTCAACTTCGTTAGATTCGAGACTCGACTCTGGTTGTTTGCTCTGGCAATAGCCCCAACTAATTGTTGCTAATACAAGCAAAAGACCCAATGCTATTCTTTTCATGTGTTGGTTTCTTTAAAAGTACTTTAAACTAATCTATGCTCCAATATCAAATCCAGACCTCGCCGACTCTAATTGACTTCAACTTTCTTAGAGCCCGGCACCCATTTCTAAATCAACTGGCTCCTGCTAAAAGCTGCTCCATTTTCTTTAACTTATTGTTTACACCTCTCACACTATTCCAATCAAAATACTCAATAGGGCAGTTTTTTATTTCGAAAGGAATATTATACAATACAGATCTAAACAGCGTTTGACGAAGTAGTATTTTTTCATAAGCACGTTTATGATCACTTGATATCCACCCCTGTACCCCAATTTGTTCATAAAAACGACCAAGCATCCTGACAATCTCTTTAGCCCTGTCTTCCTCATTTATATTTCTGGACACCGAGACGTAATCAAGCCTACGATAATAATTACAAAATACGCCCGGAACAAATTGAAATCTTGCCCCCAAAATCGCAGCCTTGGTGAAAAACTCCCTGTCTTGGGAAACTTTTGTGATAGGATTCCAGCCCTCGATTTCGGCAACATTTAATGCAATTTCACGGCGCATTAAATAGGCATGTGGAGGCAACCAATTATTGTCTAACAATTCTTTCAAATAGTCTAAATGGTAGCCTGCTGAATTCAACCGACAATAAATCGTCATACCGTTAAATGATTCTACTAATTGCCAACCGGAATATACAATATCAAGAGCTCCTCTAAGCATTCCTGATGTCTAATGAGCTGCATTTATACTCTTCACGCCAAATCTTAAGAATAATTTTATTCAAGGATGGAATGTAATGGCCATTACAACTTATCACAACGCCAGTCGAATTTTTATTTTCTTACTTGTAGTTGGTAGACCTGCGTTCTTTAAGCCGTCGACAACTAAAGCAAGTCCTAAAAACTGCAAGAGCTGGAAAACTGGGTTCCTCTAAAAATTTTGAAACATTTTAATCATTTAATTTTAGAAAGTTCGAATAAGGCCAAACATTTTCTAATTTATGTTCAGAAGTAAACTTTTGTAGTTCTCTGATAAAGTCATCTTTATATTCCCACTCCTTGAAATTATTTTTATTAAGAGTAATAAAGTTGAATTTATAAATTGGTTCTCGTTCATCCGATATCAACAACCCTGTATAAATATAACTATCCGGATCCGTAATGATCGTTTTAGAAACAGTGCAAAGTCTATTTTTCGGTGAAACGTCCTGAATAAACTTTCTAGACAAACTTATCGCCTTCTCCGAAAGAGGGTGCGTTTGGAGACACGCCAAATGAAATCCGCAATCATTGAAAAAGAAAAGCGGGTCATTTCTATCATTATCATTCTCTTTGCCATTGAACCCATAACGATAGGTGCCCGCAGAAATGAAGTACTATTCAAGGGTCTTATTAAGGAGTCGTTTAAACTCATGACTACTTTTTGAAAAGTACGCCAATTCCTCACCATTTATTTTTTTGTAGTAAAAACTACCGCCTAGTTTAACAAACAAAATTACTGGACAATCAGGAATAAGGATCACTGAATCATTATACCTATTTTTTTCCATTAGTTGAGCATTGCACAGAAAGGAGAAAAAATCATTGGCGACTTTGAAGTCATCGCCAATTGAAATAACCCTACTATTTGAGGCAGAGAAGCCAAAGTAATATTCTTCACTATGCGAATGTCCAATTCTAAAAAACAAACCACGATGTGCAAAACACGGCCTTATGAAAAATCCGACCGTATCGACCTCAGCTAATCTTAAGCTATCTATTAATTTCTGATACTTGCTGGCAAACCCAAATTGACTAGCTATTAAATATTCAAATCCTTTAACTGTGTCCAATTTAATTTCTATTGGAATATTTTTTGTAATGGAACTGCTACTTGCCGCTTTACGTTTTGTCATGCATGCTACTGCAACAAATAAAAAAAATACAATTGCGGAAGTGGTTAAAAATTTCATAAGCTAGTGGTTTAACTTTCTTAGCGATGCTCGATTGTTGTTGCGTCTCCTATTTTCATCCAATCCGGATTACTTTCGTCGGGAACAGTAAATAATCTTTTTCCTTGAATAAATGCTGGAACCGACGACCTAATTGATGGCGATAAAGAAGTGGCCACGGGCGGGTGGTCCGAACCTTCCCTTTGAACACCCAGACCCATTATTCTGTAATACACATTTTCCAATTGAATGGCATCAATATGCACTTGATTTGTGCTATTCAAAATACCGCCTAAACCATGCCCCAAGACTTCATGAAAGAAAACCGCTCCCAATGGTATTGAATAAGTAACATTGGCTCCTGTATTATCATACATATCTCGTGGAGAAAATGAACTACTAGCATTTATTATGCTCAATGATTGTTTACCGGCAATAGCCAAATTCATTGCTCCTCCAAAGTTTGTATTTAAATCATTAAGGGTCGGCGCTTGGGAATTGACCGTGTTGATAATTGCAGGGTTAAGCCCCGCAACATTAGCAAGGTCCCTATTCGGCAAATCGCCAGTCGACACATACGAAACAAATTGCGTAGCTTTATTATTTATCGATTCTAAAACCGCGATAGCTGCATTTTGGACATCTATAGGCTTATCAAGAATCGCATTGTCAAAATCTCTCTGATCAACATGATCAAAGGTCAATCCGTCTTTTCCTAACTTAAATAAATTCTGAATATCCTTCTGGTCTTTAAAAGTGTTTTGAATAATACTTTCCTGTCTGTTAGCGGAAGCGGTATTCACACCTCGTAGAGTGTCACCTTTTGGGTCGACATGCAAGATTGGATTATTTGCAAACGTGGCATATTGACTTATTCCTATAGTTGGCCTGAAATCCAAATTCCACCTTCTTCCCACTCTTGGATCATACTCCCAGAACTCGGCTGTGTAACTATTTCCTGCTCCCTTAATTTCGTCATCTTTCTCTTGTCCATTAAACCCATAGCGATAGATTATTGAATTATGCAAGTAACGTTATCGCCTTTTTTTGACAAATTAGTATACATCGACAGAAATAAAACAGGAATCTTCAATCCTCGACTTGTATTTTTCGTTAGTTAATTCTAAATGCAATCCCACTTTATAAGAGCCGGGTTTTTCAAATGACATTAGCAACAGATAACCCTTATTGTTATTAATATTTGATAAAAATACAGGCCTTTCATTGCGCACATTGTTTTTAATATCGACAAGCTTACTCACGCTTTTGTAGTTTTCAGGGATTAAGCCATAAAATATTGCTTTCAAAGTATCTCCAACACCTATTTTACTAGAGCCAGTAATGCAAGAAACAAGCTGGCCTTTCTTATTTATAATTTGTCCGATACTGTCCAAATGGATGTCTGCAATCATACATGAATCACAAAGAGAAGAAGCAAAATAAATTTCTTCTACATAGCCTCGGGCGCTGTATAATTTTTGAACACCAAATTGCCTTCCATCCAGCCAAAAATATTCTGATTTAATTTTACCGTCAGGATAATACCAAAATTGAAGTGAGTCAATCACTGAAGCTTTGTAAAATGACTTAGATTGCAAATTTCCATTCTCAAAAAAAATCTTTTGCTCTCCATTATAAAAATCATCAGTATAATTAAAATCATACTTTAGAGCTCCACTCGGATAATATTCCTTATAAAATCCGTTTTTATCTCCATTTTTATTAATGCTGTATTTTTTGACCAGCATTTTATTGGTGTCATACTCTTCCTTAATGAGAGGATTTTTATTTGAGCAAGAAGTCACCACTAAACCAATAGTAAAAAGATAAATCTGTATCTGCAGAAAAAAATTGAATGCCATCATACAAAAAAATAAAATTAGTTTTTAATGACAGGTGTTTGATCATTGTTTATTCTTCGTACAGTCGTGTTAACGTGTCCTGAATCTGTTGTTACTCCGCATACTGGACAAACATCCGTTTTCTTTTTTGTTTCTTGATATGGAGCATCCTTTGAGTGCATCATTTTATCAATAGCATCTTTTAGAACGTCGGTAACACCTAGTTTGTCTGAAGCATCTGCCGCCGCATCGCCCACATACTTCGCAGTCCTGATTTTTTCTAATATGGAAACAACTTTTGTTGCTTTTTTTAACTCACTTCCTTCTACAGCTGCAGCTCCGAATGCACTTATTATACCATCAACGTTTACCGGCGTTTCGAAATGTTTTGAGCCTGGCTCTAATTCATTATCCCAATTATAATCGGGCGAACTGGTAGTGAACATAATTCCTCCTTCTTTCGTTTCGCCCTTGTATTTAACAAAAGGATAGGTCGTCCATTCAGCATCAAACCACGTCGTAGCTCTTACTTTGCCAAGCTCTTCATGCATGGACGTTGTCACTTTTCCATCTTTGGCAATGGTCACATTCATAATCATATTGATGTCATGCCATTTGTATTCATCAGTATAACCGCTACCTGAATACCAGTGATCATTGGAGTACATATAATTTCGGTCTAACGTACTCTTAAGGTCATCGTTCAATTTAACTTTTATAATTAAAGTTTTTCCTGTTTGTTCATCGAGCACTTTTACACACAATATTCTGTCTTTACCATCGGGATCTACATATATAATAGGATTAGCACCGCTGTATAGATAAGGAGACTCTCCCGGACGCTTCTTTTGAAGAGGGTCTATACTTAACCAGACGTTTGTTCTTGCATCGTAAATCCTGCCCCCAAAGTTGTAGTCGTCAGTGTTTATTGAGTTGTCGTGTTCTTTACCGTTAAACCCATATCGATAACTACTTCCTGTAACTCCTCTTCCAGGCTCTAGCATTCCAAATGCATAATAATCATTTGCACTGGTTACCGCTGCATCATAATAAGAAACCGTCGTACCATTGCTGCTACGCTGCATTTTCCTATCACTTATACTGGCAAGGACATTTCCTAAGTGGTTGCCCAATTCAAAGACCTTCCTACCACGTGTAAAACCTGTCGACGTACCGGTACCAATGCCTATTAATGCAACAGTAACAGGGTTTACAGTGGTGTCTACGCGATTATTTGGTGTAAATATACCCAAGCGACTGCTGCCGTACAAATGGATTTCCGTTTGCGTGATTTTACCGTTGTTGACTGTATCGCCAGCACTATATATACTCATCACATTACCGGTTGCGTCGCGAACATAGAAGGTTTGAACGCTCACACCGGTTGCCGGCACGTATGTCTTGCTTATTCTATTTCCTGACGCATCATATGTATACTTTATAACTGTACCATCCGTTTTAGTAATGTCCTGTATTTTACCGTACGTTGTCCAGTTAATGTTACGAATGTGCTCTGCACTGTCCTTCGTAAGATTGCCTATTGCGTCATAACCATAATTATTTATGGGTTGATCGTCGATATCCACTCCATAACTTGTAGCAGCAACGTTATCTTTAATAAAATCTAATTTGTTGGTACCTGAAGTATACATATAATTCAGCGAGTCCATAATTGATTGATTGCCTTGAGTAGGATTGCCATATCGCAGCAGCTTTTGAATATTACCATTGGCGTCATAGTCAAAAGATTCCTGGTAATCGTTCATGCTGTTAGTAGTAGTCCAGGCATTGGTTGTTCCGTTAAAGCTACTGCTCGTTTTCTTATCCCTTATACGATTGAGTACATCGTATGTATAAGTATTTAGTATCGGCCCACCCAGTTTTGGCACTGCCGTTGTCATTCCTGCAATGTTCCCGTTGAACAACGGATTGTATCCTGACATTGAAGAGGACAAGGCAATAAATGGATTAGCGGATGTACCAATTCCCGTATAGTCCCTATTGTCACCATAGTAATGCAAGGTGAATCCAAACGCATCTTTAGCCACCATACTACCACTCTGTCCATCATGCCCCATATCGGCAGTCGGTGTCATTACCGTGCTATTCACTCCTTTTAACCAGCCCTGGAGCGTATAGGCATAGTCGATACCCTGCACTTGTTGCTGCCCAATGATGGTTCTTGCTAACGGCCCATGTTTATAATATTGGTAAATAGCATCTTTTTCCCAATAAATGCTATCGCTGCTCACCTCTACACTAGTGATCCTGTTCTCTGCATCGTAATTGTATCGATGATAAAATGCATCAACAGACCCAGGCTGATATGCAACATGATTTACTTTTCCACTAACTAAATCATACCTATATACAATTTTTTTGAACCGATTGGATGTACTGTCCATTACTGTACCGCGAAAATCCTGTAACAAAGTATCCACATTACCATGAATATCGTAGCTATAATACGTGGCATTCAGGAACTGTAAATTATCAGTATTCGTACTGTTATCGAAAGTTGCTGACCACGCTACTCTGTTCCTTAAATTACGGGCAGACATTGCTGATGTAAGTGGAGCGTAGGGCTGGTCATAAAATGTTTTCGTTATTTCAGCTTTGGATCCTGCTGCTGCATTCCACCAGGTAGTAAATGCGCCCGGATTTCGCGTGATGGTTGATGTTGGACTCGTAGTCGAAGCAAGTCGTCCAACTTCGATGATCCTTCCCAGCGGATCGTACAAAGTATAGCTGTATTGATTCGGCGTTGCTTGCTTCGCATTTTGCGAAAGGGATAACCTGTCTAGTCCGTCATACCAAAACTTCGAAGTAGCAGCGTCCGGCGTTTTTTGGGCAACCACCTGGTTGAGAGAATTATACCGGTAGTCTGTTGCAAATGTATGAGCTGGTGTTTTAACCTGGCCTGCTTTTCTTGCAGCTGCCACCTGACCCAACCACGTTGGAGATCTATCCACTACAACCCCGCTTGGCGCTACAGTTTTTACAAGATTGCCTGCCTGGTCATAATAATATAAGGTGTAATGGTACTCATAGGTTTTGTGAGTCACAGTGAATGATTCGTAGTTCATTGCCTGTAAGCACTTGTTATAATAGTTGCTGCCAAAACTTCCACGAGTTGAATCTGCATAGGCTTTGAACTGCTCATAGGCCACACTGTTGATGAAATAACTACTGTCGGAACAATTGTTGACCGTGTTTGGATCAACCGATGTAAACACTGGTGCCGCTTTGCCGCAAAGGGTTGGCCCATCCAAGTATTCTTTAGATACAAATGCCATGGTGGGATCGAGGCCAATCAACGAGGAATAGTACCCTGTACTTTCACCGAAAATGTAATCCATCATTGAATTGAAATCATCCAACTCAAGACGAGGGAATTCATCTAAATAATCATCACCATAGTAACTGTTATAATAATCTTCTAATGCTTTGGGAAAGCTTGGCTTTGGCGTGCTGAGTGAATTATAATAGGCAACTGCCGATGACTGGTCCTCAAAATTAAACCCTATGAAAATCGACTGCAATTGTGTGACGTTCTGGCCAGTCATAAAGGTGCAAACATCAATGCTAGGGGCGACTTCCCCATAAAACCAACCTGAGCCATAGTAAGAATCAGTAATATAAAGGCCATAAATTTCCCCATAAGTATAATTGGTGCCAAGACAATCATTAAAATACCTTTTGAACGCATGACTAGAATACGTTGTATGATATTGATTAGTCATTAAATCATAGGCAAAGTCTCCAAAACTAGACATAACCTCATAAATCGTAGTCATTTCAGTAATCCCATTGCTAGCTAAATTTGTATATAGGCCATAGTATTGTTTTACTTCGTAAAAACTGTACTCGCCTCCAAAATAATTGTTGAAGTAATTAGTGAAATCTACGGATATATTAGGCCTGCTTCCACTCGACGCATAAAATAAACTATCATAATAACTCCAAAAATCATTTAAGGCCAATTGCAGATCGTAAATATCCGTTGGGGACCGATGGCCATCCATTCCCGGATAGTCACTGAGGTTACCACTATAGTAGAGGCTATCGATCTGCTCAAATGACATTTGCGTACTATAGTTTTCATTAAAATGCTGCGTAAATGCCAATCTCTCCGATAGCCTTGGTACTGGCAGGTTAAAATAATAATCCTGGAAGGAATAGGCAAAATTGTTATAATCGTTATTTACATGAAGGGCGCACGTATCAAGAAAAGTTAAATAGTCCCAAACATGCAGGCTATAACCAAGACGATTGTTCATGTAGTTTTCAAACAAGGTATTGCCAGCAAGTGCTATTGAATCAGCTGGTGATTTCACGGGAGTAATCGTTGGATATTTTGCTTTGAACTGGTTATTCAGGTCATTAATCATTTTACAAGAAGCACAGGCTTCCCCAGTTCCACACTGTAAAGCAGGCGGTAACGTAATAGGTTGTGATAAATAGTTGCATGAACTGGTATTATTGCACAAACTCATCAGCGTATTTATATCGTCATCAGACAAATTAACCCCTTTTCGCGCTCTCAGGTATTGCGGAAATGTATAGCCGGAATAACCCCTTGTGTACTCGGTATAATAGTCATTCAGTTTTTGACACACGCAGGCATCAGGCTTTGAAATAACAGTTTTGGCAGCTAATGCAGGTTGCTGATCATAGGGGAATGGCGCTGTGATTAACTCGGCATTACAGCTTATTTTGTCGATGCCGGTGTGCAATGTGTTGTATTCATCCAGCACGTCCTGGAAACTTCTATACGCATAGGTGCTGGAGGGTTTCACTGAGGATGAACCCATGGTGTGCGCTGAGTCGGATCCCTCCATGCAAACCTGTACCAACTTTGGAATGATCACCGACAGTGCCACACTATCATAACAACCGGAAAGTTGTTGTGCCCACATTTTCGCATACGAGTAACAGTTACTGCTATAAAAATTATTAAGACTATCACGCATAGCATTCGACGCAGTGGTCACGTTGCCGCCCATTGACATGTAGCCAAGTCCGTTTTGTGTTTGCGCTCCGATTGCAGAGTTGAAATTGGGATGAAAGCCAGCCGTAATTAGAGTGGTTGCAGTCGGCGTTGCGCAAGCCCCGTTCACCAGGTTATCAATGATGTCTTTTTTTGTTTGCAAGTACATTGCTTTGAAGGCGTTCCAAGCCATGTCCAGATCAGCGGTGCACATCGTAGACGTATTGAAAGCGCTGGTTGCTGCGGCATACGTAGATTGGCAACCGGAAGTCATCGGATTGCACTTGATATTTATCGTAGCCAATGACCAAAGATTAACGCCTGACCAGTGATAGTTATTCAGTGAATCATTGATCCTATCTTTATAGATACCCAATTGCTCCGTAGAAAGGGGATCAAGGTTTGCCGTAACAATTGTATACTTGCTCGCAAGAGATGAGTTCCCTGCTGGATTGAGATATCCTTTTGTCATTGCATCGGCATAGGTATTGGTCTTTTCAAAATCAATATCCCATGCAAGACTCGCTGCGTGCTTTTGATATTCCAGGTACTTGCAATACTCCGGGTGCAATGGCAGCAATGCATTGGCCCATGATGGCTTGAATTTATCTGAAAACTCCTGCGGTGAAAGTTGCTGCGGTTTTACAAAGGTTCCCGCTACTTCACTATATACTAAATCCGGATTACCATTTTCATCAAGGTATTGAAGCGATGCATTGGTGTATGACGCCGTTACACGCGGTGTTGAAGTGTTGTAAAAAATGGAGTACGTGCTATTACTGTCAGGTATATTGGCATATTGACCTGAAGGAGCAGTCATGTCCAACAACATGCCCATCATTATAGACTGCGCTGCTGTTTTGTTTTCGCATGTATCGCATACATATGAGCATAAAACGGTACTTAACGCCAGCCTCTGCTGTGCAATCAATTGATCTAGCGACGTACAACTATTTTTCACCATAAATACGCTGTCCCTGTAATAATTAAATCCGGTTTCACTTGGAATCAACTGCTTGGTTATTTCATAATTTCCAGGAGATAAATACAAGGGAAAGTTGAAACTAAAGCCTTTGGCTGAATCGCAATTGGTAATAATTTGTCCCAATGAAAAATTATGAATGGTGGTATCAAAAGCTTTGCCGCCTGGCAGTAACTGGTTATTGCAATCGTCTGTAATCTTTATTTTAAGATCATATAAACAATTGTAACAAACGTTGTTGCTATCACAACCTTTTTGCATGAACTGTTGCGGACTGAGTACATAGTTAAACTGAAAGGTATCGGAAACAGCAACCACAATACTTTGTTTTGACTCCATCACCATTCCCTTTAACACCGTATTGCCTGCACCACTCAACGTGTCGCTAACGGTTACGCCATAGTAGGGATCTACCGTATTTAACTGCAATAGGTTTGCACTATCTGCAATTCCGGCAAGCGCTGTTGCAATAGTCCTTCCATGCATGTCAACATAGCTTACACTATACTGGCCGTTGGCATCACGTACCATATTTTTGAAGTAGTGGGAATGATCGCCTACCTCCGTACCAAACAATGCATCAAGATCACTTTGGCTGGCAGTGCCATAATAGTATTTGGTTTCATGGCCACTGCCCAGTTTAAATGTAGGACCGACGCCACCCTGTTTTTTAATTCGGCCTGTGTTATCAGGCGTATATTCCGTTTCTGTAAACGGATACCCTGCTGCGGTAGGTATATATTGGTTAAAACCGCTTTTATCAGAATTGTTCTGTGAATAATATTGATAGGCTCCACTCGAGCTATCCATTTGTGCAGCACCGGAATTACAATAGAAGTCGGGTGCAGGAAGGGTATCATAGTTTCCCTTGTCGTACTCAACACTATTCAATCCTACGTTGAAATTGCGTGAGTATTTAATTACCGAACTCAATGTAGGCGCCGGCAGGACCTGTATAACCGGTCTTCCCTGGTAATCATACATGGTCTCGGCTACAACCGTAGTATTTGTAGTATTGTCCTTGGTTACCGTTTGTCTGTTTCTTAAACTTCCATCGAAGTATTGAACAACCGTTTTATGTTTTCCGTCTTCTGCAAATGTTGTCGAAGCCTGCCAGTTCAGTTGTAATTGGTGGCCGACAAAACTAAAGGTACCAAGACCACCTGAATAGTCTGTACTCCAATTGGATTCTATCCTACTACCGTTATTTTTTTCTTGCACCGCCCTTACCCTATAATAGAGGACACCGCCATTATCGTACATCAAGGGAATGGCAAATGAATTATTCGGGGTTGTAATGCGCGTAGAATTATTTTTAAATAAAAGTTCGGTTTGAACAGGACTGCCATATGCACCGCTTGACAAGGCGGATGAATCGATATAGGCCCATTCAAGATCATAAGCATCCGCACCGATACTGGCAGGCCAGCTCACGACCAGTTCGTCTGTTGAATCGGTGTTTGATGGACTGTTTGAACTAATGGTTTGAATGGCATTGTTTGTACAGGAGAAAAGAAATTTGGGGAACACCTGCATTGTGTTCTCTACCATCAAGGCTCCAACTACGCCTGTGGGAGCCGTCAAGGCCGTAACCTTTACCGTAACCGTATGTGCATTGTTAAAAACAAAATTTGCTCTTGATGTATAACTATTCGCCGTGTCATAGTTAATGACAAGATCCCTGTCTACACTATCTATAGTTCCATCCGGCTTGGTGTAGTAAATGCGCAAGCTTGCCGTTGCTGTAAATTGCGCGGGTAAATAAATATTAGAGGATTCATTGATTTCAAAAGTGATGACATTCTTGACCAGGTAAGGAGTATCCATTTTGCCCGCGTAGCTGCTTCCCAAGTATTTATCCACGGTGGTAACTGCAGAATCTTTGCTTAACTGGTTCTTGCTGCCATCCAAAGGGTTTGTGATGGTAGTTTGTGCGATACTGCTTTTCGCCATTGCTATGAGTGCAACAAGCATGATCCATCGTCCAATCTGTTTAACCAAAATTTTCATACTAGTATTTTAGAGGTTGGGAGATGCTACAAAAATTTTATAGTCTTTGAATGAAGAGCTTGGAACAAATTCGTTGCCTTGCTTGCTAAAGAAAACCTGTTCATTAAACTTTGAGCTGATCTGCTGTATTTTTTTATAGTTTGAAAAAACAGCTTCTACCCTTGCATAGGTCTCATACCCTTCTTTGCCAGCATCAAAACTTTGTCGGGCAGATTGATCGACAAGTTGCGCTGTCGGAACCACATACACCATCTTTGATAAATAACCTGTACCGATGTCCACGGTGTATTCAATTTGCTTGCATGAAGATGATTGGGGGAACCTTATGACAAATGTTTTATATTGTTTGTTTAC